>JGI26241J51128_1001299_pt1 | contig 13615 bp, 12 predicted proteins | sample SaaInlV_200m_DNA_4_FD_51128 | JGI IMG/M metagenome (IMG submission 51128) | reverse complement strand
AACATCTCTATGGCAACCATCTGGTTCACCTCATTATCCTCAACCAGCAGAATACGCGCTCCCTGAATATCAGCCACCTGCTCCATTCCTAGATCTTGCTCTGATTCAAGTGGAGTAGACAGAGATCTTCTCTCCAGATTAACCTCTGCGTGAAGTGCAAACTGTGCAGTAAAAGAGAAGGTGCTCCCTGCCCCCTCTTGACTCTCAACTTTTATCTCTCCACCCATCGCCTCAACCAACTGCTTACTAATCGTTAAACCCAACCCTGTTCCTCCATACTTACGGGTAGTCGAACTATCAGCTTGAGTAAATGGAGTGAACAGTTTAGAGAGTTGTGCCTGATTCATTCCAATACCATCATCTTTTACGGAGAACTGCAACACCACCTCGCCATTTGTACTCTTTTGCAGTAGAGATACTTTTACTACCACCTCTCCCTCTTTGGTAAATTTNATTGCGTTACTCGCCAAGTTAATTAACACCTGCCCTAGACGCAGAGGATCTCCAACCAGCTCATTAGGCACTGCAGGATCCACCGAGAAGAGCACCTCAATACCACCTTTCTCTCTACTTCTCACTGCCAATAGATGGTCTAAATTATCCACCACCTCATCTAGATGAAAATTGGTCATCTCAATATCTAACTTGCCAGCCTCGATTTTAGAAAAGTCCAAAATATCATTAATAATACGGAGTAACGAATTAGCAGCGTGCTGAATTTTACTCATATATCCTCGCTGCTTCGGATCTAAGTCAGTCTGCAGAGCCAGATGTCCCATTCCAATAATAGCATTCATTGGGGTACGAATTTCATGACTCATATTAGCTAAAAAATCACTTTTTGATCTATTCGCATTCTCAGCTACTTCTTGGGAAAGTTCAGCACTATGCACAGCTTGCTGGAGCTGTTTCTCCATCTCCAGACGAGGAGTTATATCATGAAAAACTGCAACAGAACCAACAATTAATCCTTGCTTAAGTAGCGGTGCTGTATTGAACTCTACAGGCAAAAAAGTTTTATCTTTACATATAAACCAGTCTCGTTCAATTTGATATTTATCCCCTCGTATAATAGCTTGGTGGACAGGACACTCTTCAACCTCTAGAAAAACACCATCAGGTTGGTGAGCGTGGATCATTTGATGAATATTTTTCCCCAGCAACTCCTCAGCAGAGTAGCCCAACATCTGTTCAGCTGCTGGATTTATAAAATTGAGCAACCCCTGTGCATCTAAAGCATACACTCCATTCTGCATATTATTGGTCAGATTCTCCATAAACTGCTCTTGCTCTTCAACTCTATTGAGAGCCGCAACTGATTTTATCTCTGTACGATGAAGGTATTGTTGAGCATACTGAATAGAGCGCATCATCTCACCAATCTCTCCAGATAGTTGGGTATCAATTTTTTGCTGATACTCCCCATCGCCCAACCCATCAATAAATTTCATCCCCTGCTTTAATCCATTCAACATATAACGAGCAACACTACTGGCAAGNATCAGAGATACTAGTGTTACCATCAGTAAAAATATAATAACCCCACCCTGCTTGCGTTTCACCTCAGATAAACGCTCATCAAGATGATGTCGATAATGACTCTTTATCTGCTCACCTAACTCTAAAAGCGTATCAATAGTATGCGTACTCTGCTGAAAAAACTCCTCTGCTGACAACTCCAATTTATCAGCCTCTAAAATATCCCACTGAATTAAATCCTTCTCCTCTTGCATAGAATTTACCAGCTCAAACAGCAGGGGAATAAAATTATCTAGATGCTGGTTATCCTCCAATGTGCGCTCCAATAAATTACGCAGATCAGTGAAATCCCGCGAGATCAGAGCTAGATGTTTTTGAGTTCGATAGAAAACCTCCTCTCGACTCAACAGTGTCTCCATATTATTTTCTTGGGCATGGATCAAATAACCTGCGGTAAGTCCGCGCATCTGCCCCACATCCTCCACCATAATCGGTATTTTTTGAAGTATCACACGACTCAATGCTGAGAGCTGATCGCCCTCCCGCTCTAGAGAGGAGAGTAAAATTATAATGTATTGAAGTAGGTCACTATGCTGCTGAAAGTTTTTAAGAACCTGTTTATGAGAGAAACTACCCTGCACAATTGGTAGTTCATTCCAAATATCTCTAACTCGCCCTACACTACTCTCAATAGCTGTATACTTCCCAGACCACTCTACAACAAGTAAGGCAGAGAGTTGCTCCAACCCTCTAACATTACTCTCTATTTTTTTTGAAAGTGCAGTAATCTCATCCCACTGTGCCTCACTCCTTTTATCTGTGGTATGGTGAAGATAAATGTTAGAGAGTCCACGGTGATAAGCAACATCACGAAGTAGATTGAGTGCTGGCTCAATAAATTGAGTAGCGCGCACTTGCTGCTCAACCCTCNCCAGCTCCGCGCTCTTATCGACATAATAGAAGGATAGAATCAGAAAGACTGGAAACAGTAGAAACAGCCCCGCAAGAGAGAGAAGGCGCAACAGACTCCACTCCCAGCGGTTACTGCGCTTACTAGTCATACCCTTTTAGAACTCATTCCATTCATCACTATCGGTAGTCGTATTCCCTTTTAAAATATAATATATTCACAATATATATATCTCAAGAGCATATATTTAGCGAATCTATTTACTCTACCTTAACTTGTCGCGTAAAATTTTATTGACCTGACCAGGATTTGCTTGCCCTTTAGATGCCTTCATAACCTGCCCGACGAAGAATCCTAGCAACTGCTCTTTACCAGCTTTGAACTGCTCTGCTTGATCTGGATTTGCGGAGATCACCTCATCAACGATGGATTCAATAGCTCCACTATCNGTTATCTGTTTTAGCCCTTTTTTATCGATAATAGTGTCGGCATCACCTTCTCCAGCCCACATCGCCTCAAACACCTGCTTTGCGATCTTTCCAGAGATTGTATCATCTGCTACTCTTTTAACCACTCCTCCTAACAACTCTGCAGATACTGGAGAGTCTGCCAAACAGATACTATCTTTATTAAGTGCAGCTGAGAGTTCGCCCATTACCCAGTTTGCGGAGAGCTTATATTGATCACCAGAGGCTTTGGCTACNGCTTCAAAATAGTCTGCCAATTCACGACTACCAGTTAAGGTTGCTGCATCATACGTGCTCAAACCTAAGTGGGTTATAAAACGGTGACGCTTCTCATTAGGTAGTTCTGGAAGATCTTTGCGAACTGACTCAATATACTCGTCACTAAGGTCACAAGGGAGTAGATCTGGATCGGGGAAGTATCGATAGTCNTTCGCCTCCTCTTTAGAGCGCATTGATCTAGTTTCACCTTTATCAACATCAAAGAGTCGAGTCTCTTGCTTCACTGAGCCACCATCTTCTAAAATATCTGCTTGCCGATCAAACTCATAAGCTATCGCCTTCTCCATAAAGCGGAANGAGTTTAAGTTTTTAATTTCAGCACGAGTACCATACTCCTTCTGCCCCTCTGGACGCAGTGAGATATTAACATCCATACGAAATGATCCTTCCTGCATATTGCCATCACAGATCTCTAAATATTGAACTAGAGAGTGGATCTTCTTTGCATACGCAACCGCTTCAGCAGACGAGCGAATATCTGGCTCAGATACAATCTCTAGTAACGGAGTACCTGCACGATTAAGATCTATTCCACTCTTCCCTTNATAATCTTCGTGGAGTGATTTACCTGCATCCTCTTCAAGATGGGCGCGAGTAATACCTATGATTTTAGTAGTGCCATCTTTAAGGTCGATCTCAAGTTCGCCAACTCCCACAATAGGAAGGTCCATCTGGCTAATCTGATACCCCTTTGGGAGGTCTGGATAGAAGTAGTTTTTACGAGCAAACACTGAACGGTTTGCGACCTTCGCATCAATAGCTACACCAAACTTAGTCGCCATCCGAACAGCTTCTTGATTTAACACTGGTAGCACTCCCGGCATAGCTAAGTCAATAGCGCAGGCTTGGGTGTTTGGCTCTGCCAAATGCTGTTGCTGCTCCAGAGAATATTTTTGTATTTGTTGCGAGCTGCGCATGAATCTCCAGCCCAATCACTATTTCCCATTTCATTACTCAATTCCTCACTATTCTATATTAGATGGCAACTCTCTATGCCATCCTGTTCTCTGCTGATATTGATGTGCCAAATTTAGCAGTTTTGACTCTGCAAAATGGTTTCCTATTAATTGCAATCCAACTGGCATTCCATCACTAAATCCAGCAGGAATAGATATCCCTGGAAGCCCTGCAAGATTAACTGCAATGGTGTATGTCGGAGAGGTACATTGTTACTGGATCGTCAGACTTCTCGCCTTGACGAAAAGCTGTGGTTGGAGTTACTGGCCCCATAATCACATCAACCTTCTCAAAGGCCGAGTGGAAGTCACCACTAATCAGGCGACGCATCCGTTGTGCTTTAAGATAGTATGCATCATAATATCCTGCAGACAGCACATACGCTCCTATCATAATTCTTCGCTTAACCTCTTCACCAAAGCCCTCACCACGAGAGCGTTTATAGAGGTCTTCCAGATCTTTCGGGTCATCGCATCTGTAACCATAACGCACCCCATCAAAACGAGAGAGGTTAGATGAGCACTCTGCTGGCGCTAAAACATAGTAAGTTGGTACGGCAAGTCCTGAGTTGGGAAGTTCAATTTCAACCATCTCTGCCCCCATACTTTTATATGTCTCAATCGCCTCTTCAACTACTTTGGCAACACCTGCATCCATCCCATCCTCAAAATACTCTTTAGGCAGTCCAACCTTAACCCCTTCCAGTGAATTGTTTAGCTCTGCGCTAAAATCAGGAAGCTCTCTATCCATACTGGTAGAATCTTTAGGATCAAAACCAGCCATTGAGTTGAGAAGTAGTGCTGCATCTTCTGCGCTCTGGGTTAATACTCCACCTTGATCTAAACTGGAGGCAAACGCAACCATTCCCCAGCGTGAAACTCTGCCATAAGTTGGTTTCAAACCAGTAATTCCACACAGTGCTGCTGGTTGACGAATCGATCCTCCAGTATCTGTGCCTGTTGCTGCTGGAGTTATTCGAGCCGCAACCGCTGCTGCTGAGCCTCCAGAAGATCCTCCAGGAACTCGATCTCTACTCCAAGGATTACTAACTGCCCCGTAGAAACTATTTTCGTTGGATGATCCCATAGCGAACTCATCCATATTGGTTTTACCCAGCATTACTAATCCATCACTCTCCATCTTCTCAACAACTGTTGCGCTGTATGGAGCGATAAAATTATCTAGCATTTTAGAGCCGCAGGAGGTACGAATACCTTTAGTGCAGAATATATCCTTATGCGCAATTGGAAGCCCAGTTAATAGACCTGCACCTCCTGCTGCCAGCTTAGCATCTGCAGCTGCTGCCTGTTTAAGAGCGTGCTCCTCAGTCACAGATATAAAACTATTAAGTCCGCCTTCTCCCCCATCTAGCCGCTTGATACGCTCTAAATAGTAGCTGGTAAGTTCAACACTAGATATATCTTTTTTTTGCAATAGAGCTGAGAGCTCTGTAAGTGTACTATTTTTCAAATTACTGTCACCCATTATTCAATCACCTTAGGAACAAGAAATAGTCCTGAATCTATTTGAGGAGCGTTCTGTTGGAGCAACTCTCGTTGATTTTCCTCTGAGACCTGATCGGAACGCAACCGCTGCACTGCATCATGCGGATGCGCTAATGGTTCCACTCCATCTGTATTCACCTCATTCATCTCTTCTACTAATGAGAGAATTCCTGAGAGGTCGTCAGCATAACCTGGTATCGCCTCCTCATCTAGAGAGAGTCGAGCAAGGTGGGCTATTTTTTCCACATCTGTTTTTTTTAGTGACATTTTATATCTCGCCTGTTAAAGTTACTAGATATTATAGCTCATAAGTAAGAGCTCTATATGATCAACATTTAAAATTTAATATTACAACTAACCTCCATCATTAATCTGACATTAAAGAGGGACTGTTGTATAACAGGCAAAAGGTATATATAACGATGTTTGGACGCTTATTCGGTTTTTTCTCAAATGACCTCTCAATAGACTTAGGAACAGCAAATACATTGGTGTATGTGCGTGACAAAGGTATTATCCTTAATGAACCATCTGTTGTTGCAGTACGCAGTGATGGACATGGTGGTAAAGAGATTGTTGCTGTTGGGGTAGAAGCTAAAAATATGCTGGGGCGAACTCCAGGAAATATAAAGGCGATTCGACCACTTAAAGATGGAGTTATCGCCGACTTCAATATCACTGAAAAGATGTTGCAGCACTTTATCCATAAAGTGCATGAAAATAGATTCCTAAAACCGAGCCCTAGAGTTTTAGTATGTGTCCCCTGTGGCGCTACTCAAGTTGAGCAACGAGCTATTAAAGAGTCTGCAGAAGGGGCTGGTGCTCGTGAAGTCTATCTTATTGAAGAACCTATGGCAGCAGCAATTGGCGCAGGCTTACCAGTAGATGAGCCTGGTGGTTCAATGGTTGTAGATATTGGTGGTGGCACTACGGAGGTTGCGGTTATCTCTCTTAATGGTGTTGTCTACTCTGCATCCGCTCGCGTTGGTGGCGATCGCTTTGATGATGCTATTCTCAGCTATGTAAGAAGAAATTATGGAACTCTGATTGGTGAAGCAACTGCTGAAAGAATAAAGATGGAGATAGGTAGTGCTTTCCCAGGTAATGAGATAAAAGAGATCGAGGTGCGTGGACGCAATATTGCAGAGGGTGTACCTCGTGCATTCACTGTAAATAGTAATGAAATTCTAGAGTCTCTCCAAGAACCACTCTCTGAAATTATCAAAGCAGTTAGACAAGCTCTAGAAGAGACGCCTCCAGAATTAGCTGGTGATATCTCGGAAAAAGGGATGGTCTTAACTGGTGGTGGAGCTCTACTGCATGACCTAGATCGTCTTTTAACTGAAGAGACTGGGCTGCCTGTAGCTATCGCAGAAGATCCATTAACCTGTGTTGCTAGAGGTGGTGGTCGTGCCTTGGAGATGATTGATAGCGGCTCCCATAATTTCTTGTAGACACTCAAACATACTTCAGGTGATACGCTACAGGTGATAACTAGCAACCGACCAGATCAGCAGGAGATACGCGGGAGCATAGCTCTTAATTTAAGAATAGTTTTTGTCACTCTATTATCAATTGCAACTATCTCCATTGACCATAACTTAGATAAATCGCACTCTTTTAGAGAGCGTATGGAGTGGCTGGNCTATCCACTCCAGCAGGTAGTAGAGTTTCCAATATCTCTACTCGACTGGGTCTCTGAAAAAACAGTATCGACGCGAACTCTACAGGAGAAGAATGCGAGCTTACATAAGAAAAATATTCTTCTTAAACAGAAACTGCAGCAACAAGCTGCTATTGAGTACTCAAACGATCACCTGCGCAAACTTCTTAAGGCATCCTATAGCTACGGAGATGAGAAGGTAGTTATTGCGGAGATAGTATCTATAGATCTCGACTCATTTAATCAGGAGATAATTCTCAACAAAGGAAGTGATGATCAAGTTTATGAGGGACAACTTCTAATAGATGGAAACGGGGTTATGGGACAGATCACTAGAGTTAGCCCAAAATCTAGTACAGCTCTACTTATATCATCGCCGAATCAATCTATTCCAGTACAGAATCAACGCAACGGAGTTCGTGCAATAGTATCTGGAACTGGAAACTCTAATAGGTTAAAGCTGAACTTTGTCGCAAACGGCAGTGACATAACTGTTGGTGATCAGCTACTCACCTCAGGTCTTGGAGACAAATTCCCTTTTGGATATCCTGTTGGAACTGTCAACTCTATTGAGAACTCTGAAAATGAGATATTTGCCACTGTAAGCGTGACCCCTANTGCAGACCTAGCAAGTGGGCGCTATCTTCTACTAATTTGGCCCATAGATAAATAGAGATATTATAATAATGAAAAAACAGCAGCAGAGAGATACTGGAGCACTCTCTATCTTACTCATAACACTAATGGCACTGACGATCTTTCCGCTGCCAGAGTGGCTTCGCCCACTTCGCCCCCATTGGGTTCCTCTCTTTATACTATACATATCTATCTTCTCACCAAAACATAGTGGAGTTATTCGCAGTTGGTTATTAGGTATAGTAGTAGATGTAATAACTGGATCTTATCTCGGTCTACACGCACTGATGTTTGCTATGACTAGCTTTATTGCACTTAAATTTCAACAACGACTACTTGTCTCCACCATACTGTTACAACTTATAACCATCACATCTATAACCACTCTAAACATCACCATAGAGTGGATAGTTAGAGAGTTTACTGATACTATGCCAATTATGGAGACAATAGATATTGCTCTATTCTGGGCTCCAGCTATAACTACTCCACTACTCTGGATTCCACTATTTTTAGTGGCTGATAGTTTCACTAAAACTCGCTCATAGGGTTATCTTCAGTGCTTCCTCACTTAAAGAACCACAGCTATGAGACTCAACTCTTTCGTGAGCGTGCAAAGTTTGCGGCTNGTTTCACTATATTTTTAATCATACTGTTAGCACTGCGAGTATTTACACTACAAATTATAGAACACGACACCTACCAGACTCTCTCTGACAATAACCGTCTTCACACTAGATCTACCCCGCCAACTCGCGGCAACATATATGATCGAAACGGAGTTCTACTAGCTACTAATAAGACAGAGTTTAGACTGGAGATAATTTCTGTAAAGGGTGTAGATACAGTTGACACTATAGAGCGTCTAAAACCCATCATTCAATTTAGCGATGATGATGTTACCCGTTTTTTCAAAGAGAGAAATCGCTCACGGCGTATTATTTCTGTACCTCTACGCTTCTCACTCACCCATAAAGAGGTTGCTAGATTTGAAGTAAACCGTCATAAATTTCCAGGAGTATCAATTCAGCACCGTCAAATTCGCCACTACCCACTCTATACTCTAACCTCACATCTAATTGGATATGTTGGAAGAATAGATGAGAAGGAGCTTAAAAATATTAATACTCTCACCTATGCTAGCACAGAACATATTGGTAAAACTGGAGTTGAACTATACTATGAAGATATACTACATGGTACCCCTGGGGTACGCCAAGTTGAAACTAATGTCGTAGGAACTACTATCCGTCTAATGGAGGAGACTCCACCCACATCTGGCGATGATATTTTCATAACCATAGATAGCTCTCTGCAAGCTATTGCAGACAAAGCTATGGGTGATAAGCGCGGAGCACTAGTTGCACTAAACCCAAAAAATGGAGAGATCCTTGCGCTGCTCAGTAAACCATCTTTTAATGCCAACTTATTTGTAAATGGAATTAGTAGTAAACAGTATAATGAGTTAATCAACTCAAAATACAGACCTCTCTTTAACCGCTTTCTACACGGTCAATATCCACCAGGATCTACAGTAAAGCCTCTAATGGCTCTAGCTGGATTAGAGGGCCGACAGCGCAAACCAGAACATAGTACAGAGTGCAGAGGTTGGTATCAACTTAAAGGGTACAAACACAAATATCGTGATTGGAAGAGACGGGGGCATGGTAAAACTGACCTCGATAAAGCTATTATTGAATCTTGTGACGTCTACTTCTACGACCTAGCACATGATATGGGGATCGACTATATTGAGCAGTATCTAGCTCGATTTGGTTTTGGTAAAGAGACTGGTGTTGATATTACTAATGAAAAGCGTGGAGTACTACCATCCCGTAACTGGAAGGAGATAAACCTAGAGCAGCCGTGGTATCCTGGCGAGACTCTCAGCGTAGGAATTGGGCAAGGTTTTTTCACAACCACTCCACTCCAACTAGCATCATCCATAGCCACTCTTGCCAACTATGGAGAAGGTTTTAGACCACAACTGCTCTACGCTATTCAGGGAGCTGGTGGAAGTAACCCTCAACGCAACCCACCAACCTCTCTCACCCCTATACCAATTAAAGATAGAGCTAATTGGGATTCAGTGCATGAGGCTATGCGTAAAGTAGTTCATAGTAGGCGCGGAACTGCTCGCAAGCTTGGAAGGAAATCTAAATATACAATCGCTGGAAAAACTGGTACAGCTCAGGTCTATACGGTTAAGCAGGGAGATCGTTATGATGAGGAGAGCCTACCTGAACATCTAAAAGATCATGCACTGTTTGTAGCATTTGCACCTAAAAATGATCCTGAGATAGCTATTGCAGTAATTATAGAAAATGGTGGTCACGGTGGTTCTGTTGCTGCTCCTATCGCAAAACAGGTTATGGATAGATACTTACTTAAAGATCAAATATGATAGACCAGACCAGCAAACATATGCCGTTAACTAGCAGAATACATATAGATATTCCGCTACTCTCGCTACTCATAATTTTAAGTATGTTTGGTCTACTCGTACTCTATAGCGCCAGTGGAGAGAGTGGCGCGATGTTGACTCGTCAGATAACTAGACTCTCTATCGCCTTTGCAGTACTATTTATTACTGCCCAGATCCCTCCGCACTGGATGAAGATAATCACCCTGTGGCTCTTTGTTATAGGATTAATCATGCTTATCTTAGTCCCGTTAATAGGAGAGTCTCATAAAGGTGCGCAACGCTGGCTAAACTTTGGCGCAATTCTAATACAACCATCAGAGATAATGAAACTGATAATACCGATGATGGTTGCCTCCTACCTATCAGAGCAGATAATTCCACCCAGACCAAAGCAACTCATAATTGCTACTGCTATGATTGCGGTACCAGTACTGTTAATTGCAATTCAACCAGACTTAGGAACCTCGCTACTAATTGCAAGTGCTGGACTCTTTGTCCTCTTTCTAGCTGGGCTCTCCTGGAAAATTATTGGTGGAGGAGTAGCGGCAGTACCACTCCTATCCTTCATCCTTTGGGAGTTTTTGATGAGAGATTTTCAGAAACGGAGAGTGCTAACCTTTTTAGACCCTGAAAGTGATCCACGAGGAGCTGGGTACCATATAATCCAATCAAAAATTGCTATTGGGTCTGGAGGAGGTTTTGGCAAGGGGTGGCTTGATGGAACCCAGTCACAGCTAGAATTTCTACCTGAGCGCCATACAGATTTTATATTTGCAGTACTTGCCGAGGAGTTCGGTTTCATCGGAGTTATAGCCCTCTTTACTATATATATATTAATTATTATGCGTGGACTATATATATCAACTCAAGCCCAAGAGAGTTATACCCGCCTTCTTGCTGGCGGTATCACTATGATATTCTTTACCTACTTTTTCGTGAATGTAGGAATGGTAACTGGGCTACTTCCAGTGGTAGGACTTCCCCTCCCTTTAGTCAGCTATGGTGGAACATCTATGGTGACTCTGATGGCAGCTTTCGGTATCCTTATGTCTATTCAAACTCACAGAAGATTGCTGAACAAGTAACAATCTATCTCTCCCCCCCTGAACAGTTGAAAATATTAAACAATTAACAATTAATAAACATACTATGAAAATCACACTCCCTCTACTGCTAACCGCAACCCTTATCACCCTACCTGCTTGTGCACAGAAAATTATGCCGAGCCCCTCTTTGACGAGTGAAAATAAAATTACAGATCGTGCAAGTGTGCAGAAGTTTATTGAACGGATGGTGAGCAAACACCAATTTGACCGCGCAGAACTCACCGCAACATTAGATCAACTCNCCCCGCGCGAGAAAAAAAGCAGCCATAAAACCTCTAATAAAAAACGTAAAGCAAAAATGGACAATCCCGCGGAATCTAAGCCGTGGGCAGTCTATAAAGGTAAACATGTAAAACCTGGGATCATTAAAAATGGGGTTAAATTCTGGAACAAGCATAGTGCACTGCTACAGCAAGCTGAGAACAAATATGGTGTACCTGCACACATCATCGTCGGCGTGCTCGGTGTTGAGACCCGCTACGGCAGTTATATGGGATATGATCCCGTCATCAACTCTCTCGCAACCTTTGCATTTGATCACCGTCGTTCGAAATTCTTTAGCTCAGAACTTGAAGCATTTCTACTGATGAGCAGAGAAGAGAAAAAAGATCCGTTTAGCTACCTTGGCTCCTACGCAGGCGCTATGGGAATGACTCAATTCATGCCAAGCAACTATCGCAAACTCGCCGTCGATTTTGATAAGGATGGTGTAAAAGATATNTGGCACAACCAAGCCGATGCGATAGGAAGCATCGCCAACTACTTCAAACACCATAAATGGAAAAAAGGAGAGGCAATTGCCACGCCAATCAGTTATCAGGCGCCCAGCGTTAAAACGGGAGAAGAGAGCAGTACGCAACCTTACGAAGAGCTAATTCTTAAAAAACTGCGTCCTAAACATAGCGTAGATAAAATTCTAAAAGCAGGATTCTCTATCGATGACCAAGCGGTGATCAACGACTATCCTGCCAAAGCAAAAGCACTACTACTTGAGCTTTACGGTGAAAACGGTAGAGAGTTCTGGCTTGCACGTCACAACTTCTATGTAATCTCAAAATACAATCCTCGCACAATGTACACTATGGCAGTGTTTCAGCTCGGAGAAGAAATTCTGCAAGCATACAAAAAACAGGGTTAATATTTTACATAATGAAAATAGTAACTATACTAATACTCTCAATAACTATTCTAAATGGGTGTAGCAGTGTCACGAAAAACAGCATAATCAAAAAATTTGATCGGAGTAGAGCCCCCTCCAAACTAGAGATGATGCAGATTCCTAATGCAACCCCTAAAGTTGAACCTCGCTGCAAGTATGGAAATATGAAGTCTTATGAAGTTTTTGGAGTAACCTATCGCCCACTCCGCTCCGCTACAAACTTTACTGAGCGTGGAATAGCTTCTTGGTATGGACCAAACTTCAACGGCAAAAACACCTCCTGCATGGAGATCTACGATATGTATGCAATGAGTGCAGCTCATAAAACTCTACCGCTCCCCAGCTATGTTGAAGTTACAAACCTAGATAACCAGAAAAAGATTGTTGTACGGGTTAATGATCGTGGTCCATTTCATAAAGGGCGNATTATAGACCTCTCCTACACTGCAGCACATAAGTTAGGAGTGGTTAAAAAAGGAACCGCTCCTGTCTCTATCAGAGTAATTGACCCAAGCAATCTGGGAACTCCTGTAGTTAACAGACTCAGTGAGCGTGATAATAGTGAAATTCAGCTAGGACTATTCTCGAAATTTAGCAATGCAAACTCACTCCAACTAAAGCTAGAAAAACTCACCAATGTACCAATAGAGATACGCACTATTCAAAAATCACAAACTGCTGGTAAAAATTCTTATCAAGTATTTATCCGTCCAGCCTCAACCAACTTCTCCACCACAACTATTATTAAACAACTAAAAAAGATGGGGATCAGAACAATCATAAAAGACTGAACTACTCCTTGTCACTGTTTCAACAACGAACTTGCTGCGCTCTACGATATCTGGGCGTATCGAGTTTTGGCAGAAGCTGAAAAAATGGTATAAAATAGAGATTCAAGCAGCCTCTGAGGAGGAAAAGAGTGATAAGGACGAGCTGGCAGGCACAAATTCTGGAATAATATCTTCACACAATAATTACGGTAAAAAAAACATGTTACAAACTATAAATAAATCATTAATCACTATAACA
>JGI26241J51128_1001292_pt1 | contig 13704 bp, 18 predicted proteins | sample SaaInlV_200m_DNA_4_FD_51128 | JGI IMG/M metagenome (IMG submission 51128) | reverse complement strand
TTTTTTTAAAAGGGCCTCATTTATCTACTTTCTCGAAAATCGTTGATTTTTTCGCTGAGACCTTAATACTTTTTCTATCGATTAGAAAAAGTATTAAGAAAGAGATCGCCATAAAAAATAAATCTTAATAATTACACTCTCTGACCCTAGTTATTTGACAATCTTAAAGGTTATGTTCTGACTACTTTAGTTCAATTTTTGTTAATGGATATTTTGTATTTTCGAAATCAACCATTAAGATAATAGTATCCTTTCCATCAATTCTTATTCTCTCACCAAAAAGACTTTTACTTTTTTTAGCTGACACTTTTTGACCATCTACTGTAGTTCCAATAAAGTCTTCTAAGCCAAAAATTCTGCCAAAACTAGAGGTATTCTTTATTTCTACTTTTGCTGATCTGCCACCAAAAGCAGTTTCATAATACTCAACACTTACAATTTCAAAGTCGGTGTCAGCAGTAGCGCCAAATGACCATAATAATAAAAACATTATTAATATTTTTTTCATAAGTTATATTCTACCTTTTTTAAGTTATTCAAGCAAAATTAAAGGGGCCTTTTTATTGTAGTTTTCTACACATTATAAAATCAGAGCTTTTTATAAGTCGAATCATGGGCAGTATGGACAGAGATAAAACGAAAATAATCTTTATCAATGGTTATTACTGAACGAAATGATTTGCTTATCCTAATGGAATACAATGTTTTTCCAGAGAAGTTAAAAGGGACGCTACCCTTTTATAAAAACTAAACACAATAACATTGTAATATATTTAGATAAACTGGGACGGTGCCTTTTTATTTAACTACAGGTCCAGATTCCGCATTCTTTGCATACTGATGGATAATCGATCCAATTAACGTTTGATACGGAATGCCTTGTTCATAAGCAATAGCGCGAATTTTTTGTACATCGCGCTCTTGCAATTTAAGATGAATCGATTTTCTTTTAATGGTTTCTTTTACAGCTGATTGCCAATAATCAACTCTATCCTCAATATCTCCAACTGGAGAAAACTCCCCATTTTCAACAGCCTCAACAACACTTAACTCTTCTTTATTTAAAGAATCAAACTTCATTTTATTATCTTCCATAATATCTCCTTTGCATCTTACGATCTTTAAACATTGTTTTTAGAAAAATTTCATCCTTATTAACCACATAGGGAACGGTGACTGCATAGCCATCAATATCTAGTACCAATACTCTTTGATGCCCATAATCTTTTATATTCGGATGCTGTTCATCGGCCAATATCCTACCATCATCAATTGCTGCCAAAACCATTTCAAAGTTCAGCCCTCGGAGATTCTCTAATTCAATATTCTTCGCTTCGCTCCAAGTAATTTTCATAGGCTATATAATACATACAATATACACTTTGTCAACATTTTAAACTTAAGAAAAAATTTACCAAATTTTAAGAACACACCTTAAAACCTCCGAAAACCTTAACCAAAACTCGTTAAAAATAGGTGTTTTTAAGCCAAAAATACCATTTTTGATGGGTTATAGGCCTTGCCTATAATAACAAGCTGAGAAATTTCGGAAATATTGACTTTGTATTCAATATTAATTAAAATGAACACAAAGACAATGTATCGAAGGAGGTTTTATGTCTCAAACTACAATGACAGTTAGGCTTAGTGGTGAACTAAGTGATTTTGTTGCAAATAATATCAGTGAAAACGGGTCGTACGAAAATATAAGTGAGTATGTTCGTGCTTAATTCGCAAAGACAAAGAAAGATCTGAAAAGGAAAAATTTGAAAAACTAAAAGCTGAACTAGCGCTCGCTTTTTCAGCGCCAGATTCTTCTTATTCTGAAGTAAGCGCACAAGATGTTTTTGATAGAAATAATTAACAACATCAATGATTAAAGTACAAAAATCTGCCTCATTGAGGATTGATGAAATCTATCGCTATAGCTTGAAAAAATGGGGCAATAAACAAGCCAAGTCTTATATTAACAACTTATTTGAAAGTTTCAATAATATTGAAAGCTCTATAGTTTCATCTTACCCAATGCCTGCAGAGTTTGGCATTGATGGTTTTTATTTTCGTTATGAAAAACACTTTGTTTATTGGAAATATCTAGAAAATAAAGACATTGGTATTGTGACTATATTGCACGAACGCATGCATCAAATAAAACAGTTTCAAAAAATCAAATAAAGATAAAATTTTTATTGGTAAATCTGTTTTTCTATCGTAGTATAATTCAATCACTTTAATGGCTATTATCAATACCTATGTCACTCGACAAAATTAAAATTTTTAGCGGTAACGCTAATCCTGAACTTTCTGGCGAAATAATTTCTCAACTCAATGTTATTCAAGGCAAAGCCTTGGTTGGGCAATTTAGCGATGGTGAATCACAAGTTGAGATTTTAGAAAATGTGCGCGGTTGTGATGTGTTTATTATTCAGCCAACTTGCGGGCCTTCGCCAGCCGAAACATTGATGGAATTATTGGTTATCGTCGATGCACTCAAACGATCATCAGCCTCTCGCATTACTGCGGTTGTTCCTTACTTTGGCTATTCAAGACAAGACCGTCGTTCACGCCTAACTCGTGTGCCAATTACTGCAAAATTGGCCGCCAAAATGGTAGAGGCTGCTGGCGTTGATCGTATCTTAACGGTGGATTTACACGCTGATCAAATTCAAGGATTTTTCAATATTCCGATTGATAATATTTACGCTCAACCAGTATTAGTCGCGGATATTTTATCTAAAAATTACAAAGACGTTATTGTTGTATCACCTGATGTAGGTGGTGTGATACGTGCACGCGCTGCCGCAAAACGAATCAATGATGCTGATCTTGCGATCATTGATAAACGCCGACCTGCCCCTAACATGGTTAAAATCATGAACGTGATTGGTGATGTGGATGGTCGTACTTGTATCATCATTGACGACATGGTTGACACGGCTGGCACACTTTGCCAAGCGGCTGCTATCTTAAAAGAAAAAGGCGCTAAAAAAGTAGTAGCTTACGCAACTCACGCTGTACTTTCTGGCGATGCCATTAGCAACATTGAAAATTCAGAATTGGATGAACTGGTTACCACCAACACTATTCCACTTTCTAACAATGCAGTACAATGCTCAAGAATCAGACAATTGTCCATTGCGCCAACCTTGGCGGAAGTAATTAAGCGCATCAGCGAAGAAGAATCCATCAGCACCATCTTTACAGACGCTAAGTAGCCGTCGAACAACTATTCAAGGCCATGATTTTTAGATAAAAAATTATGTATAATCCTTTCTTTCGTTCATCAAACTGCATCGCATGAAAACTACCACTAAAGCACACAAGCAAGCACTGCAAAAATTAATCATGATCGGCAAGGAACAAGGTTACTTGACCTATGCTGAAATCAACGACATTTTGCCGGAAGATTTACTTACCCAAGAACAAGTCGAACCGATTGTTACTATTCTAGAAGAATTAGACATTGCGGTTTCTGACACCGTTCCAGACGCAGATACTTTAGTAGTTGAATCTGGTGCTAAAGCACAATCCACTTCAGCTGAAGCGGCTGTTGCAGCCCTGGCAGCTCTTGATTCAGAATTTGGAAGAACCACCGACCCAGTCAGGATGTACATGCGTGAAATGGGTGTGGTTGATCTTCTAGAGCAATCGGATGAAATTCGCATTGCCAAAGAAATTGAAGCAGGTGTGTTTGAAATCATGAAAAGCATTACTTTATATCCTGCCATCACCGGATTTTTCTTTAAGGCGCACACTCGCCTAGAAGAAGGAAAATGTAAGATGACTGATGTGATTATTGGCTATCAAGGNGATGCTGAAGATTTTGCAAAGAAAAAAGCCGCNTTTGATGCGGGTGAATTTGATGATGATGAAGAATACGAAGAAATGGAAGAAATGGAATACACAGGCCCCGACGAAGGTCAAGTGTATGGACGCTTTGAAACCGTATTAAAATGTTCTGAGGCTTACCAAAAAACCAACGAGAAACACGGTTTTCGTGATAAAAAAACCATCGCTGCACGTCAGCAACTGTCCGAAGGACTGTCTGACCTTCGACTAGCGCCAAAATTAGTCAGTACAATGATGGANGTNATTTGTGATCGAGTTGCCTTGGTTAAAAAACAAGAAAAAACTATTCAAAGTGCTTGCCTATACGCTGGCATGGAAAGAGAGCAATTCTTTAAATTATTTAATGANAATGAAACNAATTTTGATTGGCTTAAAGGTGCTAAATTAGATAAAAAAGTTGCCGAAGCATTAAAAGTTAGTAAAGATGAAATCTACTATGCACAAAAAAATCTTCTTGAATTTGAAGAAGAAATGCAACTCACNGTNCCAGAGCTAAAAGCTTTAAATAAATTATATCGTCGTGGCGATCGTCGTGCTAAAAAAGCCAAATCTCAAATGATTGAGGCGAACTTACGTTTGGTAATNTCGATTGCTAAAAAATACGCCAATCGTGGCTTACAATTCTTAGACCTTATACAAGAAGGCAATGTTGGTTTAATGAAAGCGGTGGATAAGTTTGAATACCGTCGTGGTTATAAATTTTCAACCTACGCTACTTGGTGGATTCGTCAGGCCATTACTCGTTCAATTGCCGATCAAGCACGTACCATTCGTATCCCAGTTCACATGATTGAAACCATTAACAAACTCAACCGTGTGCGTCGTCAATTATTACAAAAATTTGGTCGTGAAGCTACGCCTGAAGAGTTGGCTGTAGAGATGGAATTGCCAGAATACAAAATTAACAAAATTTTAAAGATCGCCAAAGAACCATTGTCTATGGAAACTCCAGTGGGTGATGATGAAGACTCTAATATCGGTGACTTTATCGAGGACACTAATCTGTCTTCACCGGTGGAAATAACCACCAGAGAAAGCTTAAAAGAAACCACCGGCGAACTATTAGCCAACCTTTCTCCAAGAGAGGCCAAAGTGTTAAAAATGCGTTTTGGAATTGACATGAATACTGACCACACGCTTGAAGAAGTGGGTCGTCAATTTGACGTGACGCGTGAACGCATTCGCCAAATCGAGGCTAAAGCACTGCGTAAACTCAGACACCCGTCGCGTGCACACAAACTGCAAAGCTTCTTAGAGTAAACCCTTTAGGGCCTATAGCTCAGTTGGTTAGAGCAATCGACTCATAATCGATTGGTCCTTGGTTCAAGTCCAAGTAGGCCCACCATCTTAAAATTACTGCGATTTTTGCCTTTCTAGGTCGTTGCGCTTGTCTTTCGTTCAGTCATATAGTTGCATCTATACTCCTTTTCTCATTCCTGCGCCCGCCTACTAGAAAGGAAAAATACTTGTAATTTGCAAATCTTCCTTATGCTAACGATATATAGCAGTCCCCTAGGAAGAAAAAAAATACTTATGACACTACCCCACAGACCCGTTTACTAGGAATAAAAAATACGTGTAATTTACCGTACTACCTATTGAAAGAAAAACGGTATGATGGTTTTATATGTTTGATTCACTTACCCCAGCGCTGATTAAACTCACCACCGAAGTTGGTGAACGCATCATGTCTTATTACAAAAGTGACATGAGCGTTGAAATTAAATCCAATCAAACACCATTAACAATTGCCGACCAAACGGCTCACAACCTTATTGTCGATGGATTAAGCCAACTCATACCTGATGTACCAATTCTCTCAGAAGAGTCCGATGCCATATCGTTCGATGAACGCTCAAAATGGCAAGAATATTGGCTAATTGACCCNCTTGATGGCACGCGTGATTTTCTAGAACACACCGGTGAGTTTTGCATTTGCATTGCCTACATTAAACAACACACACCAATATTTGGCATGATTTACGCACCACTGGATAAAACACACTATTATGCCTCAAAAGATGGTGACGCTTTTCAACTCCAAAACAACATTAAGAAAATTCTAAAAACTGCTAAAACTAACAATCCACTCAGAGTAATTGTTGGGCATCATTCTTCTCACAACGAGCGCTTAAAAGAACATTTAAAGGATCAGAAAAATTACGAATTAAGTCAGATGGGTAGCGCTTTAAAATTCTGTTTAATCGCACAAGGGGATTACGACTACTACCCAAGATTTGGACCATGCTCAGAATGGGATACCGCCGCTGGTGTTTGTATTTTACAAAGTGCAGGTGGACAAGTACTGGGCGAGGACAATAAACCACTGCGCTACAATACCAAAGATGATTTACTCAGCCCGATATTTTTCGCTTCAGGTTCTACTCAATAATCCTTAGGGAAAAATCAACCGCGCGAATGTTCTTAGTAATACTACCGGTTGAAATGTAATCAACGCCCGTTTGTGCAATTTTGGCAATATTGTGCTCATCAATGTTGCCACTGGCCTCAAGAGGAGTTTTATTTTTTGTTGTTTTAACGGCACTAATAAGCATATCAATCGAAAAATTATCGCACAAAATTCTTGTGATTCCATCGTGCAATAGTACTTCGTTTAACTGGTTCAGATCTTCCACTTCAACAATCAATGGTAATTTTGGGTAACGATTCTTTGCCATATCAATGGCTGAGCCGATAGAGCCCATTGCCAAAATGTGGTTCTCTTTAATCATGACACAATCATAAAGCCCCATGCGATGATTAACACCGCCACCGCATTTAACCGCCTGTTTTTGTGCCCAACGTAACCCAGGAATGGTTTTTCTAGTGTCTAATAATTGTGCCTTAGTATGGGCAATTTTATCCACCAAAAAACGAGTTTGTGTTGCCGTAGCACTGAGTGTTTGCAAAAAATTAAGCGCTACTCGCTCAGCAGTAACGATCGAACGCGATTGACCTTTTAACAAGCACAATGTTTGGTTCTCAGACACCTCATCACCATCATTAACTTTCCAAACAACATCGATTGAATCGTCGATTGTTAAAAAAGCGTGTTGAGCGTATTCAACGCCGCAAACAATTGCACTTTCTCTGGAAATAATTTTGGCATTCACAACTTCATTCGTCAGCAAACTGGCAGACACATCACCGGCACCAATGTCTTCAGCTAATGCCAATTCAATAATTTGAGAGATTTGACTATTCATTCATGAATTCAATAATAGCGTGTGCAGATTCATCTGCAGCATTGTGTTTTAACTGTGTATGAATGGTATTAAATTCCTCAATCAAAGGCTGATTGTCACTTGAAATAATTTGCATGGCGTGTTGAGCAATGTTCTTGCCGTTGGCATCCTCTTGTATCAACTCTGGCACCAATAGCTTTCCAGCAATCACATTAGGCAATGATACGTATTTACTCTTAACCAAACGAGAGGCAATGAAATAACTAAAACTTGATAATTTATAAACAACCACCATTGGCACACCGACAAGCGCTACCTCCAACGTGGCCGTACCTGATGCCACCACAACTAGATCCGCTTGCTCCATGCGTTGATGCGCATCACCCACAGAAATACCAATGCTCACGCCTTGTACTTGCTGCTTTGCCCACTCAAGCAAAGCATTGTTAGCCAAAGCTAAATGAAAAATAAGTTCGTCATCTTGCTCGGCCATCAACCTTACAGCCGATAGCATTTCTGGCAATAATTTTTTGACTTCTCCTTCACGAGAACCGGGCATCAACAAAACACTTTTACCCGCTGCATGATTCTTTCTAGGCGTTAAACTTTCAGCCAATGGATGACCCACAAACAAAGCCCTTTGTTGATTTTTTTTATAAAAATCAACCTCAAATGGAAAGACACAAAGTACTAAATCAGTGGATTGTTTGATTTTTTTAATTCGGCTCTGACGCCATGCCCAGACAGAAGGAGAAATAAAATGCACAGTCTTAATGCCTTTGTCTTTGAGTTTTTTCTCAATAACAAAATTAAAATCCGGTGCATCAACCCCAATGAACACATCAGGCTGTGTATTGGAAAAGTGGTCAATAATGGTTTTTCGCAATCGCATGAGTGAAGGAAGTTTTTTTAAAACCTCGCTAAAGCCCATTACATTCACTAGCTTTTGATCCCACAATTGCTTGCACCCGGCATCCAACATCTTCTCGCCAGCCAGCCCTTCAATCACTAGCGTTGGATCTTGTTTTTTTAAGGATGCAACCAGTTTAGAACCAAGTAAATCACCTGAGGTTTCTGCCGCGCTGATTGCGATTTTCATTGGTACTTACTTTATTATTTACGCGGTAAAATAATTTGTGGATCCTCATCAAACGCTCTGTAAATAACCATCACGTTTCCAATTACTTGCACTAAATGAGATTGTGAAAACTCAATAATTTTATCAATCATTTTTTGTTTTTCATCTTTATCTTCAGTTCGAATTTTAATTTTTAGCAACTCATGTTTGTTCATGCTTGATTCTAATTCTGCTAATACCGATTCACTCAAGCCGTGTTGACCCACCATCACCACTGGTTTAAGGGCATGGCCTTTTGATCTAAGAAATTTCTTTTGGTTGTTAGTAAGTTTAATCATTAATAATGTATTCTTTGTTAAATAAATCTTGAATAGTCTCACGCTCGCGCACCAACGTGTGCGTGTCGTTTGACACCATCACCTCAGCCACTCTAGGGCGAGAATTGTAATTAGAACTCATGGTAAACCCATAAGCACCGGCTGACATGAAAGCCAAAAAATCACCTTCAGACAGCGAAAGTTTTCTGTTTTTGGCCAAAAAATCACCCGTCTCGCAAATAGGCCCCACCAAATCCCAGCTTGCGTCAACACCTTTGGTGTTTTCATTAACAGGCAGTACTTGATGATATGCATTGTAAAACGCCGGGCGCAATAAATCGTTCATTGCTCCATCAATAATGGCAAATGAATGTTCAGAATTTTGTTTTAAAAATTCAACTTTAGTCACAAAAACACCAGCGTTACCCACAATGGCTCTACCTGGTTCTAGGATAATTTCCAGATCGCCCACCTTGTCCAGCACAGAGCTTACATAAGTTGCAATGTCGATGGTCTGCTCATCATCGTATTTAATGCCAATACCACCACCTAAATCCAGATGTGCAATCTCAATGCCTTTTGATTGAAGTTGAGAAACTAAAGCCAGCACCTTGTCGAGCGCATCTAAAAAAGGCGACACATCAGTAATTTGAGAGCCAATATGGCAATCTAAACCTTGAACGTTTAAATGCTCAGAATCATTCGCTTTTTGGTACAGGTTAACAGCATCGTCAATATCAACGCCAAATTTATTTTCTTTCAGTCCAGTGGAAATATAAGGGTGTGTTTTTGCATCCACATCGGGATTCACACGAATAGAAACAGGAGCTTGTACATTAAGTCTACTTGCTACTTGTTCAATGCGATCAAGTTCACTGCTTGATTCAACGTTAAAGCAACGAATACCAACTTCAAGTGCGCGTTCAATTTCATCAATGGTTTTAGCCACGCCTGAAAATACGCAACGATCCGCCTTACCGCCGGCTGCCAGCACTCGCTCTAATTCGCCTCGCGATACAACATCAAACCCAGAGCCTATTTTTGCTAATACGTTAAGCACTGCCAAATTAGAATTGGCTTTTACAGCAAAGCAAACTAAGTGCGGATGATCACCAAAGGCATCGTTAAACGTATGCCAGTTTGTTTCAATTTCCGCTTTTGAATAGATGTACAACGGGGAATCATAAGTCGCCACCAGCTCTGTAATAGCTACAGATTCAGCATGTAACGTCTGATTTTGGTAAGAAAAATTACTCAATATTATTTTGAACTGTGCGGCATGATGTCAAACACAGGTTCAGCTGGTGCTGGAGACAAGGTTACTTTTTCAGCTTTAACCGGCTCTAACTCGCCCATCCTGCCGCAAGCTGACAAACCAATAATAACCAATGCTAATGTTGCTAATTTAACGATTTTTCCCATGTTTTTACTCACTTATTTAATATAAACAGATTGCATTTTACAGTAATTCTTTAAGTTTAAGCATAAACGCAGAACGCTCAATATTAAAAGCACCTAAGCTCTTTAAATGCGAGTTTTCAACTTGGCAATCAACCAGCTGATAGTCGGTCTTTTGCAATAAATAAACGAATGCCACTTTTGATGCATTACTCTTGCAAGAAAACATCGACTCGCCAAAAAATACCTTGCCAATTGCCACACCATATAGCCCGCCAATCAGCTGGTCTTGCTCATAGACTTCGATTGAATGTGCATGGCCTTGATGATGTAGCTTTGTATAAGCAACCACCATATCATCATCAATCCAGGTGCTGCTCTGATCTTTGCGTTTGATTGTCTTACATTGACGGATCACTTGCTCAAAATTAGTATCAGTGCGTACTTCAAACCGTCCACTGTTCAATAATTTGGCCAAGCTCTTTGAGATGTGTAGCTTGTCTTTAGTGATAACCATTCTAGGATTTGGGCTGTACCAAAGCACCGGCTCCCCTTCGCTATACCAAGGGAAAATACCTTGTTGATAAGCATTTAATAAACGCTCAGTGGATAGCTCACCGCCAATTGCAATTAAACCGTTGGGCTCTTCGAGAGCCAAATTAACATCAGGGAAAGGAGTGTCTTTTGAGTTAAGAATAAACGCTTGAGGAATATCAATCACACGTTTTGTTTTCTAATAATTTCCTTAGCCATGTAAAGTGATGCAATGGTTCTGGCTTCAGTTAGGTCTTTGTTATAAACCAATTGTTCTAAATCACTCAACTTATACTCCACCACTTCTAATGGCTCAGGCTCATCGCCCTCGGCACTAGCCTCATAAAGATTTTGTGCCAATACAATGTGCGTGAAATTAGACTGATAGCCAGGTGCTAATGTCATAGTTTTAATGAGTTTAAGATCTTTTGCGCCATAACCAATTTCTTCAATCAACTCACGATTAGCAGCGTCAATAGGTGACTCTCCTTTATCGATTTTCCCCTTGGTTAGTGCCAATTCATACCGGTCAGTACCGCCAGAGTATTCGTAAATCATCAGTACCGTATCATCATCCAGCATTGGAATCACCAATACCGCGCCTTCTCCAGGTGGCTTTAAGCGCTCATACTGGCGCTTTTCACCGTTGGAAAATTCAACATCCATCGATTGAATATTAAAAAATCGAGTCGTAGCTATGTTTTTTATATTGGACAGTATAGGTTTTTTACGCATGTTCAAGATTATAACATTAGGTACAATAATCTATTCAGTATAGATAAGAGGAGATTTATGAAAAAACTAACACTACTATTCGCATTGGCATTTTCAACATTAGCCAATGCTTGGGTAATCGACGGTTTAGGCGATTACAAATTTGAACCCATTGCAGATAATACATATGTCATGCACGGCCCATTGGATGAGCCCAACAAAAAAAACCATGGTTTTATGAACAACCCTGGCATGGTGATTGGTGCTAACGGGGTGATTGTCATTGACCCAGGTGGNACTTACCAAGTCGGTCAAAAAGTCATTGAAGAGATTAAAAAAATTACCGACAAACCGGTCNTAGCTGCTTTTAACACGCACGTCCATGGTGATCATTGGCTCGGTAACCAGGCAATTATGGAGCAATACCCTGNTGCCAAAATTTACGCTCATCCGCAAATGATCGCTCAAGCNAAAGATGGCGCAGGTGATAGCTGGGTAGGNATTATGGACAGCTCAACAGAAGGATTATCNCACGGAACAATTGCAGTTTATCCTACGGATGCAACTTCGCACCTACAAGAAATTACGGTTGCAGGCGAGACTTTCAAAATTCATAACGATATTACCGGTGTTGCTCATACCAACACTGACATCATGATTGAACATATAGGCAGTAAAACACTCTTCTTGGGTGACAACGACCTTATGCATCGCTTTGGTCGATTCGATGGCACCTCTGATATGCATGGCAATATCAAGGCCTTAGAATACGCCATTGACTTAGGTCTTAATCATTACGTCCCAGGTCATGGCCCATCGGGTAATGCTGAAAATGCAGTTAAACCCTTCTTAAATTACCTATTAATTGTGCAGGACGAAGTTAAAAAAGGCTATGAAGAAGATTTAGCCGATTATGAAATCAAACCAACGGCTATTAAACAACTGAGTGAATACNCNGATTGGCANGGNTTTGAAGGCCAGATTGGTAAGCACATTGGAAAAATGTTATTAGAAATTGAAGAGTTAGATATTTAAACATTACTCTTTCAGCTGAAACTTTGGCAATCCTAAATCCAGACGGATTGCCACTAACCTGACGATAAAAATACCCAGTCCGGCAGAAATTACCGATACGGTAACACTTACGCCATTATTCAATAGAGCAATAAACCCTAAAGAGCCTAACCAAGCTGCCGTAGCATAGAGAGGGCTTTTGAATACGATTGGGGTTTCATTGCACAATAAATCTCTAAAAATACCGCCCATAGTACCGGTAATTACGCCCATAAAACTGGCCACTAACCACGGTGCGCCTGCCACCAATGCCACTAAAGTGCCTGCAACACTAAATGCTGCCAATCCTGCCGCATCAGGAATTAAGAAAAATTTCGGTGAAATTGAGATTAACCTAGCACCCACAAAAATAATCACGGCACTTACTAGAGAAGCAATAAAAAATACTTGGTCTTTTATCCAGAATACATCAATATCCAACAACATATCTCTAAGAGACCCACCACCCAATCCAGTTGTAATGGCAATAATAATAACACCAAATAAATCAAACTGTCTAAAACCAGATTTAAGTACGCCAGAAGCCGATGAAACCACTACAGCTACTAATGAAATCCAATACAAACTACTGGATAATTCTTGTGTGATTTCTAAAGTCATGTTCCTAACAAGTCAACCTTACCAGTGTCCATATCATAATAAGCCGGAACAATTGTAAGTTTGCCTTCTTTCACCATTTCTGGAAAATGTGCACCCGTTTGCTTAAGCTCTTCCACCACCAAACCAACGTTTGCTAAAGCAACGTTCTCCGCCAAATCACCCGGCAAATCTTTCGCCTGATTAAAGGCTGGATTAAGTGCAAACGTTAAGCTGGGCAAATGCCCTTCCAGTTGATCATGATTACACGTCGCCTGCACGGCGCCGCATTGCGAGTGCCCCATCACCATAACCAATGACACATCTAAATGCAACACTGCGAATTCAATACTCGCTACGATCATTTGATCAAGCACATTGCCCGCCACACGCACCACGTACAAATCACCCAAACCTTGATCAAACAGCACTTCAGGTGGTACGCGAGAATCCGAACAGCCTAGAATAATCGCAAATGGATGTTGCCCATGCTTGAGCTCAAAGCGACGCTCGCTCGACTGATCAGGATGCTCAAGATGAGAGGAAACATAACGCTTGTTGCCTTCCATGAGCTTTCTTAAATCTGCATTATTTGCGACAATCTCTTTCATAAGGGCAAATTGTAACGCAAAAAGTTGAATTTATGACTCATTCTTAAAATTCACCTTCTACTAAATAATCGATATTTCATTGATTGCGCTTAATCACATCTTCTGCGCTCACTTCAACAAAACTTGAATCATCGGCTCTTAGTCCTGCTTCTAGTTCAGCCTTTAACCAGTCCCAAGATTCTTTCTGTGATTTTAGATCTTTTCGAATTAAATCTCTTAAATACTCACTTGCATTGACATTAGTAACAGGCATTTTTCTAACTCCGAAATTTTTAAAATAAAAATAATGCCATTTTTTATAGATCCCCTTGATCCAATTGTTGTCTATGGTTTTTTACAGTTAAAACTAAAATCTCATTATTCTCAAT
>JGI26241J51128_1001290_pt1 | contig 13715 bp, 10 predicted proteins | sample SaaInlV_200m_DNA_4_FD_51128 | JGI IMG/M metagenome (IMG submission 51128) | reverse complement strand
CCCACCCGTATTATTTCCTTTTGCTGTAAAACCCTTAAGAGACTGACCTGGGCCTTAGGGCTCAGTTCGGCCACCTCATCCAGGAATAAGGTTCCCTGGTCGGCCAGTTCAAATTTTCCCAATCGTCTGTTTACCGCCCCCGTAAAAGCCCCTTTTTCGTGTCCAAAAAACTCGCTTTCCAGCAGCGTCTCCGGGATTGCGCCACAATTCAAGGTAATAAATGATTGGGAACTTCTAGTGCTAAGGTTATGAATTTTCGAAGCAACCAACTCTTTTCCCGCTCCTGATTCACCCTCTATACATACACTCACATCAAAAGGCGCCGCCCGTTTGATGAGCTTACCAAGCTGAATCATGGGAAGACTGATTCCAACCAATTTACCATTACTATGCTCTTTTTTATTTTTCTCCGCCTGTCTGGGGACCGAGAGAAACTTGTGCACATTATCGGCAATTAATTTTGCCACTGGAATTCGTTCATATGAACTTCCGCCGCCGTGTCCGTGAATCTGGCATCTTTGATAAATAACCGCACTATCTTCAGGCAGGATCGCTGCGCCCCCATAAAAAAGACATATAGGATTCCTACCTGTGTCCCCCAGGGCCCAGAGCATTTCATTTATTTTCACCACGGCATGTTCTACCCTGTCCGCCTTTTCATAAATATCCTTGAACTCTCTGGTCCACCCAACGTTTAAAACCAGGACTTCGGTTCCGGCCTCTGCCAGCATCACCGCCTCGGTGGGAGTAAAGGCAAACCCAAAGGCGACAAATCCGAGTTCACGAGCTTGTGAGAGCATTTCTATTTCAACCTCGATGGTATGTCCTTCCATTTGCATAATCTGTCTGAAACTGCCGTCGATGATCCCAACCGCAGGCCAATTAATGATTCCCGCGATGCCCAATTTAGTCATACGACGAAGCCGGGTCTCGATTGGGATTTCAGGATCGCAGGGCATCATTCCCGCCACTAGGGGGGTGTCTCTAACACGGGGAAATATCTGATTTCGGATAAGGGATTCCGTTTGATCATTGGCATTACCATATGGTAGAAAACCACCCAGTGAACTGACGCCGGAATTGCGAAACAGTCCGGAGTTTAGAAGCATCAAAAAGTGAGCTCCCCCTTCGACAGCTGCCTTGGCAACCTGTCCCGAGCCTGGGCTCACGAAAACAATCGGAAACCTCCCCTGCCTTGCTTCCTGTATCCTGTTCCTTAGCCTAATCGCATTTTGGAAAAACATATATCCTCACATGTGTTTCGTTGCTGGCACCTTGTTACCTTTTGTGTGTAAAGAGGTAACACTTTTGATTTCGTTTTGTCAAACAAGAGGTGTATTTTAAGGGATAACCGCCCTTAAAAAAAAATAAATACTTGTATTAATTGATAATATATTGCAGAACATAGCCATAATAACGTATGGCTCGGTTATTGCTTATTTTAAACAAAGGTAGTAAAAAGTGTTCCACTCAAAACGAATCTCTGGGATGGAAACAGCAACCAAAATTATAATTTATGGGATGGAAATTATGACTGTCAGCAGACAAAAAATATTAACGCAGTTACAAAAAAATATCGATAAGAATATCCCCATCATAGGTGGAGGAGCGGGTACTGGTATTTCTGCCAAGTTTGAGGAAGTCGGCGGCGTTGACCTGATTGTTATCTATAATTCCGGTCGCTTCCGAATGGCCGGGCGCGGTTCCCTAGCTGGCTGCATGCCTTACGGCGATGCCAATGCGATTGTCATGGAGATGGCCAACGAAGTATTGCCCGTGGTAAAGGAAACGCCAGTGCTGGCAGGCGTGTGTGGCAGCGACCCGTTCAGGGTGATGGATGTCTTTTTAAAAGAAATCAAAGCCGTGGGATTTTCAGGGGTGCAGAACTTCCCCACTGTCGGCCTATGCGACGGCATGTTTCGTCAGAATCTGGAAGAGACCGGAATGGGATTTGGGCCGGAGGTGGACATGATCCGGCTTGCCCATGAAATGGATTTATTTACCAGCCCCTACGTTTTTAATACCGATGAAGCCGAGGAAATGACCAAAGCCGGTGCCGATGTGATCGTAGCCCACCTCGGTCTTACCACCAAAGGCTCCATCGGTGCCAGTACCGCTTTCACCCTGGAAGAAGCGCCCGCCAAAGTTCAGGAGCTTTGTGATGCAGCCAAGGCGATCAACCCGGAGGTAATTTGCCTTTGCCATGGGGGCCCGATTTCCATGCCCGAAGATGCAGAATATGTGCTAAAAAATACGAAAGGCATACATGGGTTCTATGGTGCTTCCAGCATGGAACGCCTGCCCACGGAAATAGCCATCACCGATCAAATGAAAAAATTCAAAGCCATCCGGTTTTAATGATGGTGAAACCAATGAATGGATGCCCGATGGAATGGACTCTTACACATATGATCCAGCTCTCTTGACAAGGTAATTTTACATGAAATTATTTTTTCTAACCATCATGAACGGTCTTACCTTAGCAGCCCTTTACTTTCTTGTTGCCAGTGGTTTTACCTTGGTTTTTGGATTGATGCGCAATGTGAACCTTGCCCATGGTTCTCTTTATCTTTTAGGCGCATACATCGGTTTTGCCGTTCAAGAACTCACCGGTTCCTGGGTGCTGGCAGCCGGGGCCGGTTTTTTTTCCATGGCTATTTTAGGTTTGTTAATGCAGGTATGTATCTTTCGCCATATGGAGGGGCAGGAGTTACGTCAAACCCTTGTCACAATTGGTATTTCCATCATCCTGGCAGATTTCATGCTGGCAGTTTGGGGAGGTGAAACCTATCAATTTGAACTCCCGGATATGCTTTATGGCATCACACGCTTGCCTGTGATCAAGATCTACACAACCTACCGTTTGTTCATACTGGGCACGGCCGTGGTAATAGGCTTGTTATTGTGGTTTTTTCTAAATCGCACCCAGGTGGGTATGAAAATCAGAGCCGGCGTAGCTGATAAGGACATGCTTGCCGCAACGGGTGTCAATGTGCATCGCCTATTTGCCATTGTGTTTGCCATTGGGGCCGGTCTGGCCGGTTTTGCCGGGGTGGTGGGCGGAAGTGCGCTATCCATCTCTCCGGGTGAGGATCTGCGGTATCTGCTGGCCTCTTTAGTGGTGGTGATCGTCGGGGGCATGGGCAGTGTGGGCGGTGCAGCCTTGGGCGCCTTGCTCATCGGACTCGCAGAGCAGTTCGGCCTTGCTTATTCGCCCACTTATGGTGTGGTCTATACATTTATTATCATGGTGCTCGCCCTGGCCTTCAGGCCCCAAGGTTTTTTTGGGGGGAAAGCATAATGACCATGCAAGCCATCCAGCCTCCCGGGGTAGCCAACGATCGAGCCATTGCAGTGAAGTATATCCTGCTGATCACTTTTTTATTGATTTATCCCTGGGTTGCCTCACCTTTTTGGATCGTTCAGATCGGCGCCCAGACCCTGGTCCTTGGTATTATTGCATTAAGCCTGACTTTTTTGGCGGGTTATGGTGGTATGGTTTCCTTTGCCCAGCTCAGTGTGGCCGGCTGTGCCGGATATATGACGGCCATTTTAGGCTTCAACAGCGCCAACTTGGGGATGGGATGGCACTGGGGCCCTGCTATTTTGGCGGCCATTGCCATTGCCGTAATTTTCGGAACCATAATCGGAATTCTTTCCGTACGTACGGAGGGAATCTACACCATCATGATCACTTTGGCCATCAGTGTGGGATTTTTTTACTTTGTCCGGCAAAATTATCCTATTTTCAACGGTTGGACCGGTTTTTCGGGACTGGCACCCCCCGTCATCGCAGGACTGAATCTCCGTGACCCCATTCCTTTTTATTACTTGTGTCTGGTATTTGCAGCCCTTGCGTATTTTGCAGTGGTTTACATGGGGCGTAGCACCTTTGGGTTGGCACTCCAGGGCATTAGAGACAATGACCGCCGCATGCGGGCTTTGGGTTTTAACGTCATTGCCCACCGTATTTTTGCCTATTCAATTGCGGCATTGATCGCTTCTTTGGGCGGCATCCTGATGGTCTGGCTCAATGGTAGAATCTCATCAGGGACAGTGGGGGTGGGACCTACCATAGACATCTTAATTATTTCCGTGGTGGGGGGGCTTGGACATCCTATCGGTGCCTTTATCGGTTCAATTTTATTCACTTTGCTAGAAAATTTTGCAGTGGATTTGGTTGCCAGGGAACGATTCAATATGCTCATCGGTGCTGTATTTTTAATTATCGTTTTATTCTCACCTGATGGTATTTTAGGACTTTGGCAAAAAGTTAAGGAGGGTTTGCAAAAGCGCACCATTTGAAACAAGCATAGAAATAAATATTACTCTTTTGGTATGGGATTTAAATTGAATGTTATTCCGGTTTGACCGGAAAACCCAGTATTTATACACTCACTAAATTAGGAGGTAGTCCATGAAAAGGTCTTTTAAATTGTTGTTAATCGGTTTGTCCATGGTATTATGTGTTGGTTCAGGTAGTATTGTCATGGCCCAGGACGTGATCAAAATCGGAGCTCTGGCAACCCTGGAGGGTGCATTTACGGTTTTAGGCCAGGATGCTATTCGCGGCATAAAGTTAGCGCTCAAGGAGCACAATAACACGGCAGGCGGAAAGAAAATCGAGCTCATCACCATGTCTTCCGATGCCAGCCCGGACAGCGCGATCAGGGCGGCAAAAAAACTGGTTGAACAGGATAAAGTTGATTTGGTTATCGGGCCTGTTTCCGGCTCGGAGGGTATCGCTTTAAAAGACTATGCTAAAACCCAGCCCCAGGTGACCTTCATGAATGGTGCTTCAGCAGCCCAGGACACTACTCTGCGTGATCCCTCCGCCAACTTCTTTCGTTGGCAGACCGAGGGTGCCCAATGGATGGCAGGTCTGGGCGAGTATGCATACAAGACTAAAGGCTATAAGAAAATTGTCACCATTGCCGAAGATTACTCTTTCCCCTACACCCAGGTGTTTGGTTTCCTCCTAGGGTATTGCGAAGCAGGCGGTAAGGTTTTAGATCGTTTCTGGGTACCCATTGGAAATAAAGACTACAGCACCATTGTAGCTTCCATACCCGAAGATGTTGATGCCATCTATGTTGCACTGGGCGGCGCGGATGGTGTGAATTTTCTGTCTCAATATGAGCAGTCAGGTGGTGACAAACCTTTGATCGGCGGTTCCATCACAATGGACCAATCGGTTTTGGGCAGTAAAGGACGACGTAAAGATTATGTAATTGGCACTCCTGCGGCAGGTCCAATTGCCGATTCCATAGACACGGATATCTGGAAAAACTGGGTTGCCGATTATAAGGCCACGTTTCCCAAGGGGTTCCCATCTCCTTCATTGTTCGCTTATGGGTACTATTGCGCAACTATGGCAACATTGGAAACACTGAATGCAATTAACGGTGATCTCTCCGACAACCATAAAGCCTTCCGGGAATATATGGCCAAATTAGAGCTGAAAGCCCCGGCCGGCAATATCACGCTGGATGAAAACCGCCAGGCGATTGCAAATATTTACCTGACCGAAGTGGTTAAAGGTGAAGATGGCAATCTCTATAATAAGGTTATCAAGGTTATCCCCAATGTTAATCAAGTGATGGGCAGGGACCGTGAAGAATTTATAAAACTGGGCCCGGTAAGCCGTGACAATCCGCCTTGCAATTAAGCGCCTGAGGATGGAAGATCGTTAATGAATCAATTAACAACAACCTCAAGTTTCCTGGGTAGTCCCTACGTTTTGGAACTTAAAGGCGTAGGGAGGACCTTTGGGGCTCTGGAGGCCCTCAAGGACGTATCCTTGAAGGTGGCTCCGGGCGAGAGGCGTGCTGTGTTAGGTGCCAACGGTGCAGGGAAAACAACCTTGTTCAATGCCATCACGGGAGATTTTCCTCCCACAAGCGGCAGCATTCAATTGTATGGCGAGGATATAACCAGCATGTCCACCCATGAACGAATACGTAGAGGATTGAGGCGGACTTACCAGAAGACCATGCTGTTCAAGGACTTATCAGTTCACGATAATCTTTTTTTGGCATTGCGGGGAATAAAACCCCGGCGTTTTTCCTTTCGCCGGCCAGGTCCTGACGACACGGTCATGGACCAGGCGGAAATGACTGCCAGATTCGTGCATCTGCATGATGTATTGCACCGGCTCGTGGGAGAACTGTCCCACGGCCAGCAGAGGCAGTTGGAAATCGGCATGGCCTTAGCCGGGTCTCCCTGCATGCTTTTGTTGGATGAACCTGCGGCAGGTCTTTCCGTGGCGGAGCGGGTTAATCTTGTGTCCACGCTTAAAGGACTGCCGGAATACATTGGTTTTATTATTATTGAACACGATTTGGAGATTGCTCTGAAAGTAGTCGAAGGCGTAACCATAATGCACAATGGTACTGTTTTTAAAGAGGGCTCGCCCCAAGAAATTCAGGATGACCAGGACGTGCAAAACATTTACCTTGGAGAGAATCATCGACAGTCAGATTAATAATAAAAATATTTTAGTGGTAAAAGATCTGGATGTATCATATGGGCATGTCCAGGTACTGCAAGGTGTCTCTTTCTCACTGAAGCAGCACGATGTTTTTGGAATAGTGGGCCGCAACGGAATGGGAAAAACGACCTTGTGCAATGCCATCATGGGTTTGGTGCGCGTAGGTGGTGGCAGCATCCTATATAATGGGAAGGATATCTCAAACATGGAGCCCTATCGCATCGTGGATCTTGGGGTGAGCTACGTGCCCCAGGGCAGACGTGTGTGGCCCTCTTTGACAGTGGATGAGCACCTGAAGATATCATCCCGGGGTAAAGGCTCCTGGACCCCGGCCAGGGTTTATGACATATTCCCCCGCCTGGCTGAACGCCGGAAACACGGCGGCAACCAGCTTTCAGGCGGTGAGCAGCAAATGCTGGCCATAGGCCGGGCTTTGGTGGGCAACCCCAAGCTGCTCATCATGGATGAGCCCACGGAAGGGCTAGCTCCCCGCATTGTACAGCATGTGGAAAAGCTACTTTTAAAGTTGGCCGCATCTGAAGATCTGTCCATACTGCTTGTGGAACAAAACCTGGGGGTAGCAACGGCCGTGGCTAAACATCTGGCAGTAATGGTCAATGGCCGCATTGAAACCGAGTTGGAGGCAAATATCCTGGCCGAGGATCGTGCTTTACAGAGACGGCTTTTGGGGGTTAGCTCCGAAGAGGATGCCATAGTACCGGAGGAATCCGAATCAAAAGAATTCGCCGTCTCTAATAAAATCAATGCGCCCCGTCCACGGACAAAAACAGCGTTGCCAACCCAAGCCGGCAGGGGTATGGACACCATCAATCGCTGGTCCCATGGGAATCCTATGTCCAAAAAATTGCCAGGCAGCACCCCCCGTATGGGTGTGCCTAAAAAAGTTACACGCTGGGACAGGTCTGCCAGGCCAGCCGTTCATCCGGTTGCGGTATTGGACCCCAAGCCCGGGGCTTTAATTTCTTCACCCTCGCCCGGAGCCGGTGGAATTGGGGGAGCGGCCTATGTCGTCGGCACCTTTGACACCAAAGAACGTGAGCTTAACTTTGCGGCTAAACTGATAGCTCGACAGGGAATTCGAGTCAAGACCGTCGATCTGAGTACCTCGACTAAATCCTCTGTGGCCAATGTAAAACCAGACAAGGTCGCGGCGTATCATCCCCAGGGGATGGAAGCTGTGTTCACAGGCGACAGGGGGAGTGCCGTCAGCGCCATGGCCCAGGCCTTTAAGCTGTATTTATCCCATCAGCTTGATATAATAGGCGTCATATCTCTGGGTGGTTCCGGTGGTACGGCCCTTGTTGCCCCTGGCCTGCAAATCCTTGATATAGGGATTCCTAAAATCATACTATCCACTGTAGCAAGCGGTGATGTGGCCCCATATGTGGGAGCTTCGGATATCTGCATGCTTTACTCGGTGACAGATGTTGCAGGTATTAACCGTATTTCCGAACGTGTATTTTCAAATGCGGCAAATGCCTTGGTCGGAATGATTAAGGGAATAAAACCCATGCGCCGGAACCATAAGCCGGCAATCGGGCTCACCATGTTCGGGCTGACAACCCCTTGTGTGCAGGGCGTGGTAAAAAAATTGGAACACAAATATGACTGCCTTATTTTCCATGCTACCGGTACGGGCGGTCGTTCCATGGAAAAACTTGTAGAAAAAGGGGTTATAAAAGGCGTGATAGATATTACCACCACTGAGGTTACTGATCTTATCTGTGGCGGTATTTTCAGTGCAGGAGAAGATCGCATGGGGGCCATTATTCGCAGTGGACTTCCTTATGTCGGTTCTGTGGGGGCGGTGGATATGATAAATTTCGGGGCTAAAGAAACCATTCCAAAGCATCTAAATGGCCGGAATATGTACTATCATAATCCCCAGGTAACCCTTGTTCGTACTACGGTGCAGGAATCGGCTCAAATCGGTGAGTGGATTGGCAACAAGTTAAACCAAATGACGGGGCCGGTGCACTTTTTTCTACCGGAAGGCGGTCTGTCGGGGCTGAGTATTTCCGATGGACCCTTTTATGACCCCCAGGCTGATGCAGCCCTTTTTGAGGCTCTGGAGAACACAGTTGAACAAAATGATCAATGCCGCATTACACGTCTGCCTTATGATATCAACCATCCGGTATTTATTGATGCCCTGGTGGAGAGTTTTAACCGGATAACGCGTTAGCAAGTTTGGGCAGCAGAGTATCCGGAAATATATAATTGCCCAAACAAGGAGAAATCTTTATGTTAAAAGTTTTTGTCAGTTCCGTGATCCCGGCTCCGGCAGATCAGGTATGGGCAATCGTACGGGATTTCAATGATATGCCGAGTTGGCACCCAATTGTTACGCGCAGCACCATTGAAGGAGGAAAAGCAAGTGATTGCATTGGTTGTATCCGTAGTCTTACCTTGGCAGATGGTGTCAAGGTTCGAGAACAACTACTCTCCCTATCGGATTACGACTATAATTTTTCTTATTGCATCCTTGAGTCGGGACTTGATGTTGAAAATTATGTGGCCAAAGTCGAGTTTACCCCGGTGACGGATAGTGATCATACCTTTGGCAGATGGTCCGTGGAATTTGATACGCCACCAGGAAAGGAACAGGAAATGGCGGACATAATCAGCCGTACAGTTTTCCAGGACGGTTTTGACGCACTTAAAAAACATTTCCAGGCCCGTGATTAAAAAATAAACAAAACAGGTAAAATAAAAGAGGTTTAATAATGTCAACATCAGCCATCATCATGTCCCTAATTTTTCTGGCCATTGTATTTATTGTGCTGGCTTTCATTTTTTATAACCGAGCCAGTAAGGAGATAGCATTTGTGCGTACTGGATTTGGAGGCGAAAAGATAATCAAAAGCGGAGGGGCGATTGTTATTCCAGGGTTGCATGAAGTAATTGGGGTGAACATGAACACCATGCGTCTGGAGGTACAGCTGACCAGTGAACAATCTGTAATCACCAAAGATCGAATGCGTGTGGACATCGTTGTTGATTTTTATGTGCATGTGGCCCCTAACATAGAAGCCCTGTCCGTGGCAGCCAGCACCCTGGGTACACGAACCAGAGACGCGGCAGCACTCAGCGATATTGTGGAAGGCAAATTCGTGGACGTCATCCGGTCAACTGCTGCAGAGATGACCATGGAAGAGTTGCACGAAAAGCGCAAAGCCTTCATTACCAGGGTCCGAGAAGCAGTCGAAGATGACCTGACCCGTAATGGGCTGGAGCTGGAAGCGGCCTCACTCACTCAGTTGGATCAGACTGATATGAGTTTTTTTAATCCCTCCAATGTGTTTGATGCTGAAGGCCTTACCAGGCTTACCGAAAAGATTGAAAGCCGCAAAAAAAAGCGCAATGATATAGAACAGGATACCCAAATTCAGATACGGAACAAAAACCTCGAAACTGAAAAACTGGGCCTTACTATTGAGAGAGAGGAACATTACGCCCGGTTAGAGCAGCAATTGGAGGTGGAAAGCCGCAAGGCAGAACAAATGTCTGAAATCTCCAGCCGGAGAGCAGAAAAATCCCAGGAAGCAGATCAGGCTGAAATAGTTGCCAAGCAAAAAGTTGCGATCGCCAAAATAATTTCCCAACGGGAAATAGAACAAGAGCAGTTGGATTGCGAACGTTCTATAAAAGAACATGAGATAGAAAAAGAGAAACTGATACAGCAGGCAGAACAGCTTCGAGAAGCTGAAGTTTCTTTTAGTTCCCAAAAGACCAACTTGGCCAAGGCAGAGGCAGAGGCAGCTAGAGCCGAGTTGGTATCTGCTGAAGAAAAGGTCGTGACCACAAGGGAAAAGGAAGCGGCACAGAGACGTAAGAGCATAGAGTTGATCGAAGCGGCCCGGGATGCCGAACGACAAGCCCTGGCAAAAAAAATACTGGCTGAAGCGGAAAAATTAGCCGCCGTCGATCAGGCAGAGGCAGTCAAAACACAAGTGGAAGCGCGGCTGATCCAGGATCAAGCCAAAGCGCAAGGAATCAAAGCCTTGAATGAAGCCCGCAATGTGTTGACTCCCGAACAGCAGGCACTGGAGATCCGTCGACACCTCATTGACAATCTGGCTGAAATCGTACGCGAGGGTTCAAAACCCCTGGAGAAGATCGAAAGTATTAAGATTATTCAGGCCGACGGATTGATGGGCGGAACAAGTGGCTCTAATAATGTATTTGACAATGCCTTGAGTTTTAAAGCACGTGCCCCATTTGTGGATTCAATGCTTAAAGACTTGGGCCTGGATGGTATCACCCTGTCCGGCAAACTTTCTGATGGAGGGTCGGAAACAAATAAATAATCATTTTATTTGACCGGGGGAAAGGCCATATGAATCGTTAAGTTTCGTAATCGGCAAGCCAGATTTAATCTATTCTTTGATTGAAGCTGGCAATGTTTCAGTGAGCATACCCATAATCTTTTCCAACAACGAAGTCATTAAAAGGCTGCGGAAGGTGATATGGGAATCGCCTCGATTTTTAAAAAATGGCTGCAATAACAAAAGGTATTCAGCGTCTCCAATAATACTATGGTATAAAGCGATTCAACAGGCTCGGCAAAAATCATTAAGACCCATATCAATAAACAGATTATTCAGTCCTATTAAAAAATAACCTTCAAAACTTTATGCCCTTCTGCCTGAATACTATTCGATAATTCACAAATTTATGAATCCAGATCAAGATGATTTATAAACGAATTACTTTTATACTTTGCGTCTACCCATTAGTTACGGGCATTTTTTACATTATCCAATACTTTGAGTTGGCGTCTCCCACTGCTGTTCAAACTTTGATTACAACATCAATACTTATACCACTCATTGATTTGGATATTATTCCTTTTTTGAAAACAAGGATGAAATGATTTTAATAATAATACTATTTATTCGCAATTAAAATTCAGAGGAGACTCTGAATTCAATATGTATCTTTCTGGGTGCTTGTATCCAGAGTCTGTCTTTTTTCCACATCAAGACCGAAACAAGATGCGCAAAAGCACGTCTGGCATGATCTAATTTTGAACACCTGCAATTTTTAAAATCTACAGAGGATCCCCCTGACATGTCCATAGTACTTGACTAATTTTGTATTTGATTTAAGATGAAAACCCATGAATCTCAACCAACTCAAACTTTTTTATTTTGCAGTCAAGTATAAAAGTCTGAGTCATGCGGCCCAGGAATTAAATATTACCCAGCCAGCTGTAACAAAAGGGATTCAAAGACTTCAGGAATATTATGAGGTCCCTCTTGTTCATAAATTGGGCAAAAACATGGCGCTGACCCTGGCCGGTGACAATCTTTTTAAGATTGCAAAAAAAATATTTGAACTGGATGAGCTCGCAGATGACTGCATGGCCCAATATCAAAATGAAAACTTAAAGCACATTAAGATCAGCGCTTCTGAAAGCTTTGGGGCTTATTATCTTCCGGAATTTATCAACCGGTTTAATGTTAAAGCTCCAAAGGTCCGGGTCACCTTAGAGGTTCTTTCCAACCAGCAAGTCGTTGAAAACACAATTAACTTAAAAAATGATATCGGTTTTGTTTCTTTTCCCTTTAAAGATAAAAAATTAAACACCATTGAGATCGTTAAAGATGAAATAGTAATCATTATGAATCCGACCCACCCGTTGGCGCGAAAAACAAAGATTAAATGATGCCATTATTGAGAATATGCTTTCCTGGCACCATTCCGGGTTTAATGTTTATATTGGTGACCGGATTGAGCCTGATGATAAAGCCGGACTTGGCAATCTGGCAAGATATATCATCCGAGCCTGCTTTTCCCAGGAAAGAATGGTTTATGTCCCGGCAAAAAAATCTGATGCTGGTGTTGCCAAAGTTATTTATACATCCAAGGATAGAAAAATCCGAAAAGTGTTTACTGCTTTGGACTGGCTTGCCAGATTGGTAACACATATTCCCAGCAGATATGAGCATACTGTCAGATATTATGGATATTTTTCAAACAAGTCCAGAGGGATGAGAAAGAAGGCTGACACTGATGATACTATACCGACAATCATGCCAAATGAGTTGTCCTCCAACAAAGCAAGGCAGAATTGGGCTCGTTTGATTCAAAAAATTTATGAAGTTGATCCTTTGATATGCCCAAAATGTAATGGTCAAATGAAAATTATCAGCATTATTGATAGTTTTGATATCATAGAACAAATTTTAAAACATCTGAATCTCTGGGATATCCGCAACCATGATCCGCCTGAGGTAGAACCTGTTTATATTCCTGAATTAACATATGTTGAAGATTCAAATTATGGTAATTCAGGCTCCCAGATTCCGGTATTTGATGAATGGTATTGATTTTTTTGAATTTGGCTTGAGGGATTACGGTGGACTATGCTCAAATTTGAAGTTTTGTAAACTTTCCCGGCAAAGATTAATATAGTTTTTCTTTTCTTTTCAAAAGCTCAATTTTTTTTCTTGTCTTAAATTTGTTGCCCTGATACAGGTACAACATGTTGTACCTGTATCAGGGTGGAGATAATATCTCGGTTTATGGAGGATTTTTTATGGTTTGGTTAACAAAAAGCAAGTTCTTATCCCTGAAGGGTCGCCATAATATTTTTCCTATCGCGGTTAAAATAGATTGGTCTTTTTCAGGCGGACATAAAGTGTTTTTCGACTTATGCCCAAAGCGAGAGCTGCTTTGGATTTATTCCCTCTTGCATCTCTTAAAACATTTTTTAAAAAATTTGCTTCACTTTCTAAGCTTTCTAAATCAAGGTATTTTCCGCTTACTGTCATTGTAACGCCTCTGGTATCAGGCAAAAAATCTTTACCGTGTAGGATGGGGCCATCTTCCATCAACATTACGCGAGTGAGCACATGCTTCAACTCACGTACATTACCCGGCCAATTGTGTTTTTTTAACCGAGACAAGAAGTCCTGGGAAATGCCAATGATCTTTCGATCAAACTGGACACCCAGATCATCCAGGAATGCACTCACCAGAGCGGGAAGATCATGGGTGTGTTGCCTCAAAGGAGGTACTTTCAGGGTAATCATATTGAGCCGGAAATAAAGATCCGTCCGAAATTTGTTTTGCTCTACAAGGGATTTTAAATCCTGATGAGTGGCAGTTATAATTCGTGGGTTTACCGGGATGGGTTTTTCTCCTCCCACCCGTATTATTTCCTTTTGCTGTAAAACCCTTAAGAGACTGACCTGGG
>JGI26241J51128_1001271_pt1 | contig 13865 bp, 10 predicted proteins | sample SaaInlV_200m_DNA_4_FD_51128 | JGI IMG/M metagenome (IMG submission 51128) | reverse complement strand
TAATTTGGTTGGGGATGGTAGGATTCGGTTTAGAGATATTGAATATAAGACTGTGGGGATAATTTATTAATTTCAGTGTAAATTTCTTGGTAAAGAATTCTTTATGTACTGGAGTACACATCAGAATTTTTTACGCTGCGAAATTTCCTACCGAAATTAAAAATTACTTAGAGATTTAAAAAAATAGTTTCCAAACTAATAATCCTGCGAAAATTCCCGTTGTTATATAGGGCATTGCTGGATATGATTTTCCTTTTTTGGAGAAGACGAAGATTGAGATTAGGCCTGCGAGTGCTCCGAAGATTATGAAGAGGGCTGGAGTGATTGAGTAGGCTCTCATGAAGACACCGGCTGTGATTATTGGAAAGATGACGTCGCCGCCTCCGAGGATTGCCATGCTGACCTTGAATTTTTTATTTTTGATTGATTTTGGCATTGTTTTGTTTTTATATTTTGTTTTTATATTTTCGATTTGTTTCTTTACTTTTGTGGAAGCTGAAGGTATCATGAAACCTCCAAATATTTTTATTTCTTCCATTTGGAATTTTGCCATTTTTTGCATGATGCCGGATTTCCATACTGCCCATGCGTCGTAGAGTGAGATTAGGATTAGGAGAGCGATGACTGATAGGGGTGTTAGGATTGGGACGAACACTGCGGCGATTCCGGGATAGATTAGGAGTTCGGTTGAGTTGTGGATGTAAACATTTGGTTTGAATATTTTTAGAAAGGCTAGTATGAATGCAACTAGTAGGGCAATTGTTGCTATATTTGTTAGAGTTGTTATTTTTAGAAAGGCATTGATTGTTATTGCTAGGGCTAGAGTTATTACTAGGAAGAACCAGGTTCTTATTAGTAATTTCCATTTGTATTTCATTAGAATGAAGATTAAGGCGAAGGCTAGAGCGAAAGAGAATAGTAGAGATAGGAAGGTTGGGGCTTGTTCGTCTTCTGGGGTTTCGAGTCCGAATGGGAGGTCATTTTGGGTTAGGATTGTTTCTCCTGTTGTTTGGTTTATTTCTGAGGATGGGGAGTAGGCGTTGATTACGAAGAGTCCTATGAATTGGGTTATTAGGAACATTGAGAGGAGGATTAGGGTTACTGAGGATTTATTCTTCATATTTTTTGTTGACTGAAGAGGTATATAAGATTTGGGATTTTTATTTTAATGACTATATAATTACAATAATACTTATAAAGTTAAATTTTGTGTGATATTTATTCTGAGGTGATGCTATGAAAAATGGAAAAGAAAAGTACCTCAAGAAAAGTTGTAGAAGCTGCGGCTACATCTCTTGCTGCTGCTGCGACGATTTTCGGGTGTGCTTCCAATGATATTTATAATAATCCTTCCTTTCAGAGATATGTGGCTGATGAGCAGCCTCAAAAAAAGATATCTTATTTTTTAGATGAAGAAGTGTTTGGGAAGTATGATTTTCATAAGGTTAAAGATTCTGATGGAGATATTACCTATCTTGTTTCTGCTAGAGGTGATCCTAAGCTTCAATTTTCTGAAGAAGTTCTTAGTAAGAGTGAAAAAATAAAATCTGTTGAAGATTTGGAGGAGATGACCAAGCATCAGCGTCTTACGGTAGGGCAGGTTCATACTCATTATAATGATGAGGCTAATATAGATTATGTTATTTTATGGACCTATGAACCACTTTCTCCTAATTTGTTGGGCTCATCAGATGTTCAAGTTTTGAAGTATGATAGACTCGATGGAGTTGTTAAGGTTGGGTTTGGTAATAACTTTAAGATTTTGGAAGAAGGCGGCGGTGGTGCTGCTGGTGCTGGAGCTGGTGCTGGAGCAGGTGCTGGTGGTGCTGGAGCTGGTGCTGGAGCTGCAGGTGCTGGTGGTGGAAGTGGGGGGTCTGTTGGAGGATAAAATGAATAAGAAATTTTTTATTTTTATTTTGAGTGTTGTTTTTTTGAGTGTCGTTAGTGCGGCTGTTAGTGAATATAATTATTTTAAGTTGGGTGAGCTAGATGCGAATACTAACTTAATTGAGACAGCAACTAGTGTTAGTGGAGTTACAATTAAGGGTTTTATTTGCTCGGATAGTGCTTGTTCTGGGAGTCTTGGAGATTTGTGGGGCGGTGAACTTTATGCTCCTGGTAATGGCTTGAATCTTGTTTACCCTACAACTTTACAGTCTTCCTACGGTTATGGTTTTTATTTGTATAAAGATGGTTATGTGCCGTATTGGGTTAAGGGCGTTACTTGGTATGGGACCGGGATTGTACCTACTGTTAATAGGTATCCAGCTAAGAAACAAAATTGTATTGCGGATATTTCCATAAAAGATTTTTCTGAGAAGGCTGGGAGTTTGTCTTTCGATGTCGAGGTTGAAGCCCCCATTGTTGATAAGTCTGGTTCTATGTATCTTCCTTCCGAAGTTTCTTCTCACATGAAGACTTTAGTTGATATTGATGTCGAAATTAAGGATGATAAAGGGAAGGTTATTTGGAGTGATAGTGATAGTAAGACTGTAGATTATTCGGGAAGTGAGAGAGTTTCTTTTTCGACTAACCTTGCTCATGGGGATTATACCTTGATTGCTTCTAGCAGTTCTGGTAATGAGGCTCAGTGTTTGGCGTATACTGTGGATTCGGATGATGTGACGTTTAATGTTTATGATAATGACAAGGATGATGACGGGTATAGCGAGGATGTTGATTGTGATGATTTGGATGCTAGTGTTTGGCAACTGTTGAGTGGGTATGTTGATAGTGATTTTGATAGTTATGGTGTTAATCCTGGTGTCGATGTTTGTTCTGGAGCTAGTTTGCCTTCGGGTTATAGTGTTAATAATAATGATTGTGATGATAATGATGCGAATGTTTGGCAATTTTTGAGTGGGTATCGGGATTTTGATGGCGACGGGAAAAGTGCTGGGCCTGCTGAGAGTGTTTGTTCTGGAGCTAGTTTGCCTTCGGGTTTTGAGGGTGTTGATGATAAGGATTGTGATGATAATGATATTAGTGTTTGGCAGTTGTTGAAAGGGTATTTTGATGGAGATGGAGATGATTATGGTGTTGACCCTGAAGTTGATGTTTGTTCTGGAGCTAGTTTGTTCGGTTCTTATGCTTCGGTTAGTTGGGATTGTGATGACGGTAATTATAATGTGAATCCTGGTGTTCTGGAAGTTTGTGGTGATGGAGTTGATAATGATTGCGATGGTTATATTGATGAGGGCTGTAATTCTGTCCCTTCAGTTTTTGCTTCGGGTAATCCATTAAGTGGAATTTTTCCTTTGGTTGTTTCGTTTAGTTGTCAGGGTACAGGAGGAGATGGGAACTTAGAATATTCTTGGGACTTTGATAATGGGGATATGAGTGATGTTCAAAATCCGACGTATACTTATTTGTATGCTGGGGATTTTAGTGCGGAGTGTACTGTTAGCGACGAGGATGGAGATAAGGTTTCTGCTTCTGTTGATGTGAAAGTTGGGATGCAGAGTTTAGAGATTGTTGAGGTGGTTTGCTTTGATGAGGTTATTGAGGGGCATAATCAGAGTTGTAGTGTTTATGTTGAGGACTCTTTGAGTGCTGGAGCTGGTGGTGTGAATGTAGATATTTTTTATTCTGATGGTAGTGATTTTGGAAGTTGTTTGACTGATGGTATTTCAGGTGCTTGTGGTGTTAAGGATTTGCAAGGAGTTGTTGGTGCTTTTGAAATTTATGCTGTTGCATCTAAGGCTGGGTATTTTAGCGATGATTCTAAGAGTTTGAAATTCGGTTATGATGTTTTGAAGGAGAAGTATGATATTATTAATTTGGCTGTTTATAGTGACTCTAATTTTAGCGACGAGGATTATGATTTTTTCAGGGGAGAAGGTTTGTTTGTGAAGTTTGGTGTCGAGGATATGTTTGGTTCTTCTGTGAGTGCTGATTTGATTTCGAATGTGAGTTTGGTTAGTTCGGTTGCTGGAGGACGTGTTGTTCTTGAGAGAGTTGATAAGGTTGGTAATTATTATTATTATAAATTGATTCCTGTTCCTGTGACTCATGATTTTATTGGGGATAGTACTGTGTTTGCTTTTGTGTTTGATTTGGTTGAGAGTGCGGGTGGACAGGAAGAGGTTTCTTTGATAATTAGAAATAATGTGCCTGTTATTTTTCCTAGTATACCATCGCAGGATGTTGATGAAGGTAATGATATTAGTTTGAATCTGAGTTTGTATGAAAGTGATGTTGAAGACTCTGGGGACGATTTGCAGTGGGAGGTGGTTTCGTTTGAGAGTGGTGTTGATGTTAATGTAGTTGGAAAGAGTTTGTTTATCGACGGTAAGGATGATGGTAAATGGGAAGTTGTTTTAAGGTTGTTTGATTTGGATGGAGATTATGATGAGCAGGTTTTGAGTGTTGATGTTGAAGATGACTCGGATGATGACCCTGATTGTTCGCCGAACTGGGATTGTTCGATTTGGAATGTTTGCTATGGAGGCTTTGAGGAGAGGATTTGTATTGATAGTGAGGGATGCGGAAGTAGTTCAGGTAAGCCTTTAGAGACTCGTAGTTGTTCTGATAGTATTTTTGGGACTAATTCTGAAGATGTGATTTCTTTCGATGCTTCGAGTGTTGATGAAGATGGGTTTTCTATTTGGTTGATGCTTATTGGGATATTGTTGCTTTTGATTTTGTTGATTTTGTTGTTGCTTTTTCTTTTGAGGGGTAGATAAATTTTATAAAATGGTTCTTGTTGGTAGATAGCATGGATAGTATGCCAATAGATAAGATTCATTTTGAAAAGTTTTTATCCATTGAGGATGTTCGTAAAGAATCGGGTTTGGATGGTAGGTTGCCAGAGATGTGGGAAGATGATAAATTGTTTGAAGTTGGAAATTATTATTTGATGCGTAATAAGGATGGTAGTGCTTTTGGATATAGATTAGGTTCTATTCATTATTCTTAATTAAATTATCTTAATCTTATTGTTTCGAGATTTTTAGGGACAGTGGTTTCGATTCGTTGAGATTTGTAGATTGAAGATGCTAGGTCTAGGCACTTTGATTGTTCGCCGTGGTTGATTATAGCTCGTCTTGGTTTTGGGTTGATGTTGTTTACGAATGCCATGAGCTCGTTTCGTGAGGAGTGTCCGGAGAATCCGTCCATCGAAATTACTTTTAATTTGATTTGTGCGAGTTCCATTTTTCCATTTACCTCGAATTTTACTTCCTTTGCTCCTTCTTTGATTTGTCGTCCGACTCCTCCAGCTGGTTGATAACATGAAAGACAGAGACCGTTATTTGGTGAATCTGCAAACTCTCTAAGGTATTCAACTGCTGCTCCGCCTACGAGCATCCCTGATGTTGCTAGGATTATACAGGGGCCACCTTCGATTACGTTTTTTCGTTCTTGTGGTGAGCCGACTTGAGAGAAAATTTCTGAGGTGAATGGGTTATTGTCTGCGAAGATGTTTGCTCTAAGTGCGTTGGATAGGAAGTCTGGGTATGCTGTGTGGATTGCGTTGATGTCCCATATCATTCCATCTATGTAGATTGGGACTTTCGGGACTTTTCCTGAGCGCATTGCGTCTTCTAGGATTAGCATTTTCTCCTGAGCGTGACCTGTTCCTAGTTCTGGTAATAAGACTTTTCCTCCGCCTTGTATTACGTCGTTGATGAATGTTAGGAGTTCTTCTTCGGAGTTTTTTCGTGATGGGTAGTTATTGTCTCTACCTCCGTATGTTGCCTCTAGTTGTAATGTTTCTAGTCGTGGAAAATATGTGGCTGCGGCCTCGAGGGCTCGGGATTTTCCGAATTTTATATCGCCAGAGTAGAGGTAATTATGTAGACCGTTTCCGATGTTGAAGTGAATCATCGAGGAGCCTAGTGTGTGGCCTGCGTTGTACATTGTGATTCGGATGTCTGGTGTGATGTCGGTGACTTCTTGGTAGTTTAGTGTGATTGAGTGTTTGACCATGCTTCGGATGTCTGTTGACTTGAAGAGTGGGGCTGCGGCCTGTTTGTAGGCTACTCCTATGAAGTCTAGTGCCATTAGGGCTGAGATGTCTCGTGTTGGGGCTGTCATGTATACTGGTCCTTTGTAGCCCATTTTGTACAAGTAAGGGATTAATCCTGAATGGTCGAGATGTGCGTGGGATAGGATTACTGCGTCTATTGCTTCGAGGTCGAGTTCTGGTGCTTCAAGGTATGGGTATTTGTTTTTGCCGCTTGAGGATACGTCGACTCCGCAGTCTATTAGGACTTTTGATATTGGGGTTTGCATTAGAAAGCATGAACGGCCTACCTGTCTACCGCCGCCTAGAGCGGTTATTCTGACCCATTCTTCCATCTTATCTGGATTCCATTCTTTGTATATTTTCTCGCCTATGTCGTTTAGGAATTTTTTACGGTAAGAATTATCCATATAAAGAACTTCTCTGATTTTATCTGTGATTTTGGATTTGATTGCGGCTGATCTTTGAACTTGGGGTGTCCAATACGTGTTGATTTTTACTTCTCTTAATAGTGAGCCACCTTTTCCTATTGCTAATCCGGGTTTTTTTGTTTCGATTATTACAATACTTCTTTGTGGGTCGAAGATTACTCTCTCTATTTCGGCTTCGCGTGGAATTATTTGTCTTATTTTTTGTTCGGTCTCTTCCTGAGAGAGAAGAATTTTTTTGTCGGCTCGAAGCTCGAGTCTTTTTTTGATCGTGTTTACGATTTCCTTGACTTTAGAGTCGCCGTTTTTGAAGAATGCTGTGTCTGTTGTGTAGACTACTATGTTTGCTCCTTCGAATATTGTTGAGCCTACTACACCTCTCGGTAGTTGTTCTTCGATTGTTTTTAGAATGTCTGCCATTTGAATTTGATAATTAATTATGTTCTTTGTACACTGTCTCTACTTTTTGTTTTGCGACGTGTTTTATGCCGTCTTTTGTGATTGTGAAAACGTCTATGCCACATCCTGATGCTGTGTCTCTTTGAGATGAAGATTTTATTCCTTCTATTGCTAATTCTACTCCCTGTTCGATAGTTAGATTTTCCTTATATTGTCTTTCTAAGAGTCCCCATATGTATTGCATTCCGCTTCCTGATGCGTCGTAATCTGTGACTTGTACGATTGCTCCATCCGGTCCGATATTATATAGACTTGTCTTTCCACTTGTGTCTACTCCTGCTACTAGGTTTCCTACTATTGAAGGGATCATGGATGGTCTCCTTATTGTTTGGAATTTCATTGTTGCGATGAAGTTGACGGATTCCTTTACTGTTGGTCTTTTCCTATCCTTTAATTCTTTGATTTTGAGTTGTGCTCCGATTAGTTTGTGGTTTACTTGTGCATCAGAGACTGTACCTGCCATTGACATTATTAGATAGTCGTTTATTTTGTGGGTTTTTTGGAAATTTTTGTCTGCTACGAGTTGTCCGCCCATGGTTACTTTTTTGTCTGATGCCATTACTACTCCGTCTTTACAGACTATTCCCACTAAACTTGTTCCTGTCGCTAATATATTTTTTTTCAAATCTTCGTCCATCTTATAATTTAGAATTACTTCTAGAATTTATGATATTTTGAGGATTTTTTTATTTATAAGTTTTTGGGTGGCGGGTTGGTGTGTGTAAGTTTTATAAGGGAGAATTGTATTGGGGAGTTATGAGTTATGAGGAATTGTTGGAATCTGCGTATGAGGATGTTGAGGTTAGTGAGGAATGTGAGCGTTTTGAGGTTGTGAATGTTAAGGGGCATCATGAGGGTGTTCGTACTGTGATTTCGAATTTTGGGAAGGTTGTGGCTTGTTTGAGGAGGCGCCCTGAGCATTTGTTGAAGTTTTTGGGTAAGGAGCTTGGGATTCAGGGTGAGATTAAGGGTGAGCGGTTGATTTTGTCTAGGAAGTTGTCTAGTAAAGATGTGAATGCAAAGATTAAAAAGTATGCTAAGTTATATGTAATTTGTGTGAAATGCGGTAAGCCGGATAGTGAGTTGGACGAAGAAGGTGGGAAGTTGTTCGTTCGATGTTTGGCTTGTGGTAATAAAAATGAAGTTCACAAGATATGAAGGAATTAAATGTATGAGGAGGAAAAAATGACAATTGAAGGAAGATGTATGAAATGTAAAGAGCAGAAGGAAATGAAGGACGCTGAGATGCACGTAACTTCGCGAGGTGGTTTTATGGCGAAAGGGAAGTGTTCTGTTTGTGGATGTGGAATGTGCAGGATTATGTCGAAAGTTAATGCTGAAAAGGCGGTTAAAGACGGCGAAGCGAAAAAAGCTTATTAATTTTTATTTTTAGCAGTTTATACTTCGTTGAAAGAACGCTTGCGTACGTTTGTACGCGGCGCAACCTTTCGCCTTGTCTAAACCAGCTATAAATCAAAATTGTTTTTTTGTTTTGTTTGGATGTTTTTATATAGGAATTTTTACTTTATTTGTTATGGGTAATATTCTGTTTAAAGTGCATGAGTCGTATCGGTGGGTCGTTGCGGTTTGTGATAAGGATGTTTTTGGACGTAAGTTGGTTGCTCCAGACCAATGTCCTGGTCCGGGATGTGCTTCAGGGAGAAGAATTTATTTATATGATATTTTTCCCAAAAAATTTCTAAATATTTTTACTTTTTCAATAGAGCTCTTTAAGGCAAAAGATATTTAAAGATATTATATTAGGGAAGTTTATGACTAATCAAAAAACATTTTTTACTTGGTTTCTGATTATTTTTGTTGGATTAATGATTGTTTGGCAATCGGTAAATTTAATTTCTGTATTATTTAATGTCTTTATTCGTATGAATCCCTCCTTTTTTTCTATGCCGCTATTGAGTGTGAATAACTTAATATCTGCTATTGGCCTTGTTTTGACTGTAGTATTATTTGTTAAATTATGGAAGATGTCTCCAGATAGTAAAAGATGGATTAACATAACTTTTGGTTATTATGTGGTTAAAAATTTATTTAAAATATTTATACTACTTCCAATGTTACTGAAAGGTGCGGGGGATACTGTTATGGGATCTGTATCTCAAAGGTTGGCTTATTTTAGTGGTGCTTGGATTGTATTATATATATTAATAGATTTAATTGTTTGGTGGTTGCTTTATCGTCATGTTTCGAAAAGGCAAGATATAGTTGAGTTAGATTAGTTAAGGTATTATAGGGATATAGGAGATTTTTAACAGAGCCAAACGCGTAAAACTTTATAAATATGAATGGTAACTATATATTATGAAAAAGAGGGGTGAACTTTTAGGGGTTTTAATTGTTTTAGTTGTTCTCGGTGGTTTGAGTGGTGTTGTCTGGGTAATGAGTAATACTTTTTATGATATCGATGATATTGGAGATTTAGATAATATGTCTGCGCTTCAACAGGTTGAGGATGCTGTTGTGCATGTGGTAGAATTGGAGGAAGAGGATGTTGAGTGTTATGATGAGTGTAATGCTCGGGGGTTAAGAGAATATGTCGGTGAAGATTATAGGATTTGTGGGAATTTTGATAGCGATACTTGTTACGAGTGGAGTGAATTAAAGGAATCTAGTTCTGATTTTTCTGATGGTGATTTTGAAGAAGATAAATCCGAAGATATATGGGAAGAGGATAAGTCTGAAGAGTCCGGAGACCTGTTTGGAGAAGAAAATAGTTCTGATATGATAATATCTAATATACATGTTTTGAGTACGGAAAGTTTTGATATTAGTAAGATGAGTGAATTTGGGGATACTTGGGCGGATGATTTGGGAGATGGAGAAAGTTTGGAAGTTATTTATTCTGAGATTAATTTAACGACAGATGGCGGTTTTACTTTTCAAGAAGAGATGATAACTGTTATTGGTTCTGAGGATAGGGTAAGTTATTTATCTAATGGGGGAGTTTGGGCTGATAGTCATGATATATTAGAGTTTTGGTCTGCTAAAAAGTTGACTGATGATGAAATAACTAAAGATAAGACAGGCGCTGTTCATTCTGTATTTTTATTTAAAGAGGATGGAAATAATGTAGGTATGTCTTTTAGTGGGGATGGTTTGAATGTTGATTATGAAGATATTGTTCCTGAATGGAAGGTTGGAAGTGTTGAGGGAAAAAATCCCGATGTGGATGAAGCTAATTTAGTTTTAAAAATTAAGACAACAAAAGATAAATACAATGTTGGTGAGGAAGTTGACATTGTTGGGAGTTCAGGAGATAGCTCTAGTAATACTAATTTTATTTCAGGTAATGTTGTGCGTGGGGATCAGTTGGATAGTAATTCGGTCAATCAAGACTATATCACTTCGACTAATCGATATGATAGGAGTGGTAATCTTATAGCGAATGGTCATGTCGCAAATCAAGATTTGGAATATGATGGATATATTGTGGAATTTAAAGAAAAACCTTTGATAAAAAAATCGTTGGAATTGGAAGAGAAGGCAGTTGAAAATGATATGACTCTTAGTTCTATGTCTAGTTATAATCCTGTAAAGTATGCTATGAAACTTTTCTTGCTTGAATCTGATGAGGTGGCTGGAGATTTAAGAGCTTATGAGGAGAAAATTTTGAGTAAAAATGTGAGGAATAAGATGGATATTGCTTCCAAACTCGGAAAAGATTTGTCGGCTTTAATTAGTGGTAATGTAGTTGGGGGTGAAGAGATTGAAGTTAAGGCAGAATTTCATAAGGTGTTCAACGGTATTGCCTTGGATATATCTTCTGAAGAGGCTGAAGAATTAAAAGAGCTCGGTTCTGTTAAGAATGTGTATCCTAATTATATAGCGCATACAACACTTACCGAATCTGTTCCGTTGATTAATGCTGATGATGTTTGGGGTATGACTGATTCGAGGAACTTAGAAGTTACTGGGCATAATATTACAATTGCGATAATTGATTCGGGGATAGATTATACGCATCCTGATTTTGGTAGTTGTACGGAATCTCAATTTTTAGCTGGTAATTGTGATAAGGTAATTGGGGGATATGATTTTATTAATAATGATAATAACCCTATGGATGATAATGGGCATGGGACTCATTGTGCAGGGACTGTTGCGGGAGATGGGGTGGTAAGGGGTGTTGCTCCTGATGCAAAATTAATAGGGTATAAAGTATTGGATGAGGGGGGATCTGGACCTTTTTCAGGTGTTATTGATGCTATTGAAAGGGCGGTTGATCCTAATGAAGACGGGGATTTTTCAGATCATGTGGATGTAATGAGTTTAAGCTTAGGGCTAGATTGTCAGTTTGGTTATAATGAAAATTGTGGACCCAATGATCCCACAAGTGTAGCTGTTGATAATGCAGTTGAATCGGGAGTTGTTGTTGTTATTGCAGCTGGGAATAGTGGACCATCATCTGAAACTATTGGAACGCCTGGAACTGCAAGAAAAGCAATTACTGTTGGAGCTAGTTTCGACAAACAACAAGGTAATGATTTTTATAACATTTCTAGGCTATCTGACTGTTTTAATCTACTTCATAATCCTGACATTAATGATTTAGCTTGCTTTAGTTCGAGAGGTCCAGTTCTTTGGCGTAACGGAGGAATTAGTAAACCCGATGTGGTTGCTCCTGGCGTTGAAATTTGTGCTACACAATGGGAAAATGCATTTGTTGGTAGTAAGATAGATCCAGAACATCCAGACGTGCATGGGTGTGTGGATGATGAACATGTAGCGATATCTGGAACATCGATGGCAACCCCAATTGTTGCAGGGGCTGCAGCATTAATAAAACAGGCGCATCCTGACTGGAGTCCTCTTGAAATAAAATATGCATTAAAAAATACTGCGCAAGATTTAAACGCCCATATCTCTTCTCAAGGGGATGGAAGAATTGATATTTTACAAGCAGTTCAATTAGAAAATCCAACAACAATTTCTTTTGATACACCTGGAAGTGTTGCTGGAATTATTGATATTTATGGGAGCTTTAATGTTACTAATTTTATTAGATATCAATTAGAAATTTGTAACATTGGAGGTGGGGAGATAAGTTGTGATGTTTTGGTAAATAATCAACAATCTCCAGATGACAATATACTTCTTGAAGATTTTAATGCAAATCTTTATGATTCGGGTTTTTACTCATTAAACTTAACTATTTTTACTTCTCAAGGAAGTTTTAGTGAAATAGTTTTTTTAAGAGTTGTGCATTCTGAAATAAATCCTTTGTTTGAAAATATGTATGGTCCTCAAGTAATTGAAATAAGAGGTTTTGCATCACACATTAATTTTGATTATTATGATTTAAAATGGGAATTTAATGGGGAAGAATCAAGCAGAGGAATTATTTTAAATCAGGGAGGAGCATCTGAAGTTGTGAATGATATATTAGGTAATTGGGATTTATCAACGTTAAATGAATCTGGAATGTATATTTTAAAACTATATTTATTTGATTCAAATGGAATAATAATTGACACTATCTCAAACATATCTATTTTTTATGAACCTAAACTTAAAGGAGGATTTCCAGTTTCTTTTGGGAGCTCTGTTAAATTGGAATCAATTACTGTTGCTGATTTGGATTTGGATGGAGATGAAGAAATATTAATTCCAGATGAAAGAAGTATTCATGTAATTGATGGAGATGGAAGAAATATAGAGGGCTGGCCAATAGAAATATCCTATACCTCAGATATTTCATCTACTATCAAGGGAATGCTTTCTTTACAGAATGGTCCAGTAGTTGGTGATATTAATAATGATGGAATGCCCGAGATAATGATTGTTGATAGTGTCATAAAAAGAGATGATACGTTTGATTTTTATTTACATATTTTTAATAATGATGGAACATATTATTTAAATCCAATTAATATTCCATCTTCTTTTGGCTCATCACTTAGTCTTGGAGATGTTAATGGGGATGGATTTAAAGAAATTATAATTGTTTCAATGGGTGCTCCTGCTTATAGCATTCCCTCAAAAATATCTATATTAAAATACGATGGCACCTTTTTAGATAACTGGCCCAAAACAAGAAATGTTGGTGGGGATCTTTATGATGCTCAGGGCCCAGCAGCAATAGGGGATATTAATAATGATGGAAGAGGGGACATTATTTTTGCTAGAACTGATGGGACCATTGATGTTCTAAATTTTAGGGGAGATAATCTTTTAGGTTGGCCACAATTAACTTCATCTCAAACTACTTTTGGGGATTGGGGTTCATGGCTTCTTATGAATAATGTGGTTTTAGGAGATGTGGATGATGATGGTAATTTGGAAATTGTTTATTTTAATCTAGGGCGTAAGGAAAGATCGGGAATGTGTGGTGGAAATTGCCCTCCTAATCCATGGGTAGAGTTACCGAAAATATATGTATTTAGAAATAATGGAAGTGTCATGCCTGGGTGGCCCAAAGAGATTGATCCAGAGAATTCTGTAATGAGATATCCCTTATCATTAGGAGATATAGATTCTGATAACCAATTGGAAATTTTAATTGGAACAGCACATAAATTATATGTATTTAGAAATAATGGAAGTGTCATGCCTGGATGGCCGATAATAAAACTTGGCGAGGGAGCAGCTTCTATTGGGGATATAGATAATGATGGGGAAAAAGAAGTACTAATTAAGGATAGAGGTAGTGTAAGTGTTTATAACTCAAGAGGTATTATTAAAAGAGAATTATCAACTCAAGACTTTTTTCCAATACATTGGTCTACAGATACAATTTCCTTAGGAAATTTTGATAATAATAATCTTGTTGATTCGGCTTTATTCATTGAGAGTGGATTCGGTATTATTAAATTACTTATGTATGAATATCCTTATTTATATCAGGAAGAAAATATGGATTGGAGAATGTTTATGCATGATTCAAGACATAGTGGATGTTATGATTGCGATGAAGGTACTGACAACAGCACCGTCCCTCCTACTGACAACAGCACCGTCCCTCCTACTGACAACAGCACCGTCCCTCCTACTGACAA
>JGI26241J51128_1001268_pt1 | contig 13881 bp, 18 predicted proteins | sample SaaInlV_200m_DNA_4_FD_51128 | JGI IMG/M metagenome (IMG submission 51128) | reverse complement strand
AAAACTCGAGTTAACGATTATATTAGAGTTTCAGAAGTTCGATTAATTGACGAAAAAGGCGGACAAGTTGGTATTGTTGATACTAACGAGGCAAAGCAAAAAGCTAAAGAAGCAAACTTAGATTTAGTTGAGGTTTCTCCAAATGCGGAGCCACCAGTTTGTAAGATCATGGATTTTGGTAAGTATCTTTATGAATTAAAGCAGCAAAAGAAAGAAGCTAAAAAGAAACAAAAGAAAACCCAAGTTAAAACCATTAAATATCGCCCAGGTACTGAAGAAGGTGACTACCAAATTAAATTTAGAAATTTGGTTAAATTTTTAGATAATGGTGATAAGGTTAAAGTAAGTATTTGGTTCCGTGGTCGTGAAATGCAACACAGAGAACTGGGCATGGAAATGCTCGACAGAATTGAGAAAGATACAGAAGAATTTGCCAATGTAGAACAAAAGGCAAAGATGGAGGGTCGCCAGCTAGGCATGATGCTGGCTCCCAAATCTAAGAAGAAGTAATGATGCGCTAAGTTATGCTGTTATTCAGCCTTGTTGTGCCTAGATGTGCAATAAGCAATTGAATGACTTGTCTAGCCAAGTGCCTTGTTACTCTTCAGTTTTATAATAAGTTATTCATATGAATAACAAATATGTCCAAAGGACAAGGAGTAAATTATGCCGAAGTTAAAAACCAATAGAGGTGCTGCAAAGCGCTTCAAGAAAACCGCAAAGGGCGGTTACAAGTGTAAACACTCTCACTTGCGTCATATCCTGACTAAAAAGAGTACTTCAAGAAAACGTGGTTTACGTGCGCCTGATACAGTAGAGAAGGTAGATGTACCAATGGTTCGTAGAATGTTACCGTATAGTTAAGGAGAATAAAAAATGGCAAGAGTATCAAGAGGTGTGCAAGCGCACGCAAGACATAAGAAAATTTTAAAGAAGGCTAAAGGCTATTACGGTGCACGTTCTAAAGTGTATCGTGTTGCTAAGCAAGCGGTAATTAAAGCGGGTCAATATGCATACCGTGACCGTCGTCAAAAGCGTCGTCAGTTCGTCGTCTTTGGATTGTGCGTATTAACGCGGAAGCTCGTAATTGTGGTTTAAGCTATTCAAGATTAATTGATGGCTTAAATAAAGCAGGCATTGAGATTGATCGTAAAGTTTTATCAGATATTGCAATTTTTGATAAAGCTGCATTCGCCAAGATTGCGGATCAAGCAAAAGAGGCTATAGCTAAAGCAGCTAAATAGCCCAAATAAAAGCCATGATTTATCATGGCTTTTTTCATACCAAATTACAAGCAACATCTTTAAAAATTCATGATAGATTTTAGTAGTAAAATTTGTAACTCTTCATGGATTCTTAAAGGTGTTTTAAATTAAATGATTAAACCAATTCTTGAAAAAGCAAATTCAGCCATTGCTGATGCGCAAGACTTAAAAGCACTTGATGAAATTCGAGTTACATTTTTGGGTAAAAAAGGTGANCTAACAGCACTTCTAAAAGGCCTGGGTAAACTCTCAAAAGAAGAGNGACCTAAAATGGGTGAAGCCATTAACCAGGCTAAAGTAGAGGTACAGACGTGGCTTACAGATAGAAAAAATCATTTAGAAACAATCGAATTAGAAAAGCGTCTTTTGGAAGAGCAGGTAGATGTTTCTCTTCCAGGTCGCAATGCGCAAATGGGTGGCTTGCATCCGGTCACTATTACCTTAAAGCGCATTCAGTCACTCTTTGCTAAAAACGGCTTTGAAGTGGCAACTGGCCCTGAAATTGAAGACGATTTTCATAACTTCACCGCACTTAATATTCCTGAGCATCATCCGGCACGTGCCATGCACGATACCTTTTATTTTGATGGTAGTACAGTGCTTAGAACACACACTTCTCCGGTGCAAATTCGCACCCTTGAAAAGCAAAAGCCACCGGTTCGAATTATTGCACCGGGTCGTGTATATCGCTGTGATTCAGATATTACTCACACACCTATGTTTCACCAGGTTGAAGGTTTGATTGTTGATAAAAACGCAAATTTTGCGCAGCTTAAAGGGTTGTTAATTGACTTCTTGCGCGCTTATTTTGAAAAAGAAGATCTTCAGGTGCGTTTTCGTCCATCATATTTTCCATTTACTGAGCCTTCAGCTGAAGCAGATATTGAGTGTGTTATCTGTGGTGGCGAAGGTTGTCGTGTGTGCAAAAAAACAGGCTGGCTAGAAGTATTGGGTTGTGGTGTTGTGCATCCAAATGTTTTGAATTCAGTCAATGTAGATGCTGAAGAGTTCACCGGCCTAGCTTTTGGTATGGGCGTGGAGCGTTTAGCAATGTTGCGCTATGGTGTTAACGATTTACGTCTTTTCTTTGAAAACGATATTCGTTTTCTAAAACAATTTAACTAAGCATATGAATATTTCAACATCGTGGTTGCGTGAGTGGATTTCTCCTGTTGTTACTGACAAGGTACTAGCTGAACAATTAACAATGGCTGGTCTGGAGGTTGATGGTATTGATACTGTTGCACCAGCTTTTAGTAAGGTAGTTGTGGGTCATGTAGTGAGTTGTGAAAAACATCCAGATGCAGACAAGCTTAATTTATGCCAGGTTGATGTAGGCGAAGCTGAGAATGTGCAAATTATTTGTGGTGCTAAAAATGTGCGCACGGGCCTTAAAGTAATGGCCGCCCTAGTGGGAGCCAAACTACCGGGTGATTTTAAAATTAAAAAAGCCAAATTGCGTGGTGTTGAGTCGTTCGGCATGATTTGTTCTGATTCAGAATTAGGCTTGAGTGATTCATCAGATGGTATTGCTGAGCTTGATAATGAAGCGCCAATTGGTCAAAATATTAGAGAATATCTCGATCTTGATGATCATATTATTGAATTGGATATTACACCTAATCGTGGCGATTGTTTCTCAGTTTTGGGTGTGGCGCGCGAGGTTAGTGCAAACTACAATATGGCATTTGTGATGCCTGAGATAGAGGTTAAGACAAAGGGCGCCTCAAGTGTTTCTACTCGTGTTAGCAATACAAAGGCTTGCCCTAAATATTTAACCCGATCTATTAAGGGTATTGATAATACAGTTCAAACACCTAAATGGATGGCAGACAAACTAACTCGTTCGGGTCAAGCGATTCACTCACCTGTTGTTGATATTACTAACTACGTACTCATGGAGCTAGGCCAGCCAATGCATGCATTTGACTTGTCTAGAATTAATGGATCGATTGAGGTTAGAAACGCACATGCTGGTGAAACACTTGAACTATTAAATGATTCAACGGTTGAGTTAAAACCAGACACATTGGTAATTGCCGATGAGAGTTCTGTATTGGCTATTGCAGGTGTAATGGGTGGAGAAGCGAGTTCTACGCAAACAACCACTACAGATATTTTATTAGAAAGCGCATTTTTTGAGCCGGTGTCGCTTGCTGGAAAGGCTAGAAATTATGGTTTGCATACCGAGTCATCACTACGTTTTGAGCGTGGCGTTGACTTTAACATTACTGAGCTAGCACTTGATCGTGCGGCGCAATTGGTTGTTGAGATTTGCACCCCTCAAGGGGGTATTGAAAAGAATTGTGGTGAAGTGAGTGATATTACTTCTAGTATTGACGAATCAGCATTACCTGTATTGTCACCCATTACTATTACCAAAGCCAAAATCCAGCAGGTTTTGGGCTTTGAGTTAGAAAGCGGTTGGATTGAAGAAAAATTTATCAACCTTGATTTTGAAATAAGCGATAAAACCACTGATTCTTGGACAATTATTCCGCCAAGCTTTAGATTTGATATTCGTATTCCTGCAGATTTAATTGAAGAGTTGGCCAGACTATATGGCTATGACAAACTCCCAGTGCAAAAGCTATCATTAGATGCCAATATTAATGTCATCAAAGAAGCGCAAGTTGATAAGTATGATGTTATGCAGGCTTTAGTGAGTCGAGGTTATCAAGAGGTAATTACCTATAGTTTTATCTCTGAAAAGCACCAACAATTAATTGATCCATCAGCTAAAAAAATTAGCCTTTCAAATCCAATTTCTGCAGACATGTCAACCATGCGTTCTTCGCTTTGGGCTGGGTTGTTACAAACGGTTGAATCTAATCAAAGACGTGGCCATACGGATGCCAAATTCTTCGAAATTGGCCTATGTTTTGATGGTGTAAAGGCAGATGAGCAGTCTAACAAATTAGCCGGCATTGTATCTGGAAATCGTTTTAATGCACAGTGGTCAGGTGAGACTCAAGCGCTTGATTTCTTTGATGCTAAAGCCGATCTTGAGTCAATTCTAAGCTTCACTTTGGCAACATTTGATTTTGAAGCGGCTGAGCATCCAGCCTTGCAAAAAGGCCAGAGCGCTAAAATTAGCCTAGATGGTAAACATGTAGGCTGGATTGGTGCTTTATCGCCAGTAGTACAAAAAGAATTGTCATTGCCTAAATGTTATTTGTATGAGCTAGATTTAGCAGTAGCCTTGTCTGGAAAAATTGCTAAATATCAGCCTTTCTCTTCATACCAACAAGCACAGCGAGATATTGCTTTAGTGGTAGATCAAACAACTTCGGTTGCTCATTTAACAAATGCAATTAATAAGCTAGCTCAAGAGCATTTTGTTGGTGTTAGCTTGTTTGATGTTTATGAAGGCGAGCATGTTGAGCCTGGCAAGAAGAGTGTTGCACTTAATTTAGTCTATCAGTCATTAGAAGGAACGCTAGCGGATGATGAGGTAAATGCAAAAGTAGATGAAGTATTGGCTGTAATGAAAGATCAATTTTCAGCCACACTTCGATAATGTCGCTTAGTAAAAAAGACATTGCTGATGAGCTGGTGCGTGAAGTAGGTATGTCGCACGCACAAGCTTTGCAATTAACCAATGATTTTTTTAATCAGATTCAAGCCACACTTGCCTCAGGCGAAGAAGTTAAGTTATCTAGTTTTGGTAATTTTATGACTAGAGAAAAAGCAGCTCGCCCTGGTAGAAANCCTAAAACAGGTGAATCGGTAGAAATATCAGCTCGTAAAGTGGTGAGCTTTAAAGCAGGACCCAAGCTCAAAAAACTTACCCAAGCGGGTTAGTTAATCACTAATAGCGTTCATAAAACCCTTTAAAACCGGCATAACCTTGTCAACAATCTGCTGATTTTTTTCAGAATTATTAACATGTCCTTCAATAATCTTTTGCGTATCTAGCAAGGTTGTTTGGTAGTCTTCATCAAGTTCAAAATTGATAAAATAAAAGCCTTTGGCTTTGTCTCTCACCGATCTAACGGATAAAAAATCAGTTTCCCAAGCAAGCTCAGCTGTATATACCGCATTAGATTCTGTCGTGTCTTTTTGCAACAGAATGAGAGTATTGCCAAAATGAAAAATAAAGTGATTAGCACCGCAACTTGAAGCTGGGCTAGTGGTTAGCTCACCACTTTCTAGTGCATCAGCAATTTGCTTTAGTTGAGTATTATTGAGCTGAATATATTTAGCATCTAAATAGGCATCAATATTGGTATCTGGATGGTTATTTTTAATATATTCAACTAACTTATTTAGCATGTGGACTCTGTTTGTAAATTAAAGAGCCGTATTATACCTAATTACGATTTTATCGCTAGACTGCTGTTTAGCGCTGGTCTAATGAGTCGGCGTATTTAATGGCATAGACATCAAAGATGCTAATGGCCATTGCAGCAATAATAGGCCCAATAAACAAACCTAAAATACCAAATTGAATGATGCCGGCCAGTGTTGATAATACCGTGATTAGTGTGTGATCAAGAGCGCTAGATTGATGAGCAGTTTTAGTGAATTTTTGAATGATTAATGGTCTGATGAAGTTATCAATAATAGTGCCAATGAATAGTGCGCCAAATAAAACAATGATCAATGCGTCTGTTGTTTGTCCTTGAGTATAAAGATAAATGCTCAGTGGTAGCCAGATAATCAAACCACCCAAGACTGGAATAAAGCTAGCAAGCGCCATGGCGATACCAAAATATAAGACTGGTAAGCCCACTATCATTACAGCAATAGAGAAAACCACACCTTGTAAAATGGCGATACTAAAGACACTGCCTACAAGTGTAATAGAAAGACTTGAAAATTGTTTTAGTAAAATATCATCTAAGTAATTTTCCAAAGGGGAAAGATTTTTAAGACGTTTAATAATGCTTTTGCCATCAATATAAAAATAGTAAAGTGCAAAAACACTAACAATCAAAAAGAATACAAAATCTGAGGATAGTGACAAAATACTACCCAAAACAGCGATAGAAAAATCTTTAACATTAAGCAAAATTCCCTCTAAATTGTTATTGATTGTTGTGCTAAGTGTTAGCTTAATTGACTCAGAAAAAGGTAAGCCTGATAGGGTTTGCTCAAGTATTTGGCGACTTTTCTCAAGGCTAAATCCGGTGTTAATGGTTTGAATGAGTGTAGATACTTCAAGGCCACTAATTAGCAAAATATAGCTCAGTGGCAAGATTAAGATTGTAGTTACTAAAAAAGTCATTAACAGTGCACTGCTAGCAGCCGACCAGCGTTGCTTAAGTTTGCTGTATTGAGATGAGGTTGCAATAGCAATTAAAAGTGCTAAGAATAAAGCTGGCAAGAAGGGGGTGAATAGCCAAATAAGCCCGCCAATGGCTAAGAGTAATAAGCTCAGCATAAATCCATGTTCATAAGGTGCTGGTCGATTCATTTTATTGATTCTCCATCTTAAACACGCTATAAGCCACTTGCTCGTATGGGTGGGCAAATTTCATTGCTTTAATGGCCAGATCAAGATTATCATCAACGCACATCATTTCAACTTTGTACTCTTCTATTGCTTCTAGCTCATCCAGTAGACCAATGGTGGGATTGGCGCCTTTGACCGGTTTGAACTGCCCTATGCCTGTGGTTTGCCAGGCGCAACTTTCATAATTACTAAACTGCCCAGCACCAGCGTCAAACATAGCATTTTTCACAATCTCTAGGTCGGCTTCCGGCACATAAAAACTAATTTGGTACATGTTCAAAAATTCCTTTTAAATACGCTTTTCGCTCTATTTCAGCCATGCGTTCAATGGCATATCTTAAAGTAGTTCTGGGTAGTTGTGCATAATTTTCTCGCAAGAAGGCTTTGCAGGTGTTTTGGTCTTTTTTATAAACCTCTCTAAGCATCCAGCCCACCGCTTTATGGATTAGATCGTGAGAGTCTGTTAATAATATTTTACTAATATCAAGTGTAGGGCTAAAAACACCTTGTTTAATAAAGGCAAAAGTTGCCACAATGGCAATGCGCCTTTCCCATAGATTTGTTGATGCTGCAAATTTAAACAGTAAGGGTAGTTTTGCAGGGTTCTGATAGAGGAAGTCACCCACCACTTGTGGTGTACTATAATCAACCAAATCCCAGTTATTAGCAGCGCTAATACGACTAAGATAATAATCAAAAACCGGTGTTTTATCGCCTGCTTGATATTTGTAAACCAAGATGATTAAACCACAGTAACGCACCTCATGAATGGGGCTGGATAGTAGTATGTCAATTTCTGAGTAAGTAATAGATCGAAAATAGTGCTTGGCAATTTGTCGAATTTTAGGTACGCGAACACCGATAAAAAGATCAAACTCACTATATTGGCCTACGCCAGTTTTAAAATAATACTCATTTTGTTTTTTGCGCTCAGCAGTAGCGAAAGATTTGAGTTGTGCGGTAACTTCTTGGGCGCTCATCGGCTATACTATTATTTTTAAAATGAATCGTTTAATCATACATGCAAACAGCTTATTTCGCCGGTGGATGTTTTTGGTGCGTTGAAGCAGTCTTTCAACGCATTGATGGAGTGCTTGGTGTGGAGTCTGGCTATTGCAATGGGCTTACTCAAAACCCTAGCTACTCAGATATTTGCACCGGATCAACAGGGCATGCTGAAGTGGTGAAGATGAGTTTTGATGAAACCAAGGTGAGTTTTAAGCAGTTATTAAAAGTATTTTTTGCCACGCACGATGCCACAACGCTAAATCAACAAGGAAATGACAAAGGTACGCAATACCGCTCCGCTGTGTTTTATGTAAATGCTAAGCAGAAAGATTTGGTAAGGCAGCATATTCAAATATTGGGTGCTGATATTGTGACCGAGGTAAGTGCTTTGGATGTTTTTTATCCAGCAGAAAAGTATCATCAAAACTATTTTAATAACAATTCTGAGCAATCATATTGCCAACTGTTAATTGCACCCAAACTAGATAAATATTTCACCCAAGGAGGTGTTAATGAATGATCAAGATTTATTAAGATATTCTCGCCAAATCATGTTGCACCAAATTGACGTTGAGGGACAGCAGAAAATATTGGATTCCACCATGTTGTTAATCGGCATGGGTGGCTTAGGATCGCCCAGTGCGCTATATTTGGCAGCAGCAGGTGTCGGACATCTGGTAATTGCTGATTTTGATAAGGTTGAAATCTCTAATCTTCAGCGTCAAGTGATCCATCACACACCTGATATTGGCAAGTATAAAGTGGACTCTGCTAAGGATAAAATGTTGGCCATTAATCCAGATATTAAAATAACCACGATTAAAAATCTTGATGAAGACAATCTTAATGCTTGGGTATCTATGGCAAACGTAGTATTAGATGGTACGGATAATTTTGAGACGCGATTTAAGATTAATGCTGCGTGTGTGCAGGAAAAGGCAGCACTGGTTTCAGCTGCCGTTATTCGTTTTGAGGGGCAGCTATCGGTCTTTAAAGGTTACGAGCCAGATCAGCCTTGCTATCAATGCTTGTATAGTAAAGAAGGCGAGAATAATGAAAATTGTACAGAAAATGGCATTCTTGCACCTGTTGCAGGTGTAATGGGAACGTTGCAAGCACTTCAAGCGCTCAAGGTGGTGTTGAATCTTGGCGATCAACTGATTGGTCAACTGATGATTATGGACGCTTTAAATCTTGATTTTAGAACAGTAAAAATTAGTAAAGATAAGCACTGTCCAATTTGCCAGACTTAATCAAATAAGNACACACAGGNGAAAATAAATCTAGATAAATTAGGATAATTTTTTGATAAAAAATGGATTATTGATAGACATCGCTGTATAATTGCTCAAATTATAAATTTTATTGTTTAAAGTGTTTTTTAGTTGTAGACCTTTACAGCGGATACTTTAAGATTTTCTAGGAGTAAATTATGAGCGGACAAATGCAAAGACCTGCAGTTCCTACAGGTGTAGTGGGTAAAGAAGGTTTCAGAGTTACAACAACTCAAAAAACTGTAGATGGTAAAGTACCTGCAGGTTTTCACGTTGGTTACACAACTGAATGGGATTCAGTGCAAACAGAAGTTCCATACCAAACGCCTAAGAAGCCATAATTTTTAAATAAATTATTGTTATAAAAGCCGCAAACTGAGCAATTAGTTTGCGGCTTTTTTAATGTTTAGCCGTTTTTAGGTAATTATTAAAATTTGCTATATTTTTGATCACCCCATCTCAAGGTATTTGTTTTTATGGCGCTACAAGGTTTAAAAGCTAAAAAACAGCCTTTTTAATTAATTTTTTGAGCAAATTTAAGCCTTTTAGGCGCTGTATTTGATTGATTTTAATAATTTCCTAAATTTTTAAAATTAGGCGCTGACTTTTGTCAATAGATTACTGTTTGTGAGTTAAAATTATCATCTTAAATCTAAGTAAAAATATTAAAAAAAGGAGAGAATTATGTTTAATAGATCCCAAACTTTAGCTAAAGCAGATCGTGAAATTTCTGATGCGATTGTTGCAGAAGTGGCACGTCAAGAAGCACATATTGAGCTGATTGCCAGTGAAAACTACACTTCACCTGCGGTGATGGAAGCTCAAGGCTCTCAATTAACTAATAAGTACGCTGAAGGCTATCCTGGAAAACGTTATTANGGTGGTTGTGAGCATGTTGATGTGGTTGAGCAATTAGCCATTGATCGTGCTAAAGAGTTGTTTGGTGCAGATTATGCAAACGTGCAGCCACATTCTGGAAGCCAAGCTAACGCCGCAGTATTTCAGGCGTTATTGGTGCCGGGTGATACTATTTTAGGNATGAGCCTTGCACACGGTGGCCATCTTACTCATGGCGCTGCACCTTCTTTTTCTGGCAAAAACTTCAATGCCATTCAGTATGGCTTAGATGAAAGCACTGGCGAGATTGATTACACTCAAGTAGAAGCGTTGGCCAAAGAGCATCAGCCAAAAATGATTATTGCTGGTTTTTCAGCTTACTCGCGCGTGGTTGATTGGCAACGATTTAGAGATATTGCAGACTCAATTGNTGCCTACTTAATGGTAGATATGGCGCACGTTGCCGGCTTAATTGCAACGGGTGAGTACCCATCCCCAGTAGGCATTGCTGACGTTACTACCACTACAACACATAAAACCTTGCGCGGCCCTCGTGGTGGCTTAATCTTGGCCAAAGCTAATGAGGCTATTGAAAAGAAACTTAATTCGGCGATTTTCCCAGGTATTCAAGGTGGCCCATTGATGCATATTATTGCAGCCAAAGCGGTGTGCTTTAAAGAGGCAATGAGTGATGAGTACATTGCTTATCAAAAGCAAGTTAAAGTTAATGCGCAAGCGATGGCTAATACCTTTATTGAGCGTGGTTTTGACGTGGTTTCTGGTGGTACAGATGATCACTTATTCTTAGTGAGTTTTATTGATCAAGGCTTAACTGGTAAAGCAGTTGATGCTGCCTTGGGCAATGCGCACATCACCGTTAACATGAATGCAGTACCTAACGATCCGCAATCGCCATTTGTAACCAGTGGTATTCGTGTGGGTACGCCTGCTGTGACCACGCGTGGGTTTGGTGAAGCTGAATGTCGTGACCTTGCTTCTTGGATGTGCGATATTTGTGATGAGCTTGATAATCAATCAGTGATTGATGAGGTTAAAGTAAAGGTTGCTGAGGTTTGCGCCAAGCATCCAGTTTACAAGTAGTATTATTTAAGGGGGAGAATGCGCTGTCCATTTTGTCAGTCTGACGACACCAAAGTATTAGATACGCGCCTGATTGACGATGGCTCGCAAGTGCGTAGACGTCGTGAATGTACCTCTTGTGGTGAACGCTACTCAACCCGTGAAACGGTTGACCTTAATTTGCCACGGCTGATTAAAAGCGATGAATCTCGAGAGCTGTTCAGCGAGGAAAAACTTCGTTCTGGCTTATTGAAAGCTCTAGAAAAACGTCCGGTAAAAACCTCACAAATTGAAACTTCCATTGCGCGTATTTCTCGCAAACTTATGACACAAGCAGAGCGTGAAGTGCCTTCAGCCAAAATTGGTGAATGGGTGATGGAAGAGTTAAAAGCACTAGATGAAGTGGCCTATATTCGCTTTGCTTCAGTGTATCGCCAATTTCAAGACATTGAGCCTTTAAGAATGAGATTGAAAAGCTCATGAAAAAGTAGTGGCAAAAACTAAAGTAGAGTTTGTTTGTCGTGAGTGTGGTTCATCGCAACCACAATGGGCGGGCCAGTGTCTGGATTGTAAGGCTTGGAATACTTTAGAAGAAGTTGTTTTATCTCAAGCAACCTCCTCAAAACCGGAAAGCCTTAAAGACCTTCCACCTTCCAAAGTTCAAAATTTATCCGAAGTCAAGTCTGAACATAGAGCACGATTAAGTACAGGCTTAAGCGAGCTTGATCGAACTCTAGGCGGCGGACTGGTAGATGGCTCTGTAGTATTAATCGGTGGTGATCCTGGCATTGGCAAATCAACATTGATTTTGCAAGCCATGGCAGCGATTAATAAGAGTGACACTACTTTGTATGTGAGTGGCGAAGAGTCGGCACAACAAATCAGTGATCGTGCAATACGCCTTGGTATTCATGAAGATATTTTGCTCTTAAGCGAAACCCATCTTGAAAAAATCATTAAGCTGGCTAAAGAAGTAAAGCCCAAAGTTATTGTGATTGATTCAATCCAAACCATGGTGACGGATGGCTCTACTTCTGCTCCTGGTTCAGTCACGCAAGTGCGGGATTGTGCAGCTCAGCTGACTCAGTTTGCTAAACAAACTAATACCATTCTTCTTATGATCGGCCATGTTACCAAGGGTGGCGCATTAGCCGGCCCTAGAATCTTAGAACACATGGTAGACGCTGTGCTTTATTTTGAAGGTGACGCAGGCGGACGCTATCGTATTATTCGTGCGGTGAAAAATCGTTTTGGCGCTGTGAACGAGATTAGTGTATTTGCTATGGGTGAAAATGGTTTGCAACAAGTTGAAAACCCATCAGCTATTTTCTTATCTAATCAAGCTAAACCATCTCCAGGTTCAATGGTGATGGTGACTCGTGAGGCAACACGTCCGCTGATGATTGAAGTACAAGCTCTGGTTGATCAGGCGGGCGGAAACCCTAAGCGTGTGAGTGTTGGTTTGGAGCAAAACCGCCTAGCCTTGCAATTAGCAGTGTTACATAAACATGGTGGTGTGGCCACACATGATCAAGATGTTTTTGTTAATGTGGTTGGTGGTATTAAGGTGAATGAAACCGCTTCTGATCTGGTGGTGATGTTGGCAATTATGTCTAGCCTTAGAGATCGAGTTATTCCAAATGACTGGATTGCATTTGGTGAAGTGGGCTTAACGGGTGAAGTGCGCCCAGTTTACAATGCGATTGAGCGCTTGCAAGAGGCGCAAAAACACGGCTTTAAGGTGGCAATCATACCAAAGGGCAATGTACCAAAAAAAGCGCCTAAAGGGCTGAAGATCGTTCCAGTGGAGTATTTGTATCAAGCTTTACAATATATGAGTGAAAATACTTAATATTTGATTGGCGCTTTATTCCACTGACTACACATAAGAGTGTTATAATTTTTTAAATTCAATTTTGAAATTAAACAAGGGTAAGCAATGAATAAATTTATTTTAGGAATTTTATTAGTAGTGGTTTCAGTATCTTCTTCTGCAAATTTTGAGTCAGCATGGGAGCAGAGTGTTGGCTGGACTATCGAGAGCACTAAAACAATTGATAGTTTTGAACATGAAGACGGTAGAGTAGAGTCTGCTTTTCAAGGGTGTGAAGTTGGTAGAGAGATTAATTTCCGTGATGATACTTATATTACTTGTACTACTCAAGGGTATCAGTATGCCTATGCTCCAACTGCAATATTACTTAGTAAGAATGCTGCTTATGGAAAGGTTTGGAGAATGATTGTTAATGGCAAGATGTACGGCATAAAATAAATTTCAGTTAACCGTTATCTGAAACAATAAAAGCCTAAGAGTTTATATTCTTAGGTTTTTTTTCGCACTAAAGATCAATTCCTTTTTGGGCTTTAATGTTCGCTCTAAAAGCATGTTTGATATCTTTGACTTCACTTACGGTATCAGCAACTTCCATTAAACCTTCAGAAGCGGCTCGCCCGGTAATCACCACGTGTTGATTTTTTGGTCGATTATTTAGTGCGTCAAGGATTATCTGCTCATCTAAGTACTTATAACTAATCATATAGGTTAGTTCATCCAAGACTACCAAATCAATCGACTCATCTGTTAAGTATTGTGCAGCCTCGNTCCAAGTTTCAAGCGCCATGACGGTGTCATATTCTTTATCCTGGGTATCCCAAGTAAAGCCGGTTTTCATAAAAACAGTTTGAACATTGGGCTGTTTAGCTAAGAATGTATCTTCGCCAGTATCTTGCTCACCTTTTAAAAACTTAGCAATACCAACTTTCATATCATAACCCAATGCTCGACAAATCATTCCTAAAGCCGAAGAGGATTTGCCTTTGCCGTTGCCAGTGAGTAGTACGATAATGCCTTTGTCAATATTTGCTTCTTCTATACGAGAATCAATATGATCTTTCTTGCGCTGCATGCGCTGTTTATATTGATCGGAAGACATGAAGTTGTTTTAGTTTTTCTGAGTAG
>JGI26241J51128_1001215_pt1 | contig 14220 bp, 16 predicted proteins | sample SaaInlV_200m_DNA_4_FD_51128 | JGI IMG/M metagenome (IMG submission 51128) | reverse complement strand
AGATCCAAATGTGCGCCGTCTGCAAGATGATATATCAGAGCGTTTAGGTGCAGCAGTAACTCTGCAGCAAGGCAGTAAAGGGCGCGGCAAAATCGTGATCCAGTACAACTCTTTAGATGAGTTAGATGGTATTATCGCCCACATCCAATAAGGTAATATTTTTACAAAATAACATATTTATAACAACTTTTAATTGACCTAGCTCAAAATGGTTTCTATAATGGCTCTCTCTTACGGTGTTGCAGTAGCATTAATTAATTGGTTATGGCTCCAGTGGCGTAAGCTTAGAGCTGAGAAGAGAGGCAGGAGAGATGGCGAGGATGCAGATAGAGAGTTAGCAACTATCTATATGACAGCTCTGGAGCGTTTAGTTTTAGTAACGGCTCTCCTCTTTTTTGGAATGGTTAGTATAGCTCTGGATCCACTTCAGCTTCTGATTGGTTTTATTGTAGGGCAGATTGGATTGATAATTGGTATCGTAGTATTAAATAGAGTATAATTTTTAGGAACAATACTTTACTTAAAGAGTCATATTAAATAATACAACAGCAGTATAAAAGTAATATAAAAATAAATTAATATAAAAATATAGAGAATGTCAGGCACAACTATCACTTCAGGCGAGTATATAAAGCATCACCTAACCAATTTAACTTATGGTCAGTATGCTGATGGAGGGTGGGGCTTTGCTAAAAGTGCTGCCGACATCAAAGAGATGGGGTTCTGGGCTTTTCACCTAGATTCACTCGCCTGGTCAGTTGCCCTTGCCACCCTCTTTTTCTTCTTCTTCCGTCTAGCGGCCAAACGAGCTACTGCGGGAGTGCCGGGTGGTCTTCAAAACTTTGTAGAGTGGATTGTAGAGTTTGTTGACACTAGTGTAAAAGAGTCATTCAGTGGTAGAAATCCGTTGATAGCGCCGCTAGCTCTAACTATCTTCTGCTGGGTCTTCTTAATGAACCTTATGGATCTGGTTGCCGTAGATTGGCTCCCAATGATTGCAGGGATCTTTGGTGAATATGCGCTAAGTATGGATCCGCATCTTGTATTCTTTAAAGTCGTCCCAACTACTGACCCAAATATAACCTTCGGAATGGCACTTGCAGTATTTTATTTAATGATCTACTACAGTATCAAAAATAAAGGACTCGGCGGTTTTCTTAGCGAGCTCGCTTTCCAGCCATTTGGTAAGTGGGGGCTTCCTGCAAACTTAATACTAGAGGGGATCTCATTAATCTCAAAACCAGTATCACTAGCGCTCAGACTTTTTGGTAATATGTATGCAGGTGAGACAATATTTATCTTAATAGCATTAATGTATGGTGGCGGTATGGTGTTGGGAGCTTTTGGTGGACTTCTCCAGCTAGGCTGGGCGATCTTCCATATCTTGATTATCACTCTGCAGGCGTTTATCTTTATGACTCTAACCATAGTCTATATGGAGATGGCGCACCATGAGCATTGATTTTATGAGTACAGATTTTTAGCTTTAACTTTTAACCCTTAAATATAATAGAGACAGGAGAAAAAAATGGAACAAGCACTAATGTTTATCGCAGGTGGCCTTATGATGGGTCTAGGTGCGCTAGGCGCGGCTGTAGGTATCGGCATTCTTGGAGGTCGTTTTTTGGAAGGCGCAGCGCGTCAGCCTGAACTAATCCCAATGTTGCGTACCCAGTTCTTTATTGTTATGGGACTAGTTGATGCAGTACCGATGATTGCAGTTGGTCTTGCTCTCTATGTACTGTTTGCGGTCGCTGGGTAACTACTAGGAATAGTCGATGAATATCAATGCAACCTTAATTGGACAGTCGATAGCATTCTTCCTCTTTGTGCTCTTTGTGATGAAGTTTGTGTGGCCACCTCTGATGGCAGCACTAGATGAGCGTAAGAAGCAGATTGTAGATGGACTTGCAGCAGCAGAGCGCGGACATCACGAGCATGAGCTCTCAGAGAAGCGGGCAACAGCGGTCATTAAAGAGGCTCACGAAGAGGCGAGCGCAATTATTGGCCGCGCTCAACAGCGAGCTAATGAAGTAGTTGAGGAGTCAAAAGGTAAGGCAGTTGAAGAGTCAGAACGAATTATCGAGACCGCTCACTCAACTATTGAGCAAGATACCAATACTGCACGAGAAAAATTACGCGCTGAAGTATCCCTCTTAGCTTTAGCTGGCGCATCTCAAATTCTCGAGCGAGAAGTTAACGAAACTGACCATCAGCAGATCTTAGCTACCCTGAGTGCGAAGTTGTGAGTAAAGAAGCCCGCACTACAATTGCTAGACCTTATGCTGAAGCAATCTATGCACAAGCTGTGAGTGAGAGCGCAGTAGATCTTTGGAGCGAAACCATAGATCTTCTAGCGATAGCAGTGCAAGATAGCGAAGTTGCAGTTAGACTAAACCACCCCCGATTTTCTCAACAGCAGATGACAGAGCTGATTCTTGGTTTAGATAGTAAGCTTCTTTCAGAAAATAGAGAGAATTTTGTTAAAGTGCTCATAGAGAGTAGCCGTCTCGGTTATGCTCCAGAGATTAAAGCCCTATTTGATAAACTAAGAGCGGCAGATGATAATAGATTAGATGTTGAGGTTACCTCTGCATACCAATTAGATGATATGGCACAAGAGCAGATCATAGCCGCGCTAGCAGCTGAAATGGGGCGAGAGATAAATATGACTACAGAGATTGATGAAACTCTGATAGGTGGAGTTATAGTGCATGCAGGGGATCAAGTGATTGATCTCTCAGTGCGTGGAAGAGTAGAACAGTTAGCTGGCGTATTGCAGAGCTAGCTTGATTAATGAGTTAATGAGTTAAGGAGTTATTCATGCAATTAAACCCTTCGGAAATCAGTGAGCTGATCCGTAAGAAAATCGAAAATTTTGAACCCCTTGCAGAGGCGCGAGCTGAAGGCACTGTGGTTAGTTTGGCAGACGGTGTTGCTAGACTTCACGGTCTAAGTGATGCAATGCAAGGAGAGATGATTGAGTTTCCAGGTAACACCTACGGACTTGCTCTCAACCTTGAGCGCGACTCTGTCGGTGCAGTAGTTCTCGGCTCTTATGAACATATCTCTGAAGGTGAGACAGTTCGTTGTACTGGAAAAATTCTTGAAGTTCCAGTTGGGGAAGGGCTCTTAGGGCGCGTAGTTGATTCTCTTGGTAATCCGATAGATGGTAAAGGTCCTGTTGATAGCGTTGGGACTGCCCCAATTGAGAAAATCGCACCTGGAGTAATTTCCCGCAAATCTGTAGATCAACCTGTCCAGACAGGAATTAAAGCGGTTGATGCAATGGTTCCAGTTGGACGCGGACAGCGCGAGCTAATTATTGGAGATCGCCAGACTGGTAAAACCGCAGTTGCGGTTGATGCAATTATCAACCAGAAGGGGAGCGGAATTAAGTGTATCTATGTGGCAGTTGGACAGAAAGCATCATCCATTGCAGAGGTAGTGCGTCGTCTAGAAGAGCACGGCGCGATGGAACACACAATTGTAGTAGCAGCAGCAGCTTCAGACTCAGCGGCACTTCAATACATTGCCCCATACTCTGGTTGCACTATGGGAGAGTACTTCCGTGACAAGGGTGAAGACGCATTGATCGTCTATGATGATCTAACCAAACAGGCATGGGCATATCGTCAAGTATCACTTCTTCTGCGCCGTCCACCAGGACGAGAGGCATATCCAGGTGATGTATTCTATCTCCACTCTCGTCTCCTAGAGCGAGCATCCAGAATTAATGAGGCTGAAGTAGAGAAGCGCACCAATGGTGAAGTCAAAGGGCAGACAGGTTCACTAACTGCACTCCCTATTATTGAGACGCAAGCGGGTGATGTATCAGCATTTGTCCCAACTAATGTAATCTCAATTACTGATGGGCAGATCTTCCTAGAGACAGACCTCTTCAACTCAGGCATTCGTCCAGCAATTAATGCTGGGCTCTCTGTATCTCGAGTTGGTGGTGCAGCGCAGACTAAGATTATCAAAAAACTTGGTGGCGGAGTTCGTCTGGATCTGGCGCAGTATCGTGAGCTAGCGGCATTTGCCCAGTTCGCCTCTGACCTTGATGAAGCGACTCGTAAACAGATTGAACGCGGACAGCGAGTTACTGAACTGATGAAACAGAAGCAGTATGAACCGATGTCAACTGCTGAAATGGCATTCTCACTTTTTGCAGCTAATGAAGGTTATCTCGATGATATCGATCCTTCTGATGTAGTTACCTTTGAAGCGGCAATGCAATCATTTATCAAGAGCTCATACTCTGAATTGGTTGCGAGTATCAATGAGAGTACAGACTATAACAGTAATGTTGAATCATCTATGCGCGATGCGTTAGATGATTTTAAGAAAAATCAGAGCTGGTAGCAGATAATGGCAGTCGGCAAAGAGATACGGGAGAAGATCCAGAGCGTAAAAAGTACGCAGAAGATCACGAGCGCCATGGAGATGGTCGCCGCAAGTAAAATGCGTCGTGCTCAAGAACGGATGGAGGCATCACGCCCCTATAGCAACAAGATCTCTGCAGTAGTCGGACATCTCGCTAGCTCCCATCCAGAGTATAAACATAGCTATCTAGAAGAGAGAGAGGTTAAACGAGTTGGTTATATAGTAATCTCTTCAGATCGAGGACTATGTGGTGGACTCAATACCAACCTCTTCCGCAGAACAATTCGCGAGTTTAGTGAGCAGAGCAAGCAGGGTGTTGATATTGAGTACAGCGCGATTGGCAATAAAGCGTTAGGCTTTCTTGGTAGAATGAAGGGGAATCTAGTCTCAGAGGCATCTCAGCTTGGAGATCAGCCAGAGATTTCTCGTCTAATCGGCGCGATTAAAGCAATGCTTGATAGCTATGATGGTGAGAAGATCGACCGCCTCTATCTGGTCTACAATAAATTTGTAAACACTATGACCCAAGAGCCGACCGTAACCCAACTCTTACCACTACAAGCAAATAGTGATAACAACTATAAACACCACTGGGACTACATCTATGAGCCAGATGCAAAGCCAGTTATGGACCATCTCCTTCAGCGCTATATTGAATCTATGGTCTACCAAGGTGTAGTCGAGAATATAGCTTGTGAACAGTCAGCGCGGATGGTGGCGATGAAGAGCGCAACAGATAATGCAGGTGATCTTATTGATGAGCTTGAGCTAGTCTATAATAAAGCGCGACAGACAGCGATCACTTCGGAGTTAGCAGATATAGTAGGCGGTGCAGCAGCTGTATAGTTAGTAGTTGCCGTCTGTTTATAATTAATGTTTGTTTGTAATTAATATTGAGTTGTAATGAATTTTTTAAATAGAGAGAGGTCTAAAAGATGTCAGGAACAGTAGTCCAGATCATCGGTGCGGTGGTAGATGTTGAATTTCCACAAGAGTCACTGCCAAAAATTTTTGATGCACTAGTTGTAGATGAGCCAAATCTAACTTTAGAGGTCCAGCAGCAGATTGGCGATGGTGTAGTACGAACTATCGCAATGGGTACCACAGATGGGCTCAAACGCGGACTCTCAGTTACTGGCACCGGCGCTCCAATTCAGGTTCCAGTTGGAGTTAAAACTCTAGGGCGAATTATGAATGTTCTCGGTGAACCGATTGATGAGAAAGGCGATATCGGCGAAGAGAAGAGAATGGCAATCCACCGTAAAGCTCCAGCATTTGAAGATCTCTCGGCAGCAGCTGAAATCTTAGAGACAGGAATTAAAGTTATCGATCTTGTCTGCCCATTCGCTAAGGGTGGTAAAGTCGGACTCTTCGGTGGTGCAGGTGTTGGTAAAACAGTTAATATGATGGAACTTATCCGTAACATCGCAATCGAGCATAGCGGCTACTCAGTATTTGCAGGAGTTGGTGAACGAACTCGTGAAGGTAACGACTTCTATCACGAAATGACAGAGGGTGGAGTACTTGATAAAGTATCCCTAGTCTATGGACAGATGAACGAGCCACCAGGAAACCGTCTTCGTGTAGCTCTTACAGGCTTGACTATGGCTGAAGCATTCCGTGATGAAGGGCGTGATGTGCTTCTCTTCATTGATAACATATACCGTTACACCCTTGCGGGAACAGAGGTTTCAGCTCTATTAGGACGGATGCCATCAGCAGTTGGATATCAACCAACTCTAGCGGAAGAGATGGGTGCGCTCCAAGAGAGAATCACCTCAACCAAAGTTGGCTCAATCACCTCAATTCAAGCAGTGTATGTACCTGCAGATGATCTTACTGATCCATCCCCAGCCACCACCTTCGCTCACCTTGATGCAACGGTAGTGCTATCTCGCCAAGTGGCAGAGCTTGGAATCTACCCAGCGGTTGATCCTCTCGACTCAACTAGTCGTCAGCTTGATCCGCATATGGTTGGAGAGGAGCACTATACTGTAGCTCGTAGAGTACAGACAACCCTCCAGCGCTATAAAGAGCTAAAAGATATCATCGCGATTCTCGGAATGGATGAGCTTTCGGAAGATGATAAGAAGACTGTAAGTCGTGCGCGTAAAATTCAACGCTTCCTGTCACAACCATTCTTCGTAGCAGAAGTATTTACTGGAACTCCTGGCAAGTATGTCTCGCTAGCAGATACAATCTCTGGCTTTAAAGCGATTATCGATGGTGAGTACGACCACCTTCCTGAGCAAGCGTTCTATATGGTTGGTAAAATTGAAGAGGCAGTAGAGAAAGCTAAAACGATCTAATATACAGACCCAAAAAAACCCAGCAGAGCTTCGTTCTGCTGGGTTTTTTTAATATCTAAGTTTTAAAAACTAAGAACGATCTCTTACTGTGCAGCAGGAGCTGGAGCAGCAACTGGCGCAGCGTAGTATGGGTAAGAAGGAGTGTTCTCTGTGCGGATGTCGCTCTTGCCGTCAAAACGAGCATTCTCAGAAGCATCCATATCAGCTTCCATATTAGTAGAACCCTTACCAGAAGCATTGATACTCATGCTGAAGTTACCCTCTGCATCAGCGCTCCCTTTACCAGCACCGCGTCCACGACCATCAAAAGCACCGTCAGCAGAACCTGTACCATAACCAGACTGATTGTCATCTCCACCAAAAAACGCAGAAGCGCTAGAAGCAAAAGCAACAAGAGCAATAGCAGCAATAATTTTTTTCATAATAATCTCCAAAAATTCAATTAAAAAGTAGTTGTTAAAGTAACTGAGACTAATAATAACACTATTCAAGAATATTGTCAAGTACTAAAGTGTATATTGTCAACGCAAAGTAGAAATGCTCACTATTTCGGTGAAATATGTTCAGAGGTTTGCAAAATTAACACCCTCTTCCCTCTGTCGCCACGATCATAGGCAGCTATAATTCTAATTTTCTCACTATTCAGAAAATTTTGTTCAGGTCCATAACTTGGTTTACTGACATCATTAATATCACCTTTGAGCTCCATCTCCATTTTTCCGCGTCCTGTAGCGAGCCACTCGAAAGAGACATTGAGTTCGATAGCTAACCTAGAAAGATTACTCACACTAGGGGTATTGATCTCCTGCTCCCAGTGACCGCAGGAGCCGCGCGTAACCCCTAACAACTGAGCAAGTCTATCCTGCGTCAACCCAGCATTTTTGCGCGCAATGGCAACCCTCTTTCCTGTCTCACTATTTTTCATNTCCATATTATTATCCTAACTGGTTTATTTGTATACGATATAAAAGAGATCCAATTTAAAGATCCCGATTCGTATACAAAACTAAAAGATAATGGGGTCAGGCTTGCAAGTTTAGCAAGACTGGAAAACTTATGTTATAATATTCTCTATGCCTAGAAAACCTAGAATCTACTATCCAGGAGCACTCTACCATGTGCTTGCTCGTGGCAATGCCAAGCAGGTAATATTTCTTGCAGATGCCGATATGCTCCAGTATCAGAGTTATGTCAAGGAAGGATTGTCAGAGTATGGCCACAGAATTCACGCCTACTGTTGGATGAATAACCATACACATATGCTGATTCAGGCAGGCGAGAGCTCAATCTCCAAAATGATGCAGCAGATCTCGCAACGCTATACTCAATGGTTCAATCGAAAATATGAGCGGGTTGGCCATCTATTTCAAGGGAGATACAAAGCGCTACTGGTTGATGCTGATGATTACCTGCTTGAACTTGTACGCTATATTCACCTCAATCCGAAACGTGCTGGAGTCGTTGATCAGCTAGAGGATTACCAATGGTCGAGTCATCGTGCCTATCTGGGAAATAATGTACTCCCGTGGCTGACAACTGAATGGGTCTTGCAACAATTTGGAGAAGATCTCTCTGGCGCAAGAATAAAATACCGATATTTTCTTGAGCAGAAGGCGGACAAAGAGAGGTTGGCTCAACTCTCTACCGGCACCGCAGAAGGACGAATTCTAGGGAGCGATCGCTTTATACTAAAAGTAACCGCAGCGCAGCAAACAGAGTCAACGAAACAAAAACTACGCTGCTCACTGGAAGAGATCACCGAAATGGTCGCCAAAGAGGGGGGCGTCAATGCCGAAGAGATCTCCTCTCCCAGTCAACGAAGAGCCGTCTCACATGCTAGATCAATGATTGCTCTGCTTGCAGTAGACTATGCAGGGCTCTCCGCAACCGAAGTTGCAAGCCATCTATCACGCGACCTAACCGTCATCAGTCGTCAACTCAAGCAGACGAGAGAGCGAGTGTACCGGAGAGGAGCAGAAAAGAGCAGGGTGGAGCGTTACTTGAACTTGCTAAACTTGCAAGCCTGACCCTATTGATGTATCGGCGAATTCTGCTGGCACTGGCGGGTAGTCTACTGGTTGGCTGGGGTGCAACCACACTCTTTCTGCCTGAACATGCACTCTTGCTCGGAATAGTCTCCTTTCTGGTTATTCTCTGGACGAATGAGGGGCTGCCGATGGGGGTGGTCTCCCTGCTGCCGTTGATCCTCTTCCCCTCTTTTGAGGTGTTGGAGTTCAATGTGGTTGCACTCAATTATGCAAAACCAGTGATCTTCCTCTTTCTTGGCGGGTTCCTTGTTGCGATTGCTATCAAAGAGACGGGGCTGCACAAAGTGATTGCCCACCGTCTGCTGCAGTTCTTTCCCTGTTGTGCGCGGGGGATGATCTATTCACTGGCTATCACTGCAGCGCTGCTGAGCTCAATTCTCTCCAATACCACTATCACCCTGATGTTGCTTCCGATCGCCCTCTACCTGACAGAGAATAAGCGGCTCAAGGTGCGCTTTCTGATTGCAACGGCCTATGGAGCCAGTATTGGCGGAGTATTGACTCCCATTGGAACACCGCCCAATCTGATTTTGATGGGGTATATGGAGGATATCGGAATGGTCGCTCCCACCTTTCTGGAGTGGATCTCTCTGACCTTTCCGGTCGCGCTGCTGATGTTGCTGATCGTCCCGTTTGTGCTCTCCATCGGGGTTCAGAATGAGGAGGTCGAGAGCCAACCGGAGCTTGCTCCTGTTCTGACCAGACCACAACGGCGACTTACTTGGATCCTCTATGGCTTGGTGCTGTTGTTGGTGATAAATTCACCGATTGAGCCCATCTATAGTGGGCTTGGGCTTAATGAAAAGATGCTACTACTGGGATTCGGATTATTGATGTTTGCTCCGGGGATTGGCTTCCTAGAGTGGCAGGATATTAAGAAGATTCCACTGGAGATCATTTTTCTGTTTGGTGCTGGCTTCTCCATTGCTAATGCTTTTATGCAGTCAGGGATTGCCGATAATATTGTTGGCTATTTGTTAGGGATGGAGGGGCTTCCCTATTTTGCTCTGCTCTTTACGGTGGCACTGTTTGTCAGCTTCTCAACAGAGGTTACCAGTAATACTGCACTGATCTCCATCATGCTGCCAATTTTTCACGCCTTTGCACAGCAGGTTGAGATCGACGAACAGGTAGTTCTGATGGTGGCCACCATTGCAGCCAGTTACGCATTTATGTTGCCAATCGCCACCCCTCCCAATGCAATTGTAATGTCGAGTGGGGTGATTCGGATCCGGGAGATGGCAAGAATCGGTTTTGTAATAAATTTGATTGGAATTGTTGTGTTGTCCAGTATCGCCTATGTGTACTGGTAACTTTTTGGTTTTGGAGGCTGTAGAAGATAATCTTGTAGATGATTATGTATGGTACCGAGAGGAGTTATAACTTTACCGTCTAGAACACCTAAATCCAAGGATGGAGGTAAAGTATGGAAATAAGAGCGGAAATAAAGCTTGTTCAAGCGCTGAACATCGTATATAGTAACGGATCAGAAAACCGATAAAATCAAGTTGGACACATGTGCCGGCATGGCGGTATCCTCTCTAAATTAGACTAAAACAGTAAAACTAAAATAACAATGCCTAATCAACACACTGATATCACCATCCTCCGAACTCTTGAACAGAATCCAGCTTTAACCCAAAGGGGAGTTGCTGCAGAAATTGGCGTGAGCCTCGGTAAAGTTAATTACTGTATAAAAAAACTGATCGAAAAGGGGCTAATCAAGGCCAATAATTTTCGCCATAGCGACAATAAAAAATCCTACGCCTACCTTCTCACTCCAAAGGGAGTAGAAGAGAAACGCAGGCTTACTATCTCATTCCTCCAACATAAAATGGAAGAGTATGATCGTCTAGAGTCAGAAATTGCTCAGCTTCAGCAGGATATAGTATAGTTGTCGGTTGTCTCAACTTGCTAAACTTGCAAGCCTGACCCCCTTTTTGATTGTAACACTTTGTTTTAGTTGGTGGGCCTACTTGGACTTGAACCAAGGACCAAGGGATTATGAGTTCCTTGTTATGCTTAATAATTAAGCTGCCAAAACCTCTTAAAAAACCTACAAAAACCAGTTGAACATTAACTAAAACCCTTATATTGTTAGCACTTGACACTATACTCATTATTACCTATAATAACCTTATATTCTCTCTGAAAGTAATCCAGAAGTAATCCAGAAGTAATCCAGAGGGAAATATTTTTTCTATTTTGAAGGGGCAGATTATGGCTGAGAAGATCAATTTTACACAATCCAGAGTTAAGGGTATTAAGCCACCACTACAAAATGAGGGTAAAGAGGTACGCACCACCTATCACGATAAAGGACAGACAAAACTTAATTTAAGAGTTTCAAGTACTGGTTCAAAAACCTACTATGTGAGTAAAAAGGATAAAACAGGCAGATTAAAAAATGTAAGGATTGGTGCTGTTTCAGAGTGGACGGTTGAAGCAGCTAGAAATATGGCAAGTGATATTCTCTCAGAGATAAATAAAGGAGTTGATCCTAATGAAGAGAAGAGGAAAGCTAAGACACGATCTCAAACATTGCAACAGTTACTAGATTTATATATTGATAATCACGATCTAAAGCCAGTCACCAAGGCAGACTACCAGCGTAAAATGAAATGGGGGTTCTCTGATTGGTTTAAGTTACCAGCTTCTAGCTTGACCGAGACAATGATTATCAGCCGTCACAAGAAGTTGACCAAGAGAGGAAAAACTGCAACTAATGGAGCGTTTAGACCATTAAGGGCAGTACTCAATTACTCACAAGCAATAGGAGCAATAGTAAATAATCCTACAGCGATTTTAAGTACGGCAAGGCTATGGCATAAAAGTAATAGAAAAAATGATCTGATACAGTCTCACCAGTTACAGGAATGGATAGAGGCAGTGGAGACTATTACCCCAGTTATGCACAAGGTAGCATTTCTCACTATGCTCTATATGGGATTCAGAATAACCGAGACCTATTCGCTAGAGTGGAAGAATGTAGACCTAAAAAATAATCTAATTCTGCAAGAGGACACTAAAAACGGTACAGATCACGAGCTACCAATACCGACAGCGTTACTCTCAACTATTGAAGAATTAAAAGAAGTAACGGGTGGGGGTAAGTACCTATTTCCAGCAAAAAATAGAGAGGGATTTGCAGGTTATCCAAAGAAGCCACTAGAGCAAATTAATAGCAAGATCAGTTTTCACTTCAACCCTCACATGACACGCCACACATTCACCACTATATCAGAGGCGGTTGGTACACCAAAAACAATGATTGACCGCTTAACTAACCACACAACCAGCAATGATATAACAGGTGGCTATATTCACACCGAGACCGAGACACTAAGGCAGGCAATAAATAAGATTGCAGCCTACATACAAGCAAGAGTAAACCAGTCCGAAAAAGTGATTCGCTTATACGGTTGACAGAATATGCAGTGCCTAGAGTTGAGCTAATTACTCACCTTGAAAAGTGACCCCTTTAATCACCTGACACTGCACCTATTTTTTAAATTAAAGGATTACACTTGAAGGAGTGTTAAGTAATGAGAAAAAAGCCAACAATTATTACTGATAAAATACCCGAGCTAGAGGGGGTAGATCGTAAGTTAGATAAGGTTTATTTTGAATCTACAAGCGGTAATCGGTATCTATCCAGAGAGGTTGAAACAGTCTCTATTAGCAATAAAACCCCTGTAAAAAATATCCCAAAAGATATGAATTTTGGATCTTCTCTTGAAGATTATTTTCAGTATATAGAGGAGGTAGCGATAAATGTTTTAGAGGAGGCTGGTATGCCAACAGATATTGTCTACACTAAAACCAAGCACAAAGAAAGCTGGACTTCTCCACAAGTCAAAGTAGAGAGAGAGCTTAGTAAGTATTGTGACGAATATAAGGCGGCAATGGTTTTGCACCATGTGAGGAGTGCTGAAAGTTCTATAAATAATAATGACGCACACTCTGCAGCTTATCATTCTTTAAAAGCTGGTTTGTGGAATCAACAATTACTAGTGAATGATTATGCTTATGCGGTAGGGCTGGAGACTACCAAGCCCAAAAAGGGGAAAACGGATAAGTGGATCTCTATTGCGAAGGATATTATGAAAAAAGAAGGAATATCTATTAAAATATTGCTAGATAAAAAAAATCGTGAAAAGTGGACAATCCCTAAGCTATCAAAAATGATTTCTCTAAAAACAGAGGGGGATAATGAGAAGTCTATTGAAAACGCATTAAGAGAATATTTCAAGAATTAGAGGCGTAAAGGTTTATATTTCGGACAAAAAGAGGTTAGTATATTACCTTGCATGACAGAGAGCATTTAGAGGATATTATAAACATGTAACCCTACATGTTCTTATGTTAGCATACGTCTTCTATAATTTATCGTACATACTCAATCTAACCCGAGGCACGATAAATGCAGACAGAAACACCAGAGAGATTAAACCCAACAGAGGCAGCAGTCTATATTGGATCAACCCCTAAAACACTAGCAAAGTGGAGAAGCACAGGGCGGCATTCGATACCATACCTAAAGTTCGGAACTAGTAACCGTTCTTCAATCAGATACGACAAAACAGCACTAGACGCATTTCTTGACCGTTGCCGTGAAAATGGCTCAGGGGTGTAGTTATGATCTCACGACAGAGAGCGATATGGTCTCAATGCCATAACTGCGTAGCAAGTGATAAAAAGAGTCACTGGATTAAAGAGGTTGAGAAGTGTTACGGCATAAGTTGCGATCTATACGGATTAAGACCTGTAAGAAGTGAAAGCGGAAAGCCTGTTGAAGCACACAATATCCCAGTAATGATTAAGGGGTGGAGGAGTGAGGTAGCAGCACGAGTAGGAATGAGCAGCAGCGACACGGTGGAGAGCGAAGCAGCGTTAAAACCAGCGCAAACAGTTTTAGAGTGCAAGAGTAAGGGGTAGCGTATGTGCAGCGAAAAGAAGCCGCTCTCTGTATGGTTAAGCTGCGAGTATAGACCTATCAATGCAGGAGCAGAAAAGCTACTGCAAAAGGTAGAAGATCAGGTTGGTTATAGATCAGCAGCACTAGAGCAGATTATTGCTAATGCAGTAGTTAACCAAAAAACAAAGCACGACAGAAGAAATGGGGGCTACGATCAAAACCACCAACCCATAAGCAGAAATAGTTTAATTAAAGCTGTAGACGGATTAAAGAGCGTTAATCTACTCAAAAGGTATAAGGGAAAACAGGGGGTTGAGGTTGGTGGTTTTGTTGCTACTCCTCTATTTCAAAAGTTGATTTATTTTCATAAACCTGTATTTAAAAGAAGCCCTAGAACAATTTTATTTACTCGAAAGGAGATAATGAAGAAGGTGGACGCAAACGGTAATCTATATCATGATTTTAAAAGTATAGAGATTATTCCAGATATGAAGAAAGGAATAAAGAAAATAGGGGGGTGGTTAAAAGAGATTAACACTTTTATGGAAAACCACACTCT
>JGI26241J51128_1001213_pt1 | contig 14243 bp, 14 predicted proteins | sample SaaInlV_200m_DNA_4_FD_51128 | JGI IMG/M metagenome (IMG submission 51128) | reverse complement strand
ACACCGTCTAAGCCTTCAAGGATTGGCATAGTGAGAATAACTTGCTGCTCCATGCCCGCTTGTTTTTGTAATTCACGCCCCATCAATAGGTTGAATTTTTGGTCAGTACCACCAAGCTCAATGTCTGATTTAAGCGCAACAGAGTCGTAACCTTGGATGAGTGGATATAAGAACTCATGGATGGAGATACTTTTGCCTGATTTGTAACGCTTGGAGAAGTCGTCACGTTCGAGCATTCTAGCAACTGTTTGCTGTGAGGCAAGCTGAATCATCTCGGCAGAGCTCATTTTGTTCATCCATTCTGAATTATAAACAACCGTGGTTTTATCCTTGTCTAGAATTTTAAAAACTTGATCTTGATAAGACTGAGCATTTATAACAACTTGCTCTTGGGTGAGCGGTGGTCGTGTGGTGCTTTTCCCGGTAGGGTCGCCAATCATGCCGGTGAAATCGCCAATTAAGAATAGAATTTCATGACCCAAATCTTGCAACTGTTTAAGTTTGTTGATTAGAACTGTGTGACCTAAATGTAGATCGGGTGCGGTTGGGTCAAAGCCAGCTTTGACGCGCAAAGGCTGATTTTTGGCGAGTTTTTTCTTAAGCTCTTCAAGTGGCAATATTTCATCTGTACCGCGTTGGAAAACGGCTAATGTGTCTTCTGTATTCATTTTTTGAGTAGGGTTTATTGTCTAATGTGGCCGTCACCAAGGACGATGTATTTTTGTGAAGTAAGACCTTCAAGGCCAACTGGTCCACGAACGTGAAACTTATCTGTGCTAATGCCAATTTCAGCGCCAAAGCCATATTCAAAGCCATCTGCGAAGCCCGTGGAGGCGTTAATCATTACCGATGCAGAATCAACTTCGGTAATAAATCTACGGCCTGAAGTGTAGTTTTCGGTAACGATTGATTCAGTATGTCCCGAGCCATGTTGCTCGATGTGCTCGATCGCATCGGACATGGAATTAACAATGCGGATAGAAAGGATAGCATCTAGATATTCTGTGTCCCAGTCTTCATCTGTTGCCTTGATAACTTGCTTGGAAAGTTGCATGGTTTGTTCACAACCTCTTAGTTCAACACCTTTAAGTGTGTATTCTGCAATCAATTCAGGTAGCACCTTGCCAGCAGCTGATGCGTGCACCAGTAAAGTTTCCATGGCATTACACACCCCGTAACGGCGAGTTTTGGCATTAAAAGCAATTTTAATAGCCTTGTCAGTATCGGCATCTTTATCAATATAAGTATGACAAATACCATGAAGATGCTTGATAACTGGCACGGTAGCGCTTTGGCTGATCGCTTCAACCAAACCTTTGCCGCCACGTGGAATAATAGCATCAACATATTCAGATGCCTGAACCAGCGCATTAACTGCAGCGCGATCGGTGGTGTCAATGAGTTGCACACAGTGCGTATCTAAATTGGCATCATCTAGCCCTTGTTTAATGCATTGATATAAGGCTAGATTTGAGTGTATGGCTTCTGAACCGCCGCGCAAAATAACCCCGTTGCCCGATTTTAAACAAAGGGCAGCGGCATCAATAGTGACGTTTGGACGAGATTCATAAATAATACCCATCACTCCTAAAGGCACGCGCATCTTGCCGACTTGAATGCCACTTGGACGGAATTTTAAATCGGTAATTTCGCCGATTGGATCAGGCAAAGCGGTAATTTGATGAAGGCTTTCAATGATGCCATCAATTCGAACATCGTCAAGGATGAGCCTGTCAATTAGGGAGTTGTCTAGTTGGTTGTTTTTACCCTGCTCCACATCTTGTTGATTGGCTGCAAGAATGGCCTCTCTGTTTTGATTGATTTGCATAGCGATATTAACAAGTGCACTATTCTTTGTCTTGGTTGTTGCGCTACGCAAGCTCTTAGCGGCAATGCGTGCGTTTTTACCCAGTGTGGTAATTAAGTTGTCTATTGAGCCCATTGGTTTTTCCCAGCCAAATTTAATAAAAGTGTGTGTAATTCATCCACTACATTGAGATTATCCATGCCTTTGATGGAGCGGTCAATACGTCCTAGTGATAATAGTAATTTTTGTAGGCGTTGATAAGGATAGCGTTTGAGAATATTAGTCATAACAGGCTTTCTCTTATTCCAAATTCGGTGAGTTTGCAAGATAGTATTGATATCGTTATTTTGATGCATTTCAATTGACATGCCGATAATAGATTTTATCTCTCGATACAATGAACTGCTAAGTTGAATGGGCATAGCAGTGTCATTGAGTAGTGTTTTATAAATTTTGTTTACTTGTGTGGCGTCCCCCAGTAGAGCAGCATCAATAAGGCCGTAAATAGTGTATTGAGACTGTTCTTGCGCTTGTGAAAGAAACTCCTGAGTATTTATTTTGCCATCAGGATAAGTCATCTTTAGCTTTTGAATTTCCTGCATAGATGCCAATAGATTGCCCTCAGTATAAAACGCAATACTTTGCGCAACTTCGCTGTTGGCTTCAAGCCCAACACCGGCCATATGGTTACTAATCCAGCCGACCAAATGATCTCGGGTTATTTCCCAATGTTGAATGACGCCACCGTACTGCTCAAGAGTTTTAAACCATTTACTTTTTTGCTGCGACATGTCAAGCTTGCCAGTGGTAACGATCAGCAGAATGTCGTTGGGAATATTGCTTGCTAATGTGGTTAAAGCTTTGGAGCCTTTAACGCCAATTTTTCCTGTTTTGAGCTTACACTCAATAATGCGCTTGGGCGAGAACAGAGAGATGTTGGCGATTTCAGCAGTGATCAGCCCCCAATCAAAATTTCCATCAATTTCAAAACGGATTTTTTCATCAAAACCTGCTTGCTTGGCAGCAGAGTTTATTTCACCAAGACTTTGTTCGATTAATAAAAATTCTGCACCAAAAACAAAATAGAGTGATTCGAGCTTGTTGGTTAATTGAGCGTTAAGCGATTCAGGCTTAATTCTCATTGAGTTTTGACAATCTTCTGATGAGTTTTTTAATCAGTGTATTTCTTAGCTGGGTGTAAGACTCTTCAATTTGCAATCTATCTGCTTGTGATGAATCGATCTTATTAAGATGTAGTTTGCTAGTTAAGGATTGAGATAGGAGTAACTTTTGATCAGCATCAAAGACCTTGACGGGCACACTTAAACTTAAGGTATAGCTGTTTACTGTATTGCCAGATTTGTATGAGGCGGTTTGTTGCTTTTGCACCTCTGCACCAATTTGAATGGTTAGATTTTGTATTGCTTCTTGGTTAAATCTAGTCTTTAACTCATTGGCAAATGCATTAGAGCTTTCACTGACGATAGTGGCATTCAGAGATGTATTTTTAACAGGGGTGTGGAAGCCACAAGAGCTCAGTAAGGCAGTTGTAAGAATAAGGACTGATAATTTGATTTTTGACATAGTAGTAAGTGTTTGACTTTATAAGTGAATAATTATGACAGAATTTAGTTTTTTTTGTTGAAAAACCTTGAAAAAACGCCATCAGCTCATATGTAAGTACGCAATAGGGTATAGTTACCCGTCTTATTTTTTTATAATTTTAGTATTGCACCATGTTTAAAAATTTATTGTTATGGTTGGTTTTGGGTAGTGTTCTTACCTCAATTTTTAGTCAATTTGAAGTGAATGAGCAGAAGAGTGAGATTACTTATTCTCAGTTTATTCAAAGCGTTAAACAAGGGGATGTTTCTGAGGTAACCATTGCCGGAAGTAGTATTTCTGGTGTGGGCGCTGGTGGTCAGCAGTTTTCTACTTATTCGCCTGGTGATTTAGGTTTAATGGGTGACCTTCTCGACAATGGTGTAAATGTAGTTGCTAAGCCACCTGAAAAAGATGGATTTTTCAAGCAACTGGTTATTTCTCTAGCGCCAATCTTATTGTTAATTGCAGTGATTCTCTACACCATGAAGGGTGCTGGTGGCGCCATGGGTGGCAAAAATCCAATGAGCTTTGGCAAGTCTAAGGCACGCCTAATTCCTAAAGATGAGTCAAATGTAACCTTTGCAGATGTGGCTGGTGTGGATGAAGCGAAAGAGGACGTTGCTGAGTTAGTTGATTTCTTATCTGATCCAGGTAAGTTTACCAAGGTAGGCGGAAAGATCCCTAAAGGTGTTTTGTTAGTCGGACCCCCTGGAACAGGTAAAACTCTCTTGGCCAAAGCTATTGCGGGCGAAGCCTCTGTGCCATTTTTCTTTATTTCTGGTTCTGATTTTGTAGAAATGTTTGTTGGTGTAGGCGCATCGCGCGTGAGAGACATGTTTGAACAAGCTAAGAAAAATGCGCCTTGTATTATTTTTATTGACGAAATTGACGCAGTCGGTCGTCAGCGTGGCGCTGGCATGGGTGGTGGTCATGATGAGCGTGAGCAAACCTTGAATCAGATGCTGGTTGAGATGGATGGCTTTGAAGGCTCGGAAGGCATTATTGTTATTGCAGCGACTAACCGTCCTGACGTGCTTGATCCAGCATTGCTACGCCCTGGACGTTTTGACCGCCAAGTGATGGTTGGTTTGCCTGACATTAATGGCCGTGATGCAATTTTAAAGGTGCATATGCGCAACCTTCCGATTGCAAAAAACGTGAAGTCTGTCAATATTGCTAAAGGCACGCCAGGGTTTTCTGGTGCAGATTTGGCTAATTTGTGTAATGAGGCAGCACTGATTACAGCAGGAAAGAACAAACTTTTAGTCGGCATGCAAGAGTTTGAAAAAGCCAAAGATAAAATCATGATGGGTGCTGAGCGCAAGTCGATGGCAATGGATGAGGCTGAAAAAGAAATGACAGCTTATCACGAAGCCGGCCACGCCATTGTTGGGCGTATGGTGCCAGAGCATGATCCAGTTTATAAAGTGAGTATTATTCCTAGAGGTAGAGCGCTTGGTGTAACTATGTTCTTGCCAGAAAAAGACAGCTATAGTATTTCTAGGCGTAAGCTGAATTCTCAGGTTGCCTCTTTGTTTGGTGGGCGTATTGCAGAAGAGCTAATCTATGGCAAAGATTCTGTCACTACCGGTGCGAGTAATGATATTGAGCGTGCAACAGAGATTGCGCACAAAATGGTTAAGCACTGGGGTATGTCAGACAAGCTTGGGCCACTGGCTTACGGTGAAGATGATGGCGAAGTATTTTTGGGTAAACAGGTAACTAAGCATAAGCATATTTCTGAGGACACCTTCAAGGTGATTGATGAGGAAATACGCATTATTATTGATACAAATTATGCGATTGCAACTAAAATTCTTGAAGAGAATAAAGATATTTTGATCGAAATGACCAAGGCGCTCATGGAATTTGAAACCATTGACAAGGAGCAAATTGATGATCTTATGGAGCGCAAGCCAATTCGAGAAGCGGCAGTGGTTACCGATTCAGAGGTTGCCTCAACTGAACTAGGATCAGGAATTAAGGCAGATGATGCCAATGATTCTGATGAAAAGCCACTTGATGGCGATCTTAAGATCGTATAAACACCACTTGTAGTCGTTATGACTATTCAACGCACTCAAGCATTGGTAATGGGCATTCTTAACGTTACGCCTGATTCTTTTTCTGATGGCGGACAATACATTAACCCTAAAGATGCCATTGCCAGCGCTCTGCGTTTGATTGAGCAAGGTGCAGATATCATTGACATCGGTGGCGAGTCAACTCGTCCTGGGGCGAAGCTTGTGAGTACAGCTGATGAAATTGAGCGCGTCATACCGGTGATTAAAGCATTATCAACTGCAACTAATATCCCTATTTCAATCGACACTTCAAAACCTCAAGTTATGGAGCAGGCAGTGGCGTCAGGCGCTAGTTTAATTAATGATGTGAATGCATTGCAGGCTGATGGCGCTTTGCAAATAGCTGCCTCTTTGGATGTAGATGTGTGTCTTATGCATCGACAAGGATCTTCTCAAACCATGCAACAAAATCCAATATATGGCGATGTTGTTGATGATATTAGGCAATTTTTCCAACAAAGAATTGAAGCTTGCGAACAGGTGGGCATTGCTAAAGAAAAGATTATTCTAGACCCTGGATTCGGCTTTGGAAAGACGCTGGAACATAACCTGGAGATTCTACGTCGGTTCGATGAATTTAAGAGTTTAGGGTGTCGACTCTTAGCAGGGCTCTCTAGGAAATCCATGATTGGTGCTATACTAAACAACAGAGATGTAAAAGGTCGAGTAGTTGGCAGTGTAACAAGCGCTATAATAGCAGTTCAAAATGGGGCAGATATTGTGCGTGTTCATGATGTTATAGAAACCAAAGATGCATTATTAGTATTACAAGCGACAAAGGGAGAATAAATTGGCTAGTTATTTTGGAACAGACGGTATTCGAGGCGAAGTAGGCATAGAGCCGATTACAGCGGACTTCTTTTTAAAACTTGGTTGGGCAGTAGGCTCGGTTTTGTCAGAAAAAGGCAAGGCGAGCGTAGTTATTGGTAAAGACACTAGAGTATCGGGCTATTTATTTGAATCTGCACTCGAGGCAGGATTTTTATCAGCTGGTGTAGATGTGGGGCTATTGGGTCCGATGCCAACTCCAGCTATCGCCTACTTGACACAAACCTATAACGCTTCAGCGGGTGTAGTAATTAGCGCTTCCCATAACCATTTCCAAGATAACGGAGTTAAATTTTTCTCCAGTCAAGGTCTAAAATTAAGCAGCAAAGATCAAGCTAAAATTGAAAAAAAATTAACCGAACCTATGCAAAGTGTCAGCTCCGATAAAATCGGCAAGGCACGTAGACACGAACAGCCACTAGGCCGATATATTGAATTTTGCAAATCAACTTTTGATCGTGGTATTAATTTGAGCGGGCTCAATATTGTCATTGATTGTGCCAATGGCGCTACCTATCATATTGCTAATAATGTATTTTCAGAATTAGGCGCTAGTACTGCGGTGATTAACAATACGCCAGATGGTGTTAATATCAATAAAAATTGTGGTGCAACTGATACTCAACATCTGCAGGATGTTGTGCTTGAAACGAAAGCCGATCTGGGTATTGCCTTTGACGGGGATGGTGATCGTTTAATGATGGTCGATCATCAAGGTGAGTTGGTTGATGGCGATGAGTTGGTGTTTATTGTGGCTAAGGCTTGGCAGGCACAACAATGTTTGAGTAATAATGTTGTGGTGGGCACCAAAATGACCAATCTAGGTATGCGTCATGCTTTAAGAGATTTGAATATCGATTTTGTTGAAGCCGATGTAGGTGATCGCTACGTTATGGAAAAAATGAAGGAACATGGCTCAGTATTAGGCGGTGAGGGCTCTGGTCATATGATTTGTTTAGACAAGACCACCTCGGGCGACGGCATCATCTCCGCACTACAAGTATTGGAAGTTCTTGCTAAGAGTGGCACTAGTCTTCATCAATTGAAAAATCAAATGGTTAAATACCCGCAAGTGTTAATTAATGTCAAAACCAAAGAGAAAGTCGATCTTGATAATCACCAGCAGTTAAACACAACTATTAAAGAAGTTGAGGAAAATCTGGGTGACGAGGGAAGGGTGCTAATCCGTGCCTCAGGCACTGAGCCACTCATTCGTGTCATGGTTGAGGCGAAAGATGCACAACTCACTCAGCAGAGTGCAGAAAAGTTGGCGAATACTCTGCGCTAATGGTTTTTGATACTACCAGTCTTGTGCTGGTTAGTCTGATTTTTCTATGGACAGGGTTTGTCCGCACAGGACTGGGTTTTGGTGGTGCAGCAATTGGACTGCCACTAATGCTATTGATTGGCGGTAGCCCTGTATATTGGTTGCCCGTAATCGGCATTCACCTACTGTTTTTTTCGTCGTTAACACTGGTTAAGTCCATCAAAAAAGTGGACTGGGATTACCTAAAACGCTCATTAGTATGGATTATTCCACCCACACTTGTCGGTGTTGCCGGGTTATTAAGCTTGCCTGATCGGGTGGTGATTATCTTTATTTATTCCATCACTATTTTTTATGCCATTACCTGGATTTTTAATCAAAAAATTACATCAGATAAGCCCTGGATAGATAAATTATTACTGATTTTGGGCGGTTATGTGGCAGGCACTTCGCTTACAGGTGCGCCACTAATTGTAGCGGTGTATATGCGCCATATTGCCAAAGAGTATTTGCGCAATACTTTGTTCGTACTTTGGTTTGTATTGGTGAGCATTAAGATGGTCACCTTTATGCTGATGGGGGTCACTATTGATTGGGAATTCGCCCTTGTTTTAATCCCTATTGCGGCCATTGGCCATGTGGTTGGCATTAGGGCGCATCAAAAAATAATTGAAAATGACCAGGTTTTTAAAAAATGGGTAGGCAGTGCGTTGTTACTGGTTAGCTCATTTGGCATGATAAAGATTATTATGTAATATCGATGCTACCCATAATTGGAATTTCGCTAGTTTGTTTTATTTTTTCAAGTACAAAATTAGATGTAACCTTAAGAAATGACACTTTGTTAATTAGTTTTTTATAGAATAAATCATAGCTCTCAATATCCTTAATAATTACTTTTAGTAAATAATCAATCGTGCCACTCATGCGATGACANTCTACAATTTCTGGCATTCTTTCAACAACCCTGGAGAATAGGGCTAGTTTTTCTTGGTCATGGCTCTCAATGGTAACAAATACAAAAGCTATAGTATTTAGGTTTGTTTTTTTTGGATCAAGTATTGCTACGGTTTTTTGAATAAAACCCATCGACTTTAATTTATTAATTCTCTTCCAGCAGGGAGTGGTCGATAAATAAACCGATTTGGAAATGTCTTGAATAGTTAAATCTGCATTTTTTTGTAACAAATNTAGAATTTGTATGTCCGTCTTGTCCATAATAATTTCTATAGTTTTTATTAATAAGAGAATAATATACTATTAATTGCATATTTTTAAATAATAAAGTTATTTTTTTACTATTTATTTCTATTTTTTTAGAAAAATATGTATATCTTAGTTTCTATGTTAACTTTAATTATCGAGGGATAAAATGACTACAAAAAATAATATCATTCTTAGCAAGGAATTATTGCACGTATCTGATTTTGAATCACAGTTGGTAGAAAATTGCACCATCTCGCTGGATAGGTGGCTTNTTGAAGATAAGCAATTATTAGAAAATTTACAAATTTCTCTTCGATTGGAAGTCACAGATCAGATTGAGCGGATTGCCAATGATTTGCAGAGTATTCCATTAATTGCTGTTGACTTTAGAAATGCTGATGATTGTAGAGTTTGTACTCAAGTTAGAATATTAAGAAGCGTATGGCGTTATACAGGTGAAATTTTTGCATTTAATGCTAACCGTAATAGGATTCAACTAATGTTGCGTTGTGGTGTTGACTCATTTGATCTTGATTATCANTATGGTGAGTTCGGCGTGCAGAATTATGCGGATACTTTGACTTTCTATGAGACGGCAATGTAAATTAGATCTATANTGGCAAATGCTTGATAAACTAAAGGATAAGACGAGTCAAAATTAGCTATATGAATTTATAATTGTTGGTTAAAATCAGCAGTATGAATGAATATGTTTTAATTTTAGTGAGCACAATCTTGGTGAATAATTTCGTCTTGGTGAAGTTCCTAGGATTATGTCCATTCATGGGAGTCTCTAAAAAAGTCGAGACTGCTATTGGCATGGGTTTTGCGACAACTTTTGTTTTAACTTTAGCCAGTGTTTCTAGCTACTTAATTAATACTTACATTCTCATACCGTTCGAGATGGAATATTTGAGAACCATCGCTTTTATTGTTACCATTGCAGGTGTGGTAGGTTTTACAGAGCTGGTAGTTAATAAAACCTCTCCTGTTCTGCATCAATCTCTCGGTGTTTTTCTACCACTTATTACCACCAATTGCGCAGTACTGGGCGTGGCACTTTTAAATGTTAACCAGGATAATGGGTTTTTAGCGTCAGTCGTGTATGGCTTTGGCGCAGCGATTGGTTTTTCTTTTGTACTGGTGTTATTTTCAGCTATTCGTGAACGTATTGATACAGCTGATGTACCTGTTGCCTTTAGGGGTGCGCCTATTGCCTTGATTACCGCAGGCTTAATGTCTATGGCATTTATGGGCTTTATTGGACTGGCCTAGTGATAGAATCGGTTGTTATTTTTTCAAGCTTAACCCTAATTCTTGGACTGATCCTGGGTTATGCTGCGATTCGTTTTAAAATTAAAGGCAACCCTTTAGTTGATCAAATTGATGCTATTTTGCCGCAAACCCAATGTGGACAGTGTGACTTTCCGGGCTGTCGTCCGTATGCTGAAGCTTTAGCTAAAGGCGAGGCGCAAATAAATCAGTGTCCGCCCGGTGGTCAAGAGGGTGTGGATGCATTGGCAGAGCTGTTGGACTTGGAGGTCTTAACACTAAATGAAGACACGGAGAAACCAAACCTGACCATGTTGTTTATGTTGATGAGAAATTATGCATTGGCTGTACTTTGTGCATTCAGGCTTGCCCTGTAGATGCGTTTGTAGGTGCCTCAAAAGTAATGACAACGGTTATCCAGGATGAATGCACGGGTTGTGATTTATGCATTCCAGTTTGTCCAGTTGACTGTATCTATGTAAGAGAAATCACCCCAACCTTATCAACCTTTGTACCAAATATTCCTGGAGAAGTTCGTGTCTAATAATACTTTCTCAGGTGGCGTTGTAATTGCCAATCCTTATCCGGTTAATCAAGTAGAAATTGTTCAAGCACCCTTGCCTAGTAAGGTGGTTTTACCACTTCAACAACGTATTGGTGCAGAAGCCAAGCCTTGTGTTAGTGTTGGTGATAGGGTGCTGACAGGACAAATTATTGCAAAAACAGAAGATCAATTCTGTGTACCTATTCACGCTTCTATATCTGGCACTGTCACGGCAATTGACAAGCAAATTATTCCACATAAGTCAGGCTTAAAATCTAACTGTATTAGTATTGAGTCTGATGGCCAAGATGAGTGGATTGAGACACAAGGTTGTGGACATGATTTCCTACATTGTGACCGACAAACAATGATTGACTATGTTCAGCGTTCAGGTATTGTGGGCTTAGGTGGCGCCGGGTTTCCATCGCATACAAAGCTGAGTAAGGCAACTGACTGCCATACCCTGATTATTAATGGCACAGAGTGCGAACCTGGGGTGATGTGCGATGATGCGCTAATGCAACACCATCCTCGAGAAGTTGTGCGTGGCGTAGAAATTTTATTACACATCACTGGTGCCAAAAAAGCCATTATTGCCATTGAAGATGACAAGCAAGAGGCGTATCAGTCTCTGTTGATGTTTAGTCATAATGATCGAATCAGTCTTGTCCAGCTGCCCACAAAATACACTTCTGGCGCTGAAAAGCTTTTAATTAAAGCTTTGCTGAATATTGAAATTCCATCAGGTGGGTTTGCTGCAGACAAAGGCGTTTTATGCCAAAATGTTTCAAGTACCAAAGCTATTTATGACGCGGTTATCGATCAACGCCCTTTGGTCTCACGCATTGTAACAATTACAGGGGATGCGCTAACACCCATCAACGCAGAAGTGCGGCTAGGAACCTCCTTTGAGCAAGTGATCAGCCTTACCAAGGTTAACAGTCAAGCGCATGATTACCGCATGGGTGGTATGATGATGGGGGTTGATGTAGAAACCACTCAAGTGCCAATTTGTAAAATTACGAATTGTATTTTTGTCAATAATAAAAAGCCCGTACAAGCCACTAAAGAATGTATTCGTTGCAATAGTTGCAATACGGTTTGCCCAATTGGATTGTTACCACAGCAGCTTTATTGGCATGCCAAAGGTGAAAATATTGACAAGTGCATGGATTACCATCTACTAGACTGCATTGAATGTGCATGTTGCTCGTATGTTTGTCCTAGTCATATTGACTTGGTAAGTTATTTCTCTTTTGCTAAGGCGTTATCCAAAAAACAAGAAACTGATCAACATAAAACTGATATTGCTAGAGAGCGCTTTGAGTTTAGAGAGTATCGATTAGAGCGCAATAAACAAGAGCGTGCAAAAATGATGGCTGAGAAAAAGCAAGCGCTAAAAGAGAAAATGGCTAAAGATAAACAGGCAGATTCAGCACAAAAGGATAAAATCGCCCAGGCAATGGCGCGCGTTAAAAAAACCAAGGAAGACAATGCATAGTACTGGACTTAATACTAATCAAATTATGAGACANGTTATTTATGCCCTGGTGCTAGGTGTTAGTGCATCTTATGTATTCTTTGGCTGGGGTATTATTGTTCAAATATTGCTAGGCGTTGTTTCAGCATTGATTGTTGAGTCCGCTTTTGTGGCGATGCGAGGTCGTTCGGTTCTGGCGTCTCTCAGTGATGGNTCGGCAGTTTTAACGGCCATTTTGCTGGCTATTTCTATTCCTTCTATTGCGCCGTGGTGGCTGGTGGTTGTGGGCGTTGCATTTGCAATTATCTTTGGTAAGCAGTTGTATGGTGGCCTGGGCAATAACCCGTTTAATCCTGCTATGCTGGGCTATGCTTTTTTATTGATTTCATACCCTTTGCAAATGACCACCTGGCCAGTTGATTTTTTAAGCTTGAGTCAGGTGGTTGATGAGGTGTTTAATTTATTAAATTTTGATGGAATAAGTGGTGCAACAAGATTAGATGACGTTAAAACTAGTCTATCTTTAGGGANTGATATCGCAACACTGCAAGTGCGTTCCATCTCTCAATCGTGGATTAATATAGGATTTTTAGTTGGCGGTATTTATTTATTGGCGCGCAAAATTATATTTTGGCATATTCCTGTTGCAGTTTTAGCTGGAATTTTGACTGTGGCATCGCTTATTTCGATGCTTGATGCACAGCAGCATCTGCCAGTTCAAAACCACTTGATATTGGGTGGTACAATGTTGGGCGCATTTTTTATTGCTACCGATCCAGTTTCAGCTAGTACAACACCTAGAGGGCGATTAATTTATGGATTTTTGATTGGCATGTTGATTGTTGTTATTCGCACCTATGGCGGTTATCCTGATGGTGTTGCGTTTGCTGTATTGTTAATGAATATGGTGGTGCCGTTAATTGATCATTACACACAGCCAAAGGTGTTTGGAAGATCATGATTAAGGAAATTTTAAAGCCAGGTCTGTTGTTGTTGATCTTCACGATAATCAGTATTTTCTTTGTGAGCTGGACGCAAAACACTACCCAAGAGCAAATTCAACACAATGAAGAGCAGCTATTGATTAAGCGCTTAGCTGAGCTTGTGTCTAATTATGATAATGATATATTGAAAGACAAATATACACAGTTGTTAACATTGCATGGCGTGCATCAAAGTATTAATATTTACCCTGCAAAACGCAATGGACAGGTTTTTGCTCATTTAATAGAGCACACTTACCCTAATGGATACAATGGCAATATTCTCCTACTAACAGGGATTTCATCTGATCAAACGCTGCTTGGTGTGCGCGTTATTGCTCATAAAGAAACCCCTGGCCTGGGTGATAAAATTGAAACAAGAAAGTCAGATTGGATTAAGAAATTTACTGGATTGTCATTATCAAATCCTGGTCCAGATAATTGGAAAGTAAAGCGTGATGGTGGTGTTTTTGAGGCATTTACTGGCGCCACGATCACGCCTAGAGCAATTGTGACAGCCAGCCACCAAGTATTAGAATTGTTTAATGAGCAAGCTCTGTTGGACAAGAGTGCTAAGTAAGTTATGTTATTAAGTGAATTTGATTTTGATTTACCCAAGTCTTTGATTGCGCAAAATCCGCCAGAAAACAGAACGGATTCTAGACTTTTAGTGCCTCAAAATACAATAATTGATGCACACTTTTATCAAATAACTGAGTTTATTAAGCCTGGCGATTTGCTAGTGATGAATAACACGCGTGTTATTCCTGCAAGATTATTTGGCCATAAAGCTTCAGGTGGTAAAGTTGAAATTATGATTGAGCGCCTGCTAAATGATAAGCAAGTGCTAGCCATGGTGAAAGCTTCTAGAGCGCCAAAAATGGACAGTTTTATCACTTTGGAAAATGGTGATAAAGCCCAAGTTATCAACAAAGAGAATGGCTTTTATACATTAAATTTTGAAACAGACTCATTGCTGGGATTGTTAAATGATGTGGGTCATATCCCGCTTCCGCCTTATATTGAGCGTAGTGATGAAAAATCTGACTTAGAGCGCTACCAGACAGTTTTTGCTGAGCAAGAAGGTGCGGTAGCAGCGCCGACGGCAGGGCTGCATTTTGATGATGCCTTGTTAAAAAAATTAAAAAACCAGGGTGTTGACCATAC
>JGI26241J51128_1001189_pt1 | contig 14441 bp, 20 predicted proteins | sample SaaInlV_200m_DNA_4_FD_51128 | JGI IMG/M metagenome (IMG submission 51128) | reverse complement strand
AGAACAATCTCATAAAAGAGTTAGTAGACACAAAAGCCCCAAAGTTCCTAAAAGGCGGTCTAACCCCTTCTGGAAAATCATTTGGTGCACGAATCACAATTCTCCCAAGCAAACATCTACTTGACAAGGCATTCTCCCTTTTTGCTGATGATCTGACCATCCATGATGAAACATCGAACACTCACTGGGATGTCATCTTCAAAAACCCAACCGGGAAATATTCTTATCTATATACCTTAGAGAAGAAAAAGAAAGCGAAGAAAAAGAAATTCTCCGCAGTAGACGATTTTGACAAAAACCTTTCAAAAATAAATCGGGCAGTGAACAAAAAAATCAAAGAATCGCCAGATAAAACTGCCCTAGCAACTCGAACTCTCCTAGATACCAAAATGAGGGTTGGTAATGAAGTATATTACAAGGCTCACGGACACAAAGGCCTGACGACCCTAAAGAAAGGAGATATTAGGATAGAAGACGCACGGGTAACTTTCTCCTTTATTTCAAAGGATGGCGTGCCACAAACAATCACTGCTAAGTTCTCCCAAGAATATATCTCAAACCTACAAAAGATTCTAAACAAATCTAAGAAGTCTGATTTCATTTTCACAAACGATTCTAAAAAACCCCTAAAAGATAGAGACTTCTCAAAAGCATTCAAGGAATATTGCGGAGAGGAGTTTTATCCCCACATTGTTAGGTCCCACTACGCAACAAAAAAAGCAGAGGCATTTTTGAAAAAGCATAAGAAATCAAAAAAAGCTTCCAAAAGCGAGATCGATAAGCTCTTCACCCACATCGCTGAGAAGCTCGGCCACAAAAAATATTCCAAGGGTGAGAAAAAGTGGAAGACAGATTATGGCGCAACAATTCATTATTACATCCGACCAGATTTTGTAGAGAAAATCTTGAAACTTAGGAACTAATGAAAAATCGCACCTTCCAGTAGTAAATTTTCATCGAAAGCTTTATAATCCAAATATTACCAGAAATATAATGAAATTCAGTAACACATCAAAGATTTCATTGATATTTTTAGTTGGATTTATGATCCTTGGATTTTCGGCCATTGCATCCGCAGGATGGATCGATGACGAAGCAGCATGTTTATGTCAAAGGGCAGATATGAATGATGATGGAATTGTGGATTTCGCTGACTTTTCTTTATTGGCGTTTAAGTATACCTCTACGGATTGTAATGAAACAAATACTTGGTGTGAGGGGGCAGATGTTAACCGGGATGGGATGGTAGAGGACCCGGATTTTGATTTATTTAAGACGTTTTACGGAGATACCTGTGCTGCAGGTAGTGAAGAGACCTGTGATATAGATATCTGTGCTCAGGCAGATATTAATGAAGATGGAACTGTGGGCTTTGCTGATTTTTCAATATTGGCATTTAAGTATAATTCTAATGATTGTAATGAAACTAATTTTTGGTGTGATCGTGCAGATATAACTCAAAATGGTAGTGTAGATGACGACGATTTTCAATTCTTAGTCGCATATTATGGAGAGACTTGTGTAAGTCCAAATTCTTGTTTATGCGCTATGGCAGACATAAATAGCGACGGAGTTGTTACTGGAGCAGACTATACTGTCTGGGCAGTTCAATTCGGATCTACTGGCTGTAGCGAAATTAATGATTGGTGTGGCGGTGCGGATGCGAATCAGGATGGAGAAGTTAATGATCCAGATTATGATGTCTGGGCGGCATTCTTTGGAGAGACTTGTAATTTATTTGATGATTCTGTTTGCGAATTAGATTTATGTGATCAAGCAGACATAAATAGCGACGGAGTTGTTACTGGAGCAGACTATACTGTCTGGGCAGTTCAATTCGGATTAACTGATTGTAATGAGACTAATAACTGGTGTGGTGGTGCAGATACTACTCGGGACGGAGAAGTTTCTAACTCTGATTATGGAATCTGGGCAGCATTCTTTGGATATGATTGTAGCACTGGAGAAGAGATCAATGAAGAACTTTCTTGTATGTGTTCAAGAGCAGATATTAGTGGTGATGGATCTGTAGATATTGGAGATTATACTCTCTGGGCAGATAATTTTGGATCGACAGAGTGTAATGAGACTAATGCTTGGTGTAACGGAGCAGACACTACTCGTGACGGAATTGTGAATGATGATGATTATTACCTTTGGGCGGTTTATTATACTGAGCCCTGTGGGGCCGTAGAGGAAGTTACATGCGAATTAGATTTATGTTCAAGAGCAGATATTAGTGGTGATGGATCTGTAGATATTGGAGATTATACTCTCTGGGCAGATAATTTTGGATCGACAGATTGTAATGAAACCAATGCTTGGTGTAACGGTGCGGACCTATCGAGAAATGGAGAAGTTACAGATAACGATTACTATTTCTGGGCGATCTACTATGGAGATAATTGTAGTGCAAGTGGAACTGAAGATCCGGCACTTACTGTGACTGCTGAATGTAATGATACTGATTTTGATCTTGATGGAAAGGTAGACATGGCGGATTTCATAGCCTTTAGAGAAATTTTTAATTCTGACAATACTAATGACACAACAAACTGTTCAGCAGATAACAATTGGTGTAATCGGGCAGATATAGATAAGGATGGAAATGTTACTGACACAGACCTTGCCCTTTTTACGTCTAATTTCGGAATGACTTGTCCTGTTCAAGAGCCAGTAATACCTGTAGTAATTATAACCTCTGGCGGTGGCGGTGGTGGATCTAGCAGTGGAGGATGTATTATTAATTGGTCTTGTGGAGAATGGGATTCCTGTTCAAATGGAACTCAATTGAGAAGTTGTATTGATGAAAACCGTTGTGGTACTCTTGCTGAAAGACCAGATTTAAGCCAATCTTGTAATGAAAGTTCAAGTCTTGATCTTCAACAAGCCTTTTCATCAGAAGAACCTGAAGGACTGATAGGAAGAGCTTTGGCAGCAATAACTGGTGCAGTTGTAGGATCCGGAGAAACATCAGGACTAAGAATTGCAGGATACTTTATCATCTTGATTCTTATTGGAACCGGGGCAGTTATTATCTTTAGAAAAGTTAAGAAGAAAAAATAATTGAATATTCTTTTAATTCGACGATGATTATTTAAATCTTTAATCCCTATGATCTCCATGATAAATTGGTTGATTTGGTTAATCTTGGCATTATTAATTCTATTTGGAGTAATTGCAATCCTCATGGCTAAAAAAGGCAAAAAAAGGCCTACAGATTATTACAACCTCTTCGTTATGGGCGTTATCTGGCTTCCTTTTGGGATTATTATGATAATCTCAAATCTTACCATTGGAATCGTTTTTATCGCTCTGGGGGCCTCCTACATGACTGTGGGGCTAGCTCACAAGGATAAATGGGATAAAAACCATAAAACATGGAACCAGTTAGGTAAGAAAGAGAGAAAACTTAAGCAAATCATTCTAATCGTTCTAGGAGTACTCCTCTTCATCGGTCTACTTGCCGTTTACATGGCAAGAAGAGGAATGTTTAGTTAGGATTTGGAATTAATATAATTAATCACAACAATCTTTATATATTGAAACTTGCAAATCACTCTTGTTTACCTGAACCAGAACCCACAGCTCGTTGAATTCTTCCTATTAATTTTCTAAAATCTCTCATCAGATAATTATTTATATCAAATATCCCTAATAATATAAGAATGGCAAAAAACGAAAAAAGAGTTGATTGGAATCAGGTCATTGGAATGATAGTCTACTGGGCGATCTTTCTAACCGCAACCATGGCGCTTTTCGAAAGAATGCATATCTTCCCAGCGACGGTACCTTTCGGAGTTATTGGTTGGACCGTGCTCGTAGAGCTTCCAAGAGTAGTCTTAGGATACGCAATAAGTTTAATCTTTTTTAGAAAATAAAACTCTAATTTGATTGATAAAAATTTATAAACAGTTAGCACTTAAGACAATAATGATATCCGCAGAATACCTGATTATAATTGCAGTTTTTGTGATTTATTATTTAGCTGTACTGATTACAGAAAAGAGGATCATCAGAGAACCTCAAGAGATTATCGGAAAATTCTTGTCTGTTATCTTACTCTATGCAGGAGTTTCATTAATCTTTTTTGCACTCACTGGCCAACCCTTCCTAGGCGCATCCCAGGAAAACTACAACCTGTATATCTTCATAATCGGTTTTGTTGCAATGCTTTGGACAATCCCCGAACTTCTAGAGGAATTCAAATGGTTTCGCAATTTTACAAAGAAGAGCAAGAAAAAATAAGAAATAATGCCATAAGCTTTTTATACCGTCTCGTCTTTCTGTAAACATGGCAAAGAAAAAAGAGAAAGAGATGACATGCCCAACTTCAGGGGGACCGTTCCCTTGTAGTGGTTTGATGGCTATACTGATCATTGTATTAGTATGGGTTTCTCCAGCAACATGGTCAAAGATTGTGATCACAATTGCTGCGGCATTAGTTCTTCTTGGCGCAGGCGGACGAGCTTGCATGAAAGCAAAAAAGAAGTGAGGTGATCACTATTCTTTAAAAAATTATTAAGTTAGCTGGAAGTTTAACACTTCCAACAATTTTTCTACATACCTGGGAGAACTATGTCCTCCAAAAAATAAAAAAAATAAAAAAAATAAAAAGGAGCTGGCGGGAATTACATTCCTTCGCTAGCGATGTCTTCAGCCATTGCATTTGAGTCCGCCATTGGCGCTTCACTCGAATCAGCATCTCCAGAATTTCCTCGATCTTCTCTCGGTTTATCAAATGACCGATCATTATCTCGTGGAACCATTGGTTTTGCTTCATTAACTGTCAACTTTCGACCGTCAATTTCCTTTTCATGCATATCTGCCATAGCTTTCTTAGCTGCTTCATCGTCTGCGATAGTTACGAATCCGAAACCCTTTGATCTTCCAGAATACTTATCTGAGATCAAGTTAGCTTCTTCAACGTCAAAACCAGCTTCAACGAAAAGCTTTTTCAAACCTTCGCTATCTACACTCCAAGGTAAATTACCTACGTATAATTTCATTGTTTCCTCCCATGTTATTTAATAATTGTAATAGAAATCTCATTGTTGCTTTGTGTTCTCTTAGTGTTCTCTTAAAAATATGAAATTTCGAGTATTCTTAAAGCTATCTATTCCGAAAATTTAGCCAAATTAATTGATCACAATAATTCTTATATATCCTCCTTCCATCTAATTCTATGACCAAAGAAAAAAGAAAACCAAATGGATTCGTCGACTATCTCTGTGCTAGTGTGGCCGGATTTCTTCTCGCAGGGATCTTTGGGGCTTCATCAGTGGGATTTAAGGATTATGGAACCACAACAACAAGGCCCGGACCAAGTAAGGGAATAGAATTTCCCTATTCAACTTCGGTCTTCAAAAAAGGATATGCTGGATGGACCCAAATAAGTGGAAGAAGAAACGAATCATGGAACGAATCGTTAGATATTGAGTCAAAATGTGATATGGCTGAAGCAGGATTACTTTTCGGGATGGGAGGACTTACCCTTGCATGTGCTGGGACTGCGATAAAAAGATCCCGAGAAGAAGAAGATTCTCCCGAGGAAAATTAAAAATGAGGTTTGAGGATCATGTACGCCTATCTCTCGAAGCAATCAAAGAGGAAAATCCAGATATTCTTGAGGATTATCCGGATCTGGTTACCAAGATAGTTCGCGAAACACATATTTGGATGGACCACCACTATCGGCAGGGAATGGGGACTATAGAACACCGAAAGTACCTTCATCATGAAGGGGGAATTGAAAAGACAAGAGAAAAATTCTCCAAGGAATACGGGGAAAGGTGGGGAGAACTTGCCGAACAAGAAGCTCGACGACATATCATACAAGATTTCGGGAGAGTTCCAGATAAATATTATTTTTTTAGATTCTCCTTCAAGCCAGATTAGCCCTTATTTTCAGGGCCATTTTTCTTCAAAAACGCCTTAAAAACCTTTCTGTAAAAATTTCACCGACGCTAAGCCTTTAAAACCCAAATTAACCTCTCGAAGTCATGGAATCATTAGAAAGTCAACTTGGGAAAGAATTAGCTAACCTAGATGTTTCAGAATCAGATCAAAAATATATTAGGTATTACCTGGATCTAATAAAACAAAAAGATACTCCTACCTCTGAGCACTCGATGAGACTTGCAATTCTTGGACCCAAAGTTGCAAGATGCCTCGGTCCAACCATGGATCAAAGGGCAATGCTTTTCACAGGGGGGCTTCATGATATTGGTAAAATCGAAATTGAAGATGACGTTCTCAAAAAAACAAAAGGTTTTAGTGCCGAGGACATGGAAAAAATGGTGGCCCATCCAATAATCTCCTACCTCATCCTAGAAAAAGTTGATCTTTGCTCTGCAGAAATGGCATTAAGACACCACCACAATCAGGAAGATGGATACCCTTCCACAGAGGTGATCAACAGACTTTCTAAATTAACAAACGGAGAAAAAGCTAAGATAGAATATCATAGTCTTATTTTCTCTCGTTTGGATGTTTATGATGCTGCAACAAACAGGAAAAATGATAAATATGATGGAAAGGTACTAACTCCTGAAGAAGTTCGGCCAATATTAATAGAACAGAATCCTGAAGTGGCTAATGAGGTTAACACACTTTATGATGCCGGAGTTCTCGGAAGCAAAAAAATAATTGTGCCGGGTATTGAGATTATGGTGCCAGGAAAAAAAGATCAGGGCGTTTCGATTGCCACAACGATTAACGAAAAAGCTTAGTCCTCCAATAATCCTTAAAAACCCCTTCTCCCTAAAATACTTATGAAAAAGAAGAGGTCTATTGTTGAAACTGTATTCGTTAATCTTGTAAGCTTTCTTGTTTTCCTAATTATCCTAGGACTCACGAATGTGGTAGCAATTACGATAAATAATCCCCTTCTGACAAGAATTGTGTTTTTCCTAAATTCCTGTGTCTTTCTTATATTTGTTCTATCAGTAATTATTCTTATATCAAAATTATTTGATCTGATTTCTTTTCCATTCAATCTGCCTGTTCCATTATTCAATGCAGCGGCAGGAATAACCTTCGTAATATTCCTATTCAAGATATTCAATCTTCTGGGAGATATGTTTGGGAGCGGGTTTACATGGGTAGAAAATCTAAACATCGCACTAACTTACTTTTGGGTTTCCATAATCATCATATTTATGGGGTACGCAAGATTACTCTCTGAAGCTCGTAGGGCACGTTGTCCTCCAATAGAAAGAATAGAAAAGAAAGGAAAAGAAGTCAAGTGGTCTGATGTGGGAAATGAGGCTCGTGGAATCCTCTACGATATTTTGACAAATATTCGGTCATTAGTAAGACCAAGAAGAAAGAAGAAGTAATTCTAACTATGCAAAAAATTCAACAAAAATACCTGTGATAAATATTATCGTTATAATGGTAACAATAATCCAGTTCATTGGGACGACAAATTCCGGTTCTTTTTTGGAAGACTTGGACGCCTTATTCATCAGCACTATCAAAATCCCAGTAATTCCTCCCGAGATAACTCCTCCAATTCCCAGAATCATCGCAAACCCTGCCATATCAAAACTAGAAACAAACAAATAAAGGAGAAGTGGGACTATCGCAGAGAAAACAAAATTGACCATTGGAGAAGATTTCAAGTCATACTTAAACAAATCTTTTACTGAGAAGGCCAAAACAAAATAACTGGTCAGCATTGTAAAGATACCCAAGATAGTTACGAACGGTCCAAACGAAAGTGTTGCAACCTCACTAACTTCCTTTCCTAAGACTCCTACAAAGACTGCGCTAAATAGGATATAAAGAATGATGGGGATCAAAGTTCCGAGGATAATTGCTAATTTCAATTTCTTTTCCTCGCCCTTAATTTCTCTACGTAGTTCGGGAATAGATGTGAAACCTAAAAGGGCAAACATCACTACTCCAACCGGAAGAGCAAAGTGCATCATGTCTACCGTCATTAAATTCGGAGTGGAGATTTTTGGAAGAAACCAGAAAAAGATTCCCACTACAATTCCAATTATTGCCATGACCCCATAAGTCTCAATTTTCTTCAATCCTTTCATTCCCTCATGAAGAAGAAGTGTCATAACTACCCAGAATGCAAAACCTAGAATTAGTGGATTGATATTACCTGGCAAAAGTCGAGAGAGACTTTCTCCCTCACCGATGAGATAGGCCAACAGGGCAGAATAAATCCCAAACAACATAGCAAAGAACATAACTCTTTTTGCCCATTTTCCAAGATACTTCTCCGCATATCCTGCAAGTTGATGGATCCCCCTGGTTCGAAGAGTAACTTCTCCCAGAGCCAAGTTAGTAAAGATCATAACTGCACCAAGAACAATAATCCAGAATAGTCCCGCAAGGAATCCAGACTTAGCAAAGACATAAGGCAATCCCAATATTCCTGCTCCGATAATCGTTCCACTAAGCGTAAACATCGTTGCTAAGAATTTCTTACTCATCTTATCACCTAAAGATAACAAGATCACTCTGTCTTTTATATCTTTTGAAAAGCAAGTGCGTTTGATTCAGAACGGGTTTTTCGGAGGGTGAGTAATTCGCTTCGAGCAAAACAAAACCTGAGATAACTTTGCGAAATGCAAATTGCGAATTAGAACCCCTGTGCGTTTGATTCAGAACGGGTTCGGAGGGAATCGAACCCCCATCATCAGGGCCGAAACCTGACATTCTATCCATTAAACTACGAACCCACAAAGGTCGGGGTTTATTGAAACAGCGGAACTGTTACTCTAAACTACGAACCCACGATAGTTAATCATTAGACCCCAAGTCAATTTATAAGATTAACTAATTCCCAAAAGATTCATCATTACTTAGTGCACCTAAATATTTATAAACGAAATTTTCATCGTCATGTTATGGAAGAAACAGAAGTGACTACTACAGAAGAGACCGCAGCTCCAGAAGCTGAGGAAACTCCAGTAGAAGAGACTGCTGAATCTGCTGAAGCACCAGCTGAAGAAGCTGCAGAAGAAACAGAGGCTGAAGAAGCAACTGAAGAAGCTGCAGAAGAAACAGAGGCTGAAGAAGCAGAGGAACCTGCAGAAGAGGAAGCAACTGAAGAAGCTGAAGAAGCAACTGAAGAAGCAACTGAAGAACCTGCAGAAGAAGCAGAAGCTGAATCTGAAGAAGCAGAGGCTCCGGCTGAAGAAGCAGAGTCTGAGGCTTCCGAAGAAGCGGCTGAGTAAATCTTTTACTAACTTTTTTATTTTTTTTAGGCCGCCGAAGCGAGAAATCGCAAGGCGTTTCCATTTTTATGTTCTAGAAAGGACTATGTCCGACCATATAAATGGTTATAAACCATAATTCCTCCGAAAATTCATGGCAGGAAGGGGAATTAAAAAATCAAATTGGAATTATACTACTGGGAAGAAGAACCCAAAAAAGGGAAGAAGAAAAAGAAATCTCTTGAAGAGATTAAGACCTAATGCCTCACAAAGGCCAGATTCTCAACCCACTTATTGTACTAGATATGACGGGTTTTTCAGAAGTTGTGACCGTGCACAAATTGGAGAGAGATACGCTCTAACTCAAAATCTAGAGAGATAAGTCGAAAGCTTTCGAACTTCAATAATAAACTTTTTATACCGAATTCCCAATTAAATACTAATGACGGTTGTAGTTCAATGGTAGAACGTTCGGTTGTGGTCCGAGAGACGCGAGTTCGATTCTCGCCTTCCGTCCTTTAATTAAAATGGTGAAGTCAATGAAAATCCTTGGAAAACAAGTACTAATCTTGTTTGTATTCTCTGTCTTAGTTTCAATAGCAATGATCATACACGGCATATTCTTTGATCTAGAATTTGAACAGATAAGAAGATTAACCTTTGAAGGAATAATCTTCACCCTTGTAATCATCTTCCCTGCAATAATCTTTCTCGAATGGGTTTTTGACATAAACAATAAAAAGAAATTTGACGAAGTAGATAGGAGATTAATCAAACTGGAGAAAAAAAGAAAATGAAAACGCAAACAGTAAAGGGCTTTCAAGATTTCATTGGAGATGAAGCCTTAAAGAGGGAAAAAATTAGAAAGATTATTTTAGAACAATTTGAGCTTTATGGCTTTGAGCCAGCGGAGACTCCTATAATCGAATTTGAAGAATTTATCAAGGGAGATAATCCCCATGATGACGCAGTTCGAGACGTATTCAAATTGTCAGATCGGGGAAAGAGGAAATTAGCCTTAAGATATGAATTTACATTCCAATTGAAGAGATTGGCAAAAAATCAAAAGTTGCCATATAAAAGATATCAGATTGGTTACAATTTTAGGGATGAGCCCATAAGGGAAGGAAGGGCGAGGCAGTTTATTCAGTGTGACGCAGATATTATCGGAAGCTCAATGAAAGATGAAGCTGAATGCTTAAATCTTGGAAAGAATATCTTTGAAAAGATGGGAATGCCAGTTAAGATTTATATTAATCATAGAAAATTAATCAACGAAATTTTAGTTGATGAGGGAATAGAAGAAAAAAATAGGGAACAGGTTATTAGGGAGTTGGATAAGCTAGATAAGTTATCCAAGAAAAAAGTTGCGGATAATTTGAAGGGTCTCGGGGCGGAAAAAGTTTTAAAGATTTTTACTGGGAAAGAGAAGGATTTTGAAAAGTACAAGTTCTATGGAGAAATTAAGGAACTGAAGAAATTTTGTAAAATGTATGGAGTGAGTGTGGAGTTTCGACCATTTTTAGCGAGGGGACTTTCTTACTATAATGGATCCGTTTTTGAAATTTGGTCAGAGGAGTTAAATGTATCTCTTTGTGGGGGCGGTAGTTATTTGGTTTCTGGGATTCAATCTACTGGAATTTCATTTGGGATAGAACCGATTTTCAGATTATCTAATGTTCAGGGCGAGGGCGCGAATTATCAGGTGATTTCTGTTGGAAAGGACACTGAAGCGATTAAACTAGCAGAGAACCTTCGTAAGAGGGGTATAAAGGTTAATTTAATCCTTGACAAGGCAATAGGCAAGGCACTTGACTATGCAAACTCAAAAGGTGTAGAAAAGGTAATTTTTGTAGGGGACGAGGAAGTCAAATCAGGAAAGTTTAAGGTTAAAGATATGAAATCTGGAGAAGAAAAACTCCTAAAAGAAAATAAACTTTGATTTACTTTTTCCCGCCCTTACCTTCTTCTGCTTCTCTATTCTTCTTTCGTTCTCGAGCAGCAGCTCGTCTTGCTTGTTTTTTCTCAAAGTTGTCCTCTGCCGCTGCAAGAGCTGCAAGAGCGTCCTCAGGATCATCATTCCTCACACTATCTACAAATGGACTATCTCCAGAGAATGGAGGTTCCCTTCGAATAACATTAAGAACCAAATAATATGGATCTCGGCTGTTTATCGAATGGACTAAAAGGAGAGTACCATCACTTTGATCATAGGGCCTTGCAGAAATAAGATCCTTAAAAGTTAAACGAAATTCTCCCTCATCAGAGCGTTGTTCGATAAGCTCTCTTCTTTCTTTGGGGGAAACATAATTAGCACCTTCAAGAGAAATCACGCTACCGTCCTCTTTTTGAAGTTCACCAGATCTATTTTTATTAACTATAACTTTGCCTTCCTTTACGTAATAAATTGTGGGTTCATTTCCCATACTAGAACATCATTAGTCTCCTTTTAAGAATTATTGTGATAAATAATATACCTAATCTCCTTCATTAATGATCTCAACGATACTCAGTTCTTTTCCGCTCCTTTCTTTTCCCCGTTTCATAAATTTATAGATCAAAACTCCGCCAGCATCTTCATAACGTATATTTTCCCTCTTTGATCTGGCCATTTCCTTAGCTAGAAGTTCATCAAATTGCCTTGATTTTTCGTCAGATTTTTCCCCCTCAACTGAAGCCAGATGGCTCTTCCATGCCCAGGAAGTAATATATGCCATCCCAGTCAATTCCACATCATGACCCTTTCCCACAGGACTCGCATAATAGCTCCCGTCCTCCTTTTCTAGAAACTCTAATTTCCCCCCAGTCTTATATCTCCTTACAACCGCAGGTTCATAGATTATATTCATGATCTCCGCTTCACTTAAACTTTCTCCATTTTCATCGTTTTCATCCATGATCCAGAAACTTGCTTTCACCTTATAAGATTTATTGTTCTACACTATCTACATCATCCGAACCATCATTCAACAAGTCTAATTCTCCTTCGATTTCCTGAAGCTCTTCAGGGTGTAAATTCAAGGTCATATGAATCTCATCAAAATGAACTGGCTGCCGAAGGAAAAGTTTTCCGTTATTTGACAGGTGTAAAACTGGAACAAATGATGCTAACTTCTCCTCTCTCGAAGGGGCAAGATGAGAATATTTCATATGGTCATTATCTGGATGATCCACATGTACCTTAACTCTCGCAAAAATATTTTTAACCCGGGTTCTCAGTGGAACATGTGTTCCTTTAGGTAAAACAACTAAGATAGATTTCTCCGCTTGTCTGCCCTTGATCTCTCTCTTGATTCTTCGATTTTCGGTATCAATTGCCTTATTCAAAGCGCCCATCAATTCCTTAAGGGTCACTTTCCGGTGTCTTGCCATTGGAGTTCGAGGAACAAGGATGGGTAGTTCATTCTCATCAATTTCTAATCTTTCAATTTCATATTTTCTTTCCTCTTTTCGACCATAAAGTGCATCATCGAGACTCTGGATATAACTATTAACTAATATGTCCGACTTTAGTCTCAACAATAAGGAACAAGCAAGTAAGACTTTAGATGAGATAAAAAAATCTGCTTCCTCAAGTTGGCTAATCGCTTCGACATATTTATCTGCTAAAATTCCAATGTCAATATCCCAGGGATCCAATTGTTCAGTCTTAATTAAATCATAAATTAAAGCTTGCCATGAAAGCTCTTCACTGGTAATTAAATCAAAAAATTGAGATTGGTTTATTCTATCTACGTCCTCTTTTTCCCTCATGAAACATTTATATATGGCACTATTAATAAACATTTAGATGCCAAGTAGATAAAAAGAGATCCAGTTGGTGTCACTCGGCAATTACAACAGAACCGAAAGGTTTAAATAGTATTCCGCATTAATTATAATATCACCTCTTTTTCCCCAGGAGAGGGCAATAGGGCATCTTTTTGAACGCTTTATTGCCACTCCTAGGGTTTATATTATGTTTAATATTCGAGGCTGTATACCTCATATAAGACCTAAGCTGGATTACTTGTAATCTAAGGCATTGAAAACAAAACTGTGATATTAAACATGAATCCCCTTTTCTCCCCAGGGTTTCAAATTTCTTCAAAAAGAAAAGAGTTTATAATCCCAACAAAAAATCCATAATTCGTATAAGACCTACGATAACCAAATGAGGTTAAGGCAACGAACGGATTTATATTTTTTAAAAAATTTAATTTTTTTTTTTGAAAAGAATCCCCACATTAATGTTGGGGGATGATTGCCCTGGGTATGTAAACACTTTAGAATGGTAACGTTTATAAATAATAATAATGCCAGTTATTCATGGGCAAGGTATTTTCAACGAGACAGCAGAAGTCATCTACATTAAGTATGTCAGGACTTCGGAAGAATAAGCCTCAGTATATAATTATACATTCTACAAGGAAACATCCGGAATTTGAAGATGTTCTTAATTGCCATAAGGAAAAGGAATGGGCTGGAATGGGCTATCACCTATTTTTATCTGATTCTGGAATATTGACTCAGGGAAGGCCATTTGAGTTAGAAGGGGCCCATGCCGTGGGTTTTAATACTAATTCTATCGGATTATGTATTTATTCTTCTAATGGTTCACTTAGTCCAAAAAAATAAGGTTAGGAAAAGAGGTAATCAGAGATTTACAAAAACAATTTGGGAATTTAGAATTAATGCCCCACACACTTGCCCAGGTTATGTATAATAACCGATTATTAGAAGAAAGGGGATTAGACCCCCTGCCCGGAGATATTGGGGTTGCTCATGATGAGGAATTTTCAAGATTAAAGGAAGCGGCAGATAGTCTTGCTGGAAGATTAAATACTCAAGGTCACGAGGGACTAAAACTTTCGCTTAAAGCTCTTAAGAATTGTCCTGGCGAGATATTTTATAGCCTTATTTAGAAGATGGAAGAGAGATATATTGGGGTAGAAAATGAACTAATTTCCTTTAAGGATGGCACTGAAGTAGAATTCGGTGATTATTTTAAACAGTTAAAAGATTCAGTTGGAAAAACCCACGATATCTCTGGAACTTCAATTAGAACTGATACGGGGCATGGTTTTTATGTGGATGGCGATGAAATTGAAATATTAACTCCTCCTATTGCCCTTAACAGGGGATTTTCTAGTAGACTTACCGATTCTTTGATGGCTGGCAGGGATATTGTCCTTGAAGCAACCCCCGAATTAGAACATACCGGTTATTCTATGCACTGGAATTTATCCGATAATGACAATATTATGGGCAATAGGCTATACG
>JGI26241J51128_1001174_pt1 | contig 14574 bp, 10 predicted proteins | sample SaaInlV_200m_DNA_4_FD_51128 | JGI IMG/M metagenome (IMG submission 51128) | reverse complement strand
TCTTCAACCAGCACCAATAACTGGACTGCCCGCGCCGCTGCCGCCAAGGCGATCTCCGGCGTACTCAACCACCACCACTCACTGTCGATGACACTGCCACAAGCGACCCATAATTTGGAGCCTAGCGAACGCGCACTGGCACAAGAGATCAGCTACGGGGTGCTGCGCCATGTTTATGAGTTAGAGGGGCTGGCCAAACAGCTGTTAAAGAAGCCCTTCAAGAAGAAGGATGGAGATCTCCATGCGCTGGTATTGAGTGGACTCTATCAGCTTCACTATATGCGTATGCCAGACCACGCCGCCCTCTCCGAGACGGTAAATGCAGCTACCACCTTACGCAGAGAGTGGGCCGCCGGCGTGATCAATGCTGTGCTGCGCCGCTTTCAACGAGAGAGCGAGGCACTCACCAGCGCCCCCAAACGCACCCTTGTAGAGAAGAATAACCACCCCGACTGGATCGTACAGAAGTTGCGTCAAGGGTGGCCAGAGCAGTGGCGATCGGTGTTGGAGGCCAATCTGCAGCGCCCGCCAATGACACTGCGGGTCAACCTGCAGCAACAGACCCGAGAAGCGGTACTGGAGCAGTTAGCATCCGAGGGCATTGAGGCGACCCCCTCTGCCATCACCCCAACCGCCATCACCCTCTCCAAGGGGGTCCCCGTTGCGATGTTACCCGGCTTTGACCAGGGCGCTCTTTCAGTACAGGATGAGGCCCCGCAACAGAGCGCTCGGTTGCTGGACCCACAACCCGGCGAGCATATTCTTGATGCCTGTGCCGCCCCCGGCGGAAAGACCGCACACCTACTGGAACAGCAACCAAAACTGGGTAAGCTGGTCGCACTGGACAGTGACAGCGAGCGCCTACAGCGGGTAGAGGAGAATCTACAACGTATCGGTCTGAGCGCCACCTTAGCGAGCGGAGATGCCGCAAAACAGGGGTGGTGGGATGGAGCACTATTTGACCGCATTCTGGTTGATGCCCCCTGTAGTGCCACTGGGGTGATCCGCCGTAACCCTGATATCAAGCTGCTGCGCCGCAAGGGAGACATTGCCAAACTGGTAGAGACCCAAGTTGCGATACTCGATAACTGCTGGTCCATGCTCAAGCCTGGTGGCACCCTGCTCTACGCCACCTGCTCCATCTTTCCTGATGAAAATGAGGAACAGATTGAAAGCTTCCTTACACGCCATAACGATGCCTCAGTAGAACCGATTGAACTAGAGGCGGCCATTGCCACCCCGTCTGGGGTACAGCTGCTCCCCGGTAGCGCAGGCATGGATGGCTTCTACTACGCAAAATTGAGAAAAACCGACTCAAAGAGAGGCGAATCAGGGGAAACCAAGGGGTGAAACAGCCCCTGCTGTTACCCCTGCTCTTCTCTGCACTGCTCTCTCTGTTTGCCTCGGTAAGCAGTGCAGGGATCACCCTCTCCGAGCCAAAGCTTTATGAGAGCGACAGCCGTATCTGGGTCAATGTCGAGTTTAAGTATGAGCTTGGCAATGAGGTGATCGATGCGATGAAAAATGGAATTCCACTGGTATTTCATGCCGAGTACCGCATTGAGGAGATGAAGCCACTGTGGGAGGAGAACCCGATCACCCACACCATCGAGCACCGTTTTATTCTCAGCTATCGGGAGTTTACCAACCGCTACTATCTGATCAGTCTGCAGAACAACACCCACGGCACCTATGACAACCTTAGTGATGCGCTGGCACGTATGGAACGACGCCATACAGCGCTCAATATTGATCGCAACACGTTAGAGAGAAACAGTAACTATCAGGCCAGAGTTCGCGCCTCACTGGATGGCTCTGCCCTCCCCGGTCTAATCCGCCCCTATCTCTACACCCCCTATCTGTGGCCACAGTGGAAGCTCGATAGCGGCTGGCACACACTACCAATCCCCAAGGTAAAAACCCCATGAGTGCTGAAAAAAAGCGGAGCCTGATTCGACACCCTCTGGCTGTTGTTATTACCACTACGGGGGCCATTGCCACACTCGCTGCCTTTGCACTACTCGCCATGGCCATCCACACCCCGGATAGCATCGGCCAGCTCTTCCCCTTTATTGTGATCAGCAGCATCATCGGCCTCACCATTCTCTTCTCCACCATCTCCCTCAGCCTCTATCAGCTGACCCGAAAATTCTTTGCTGGTGAGGCTGGCGCAAAACTCCACACCCGTTTTGTCGGCATCTTTGTCTCACTGGGGCTGATCCCCATCCTCATCATCTCACTCTTCACTACACAGATTCTGAAGCAGCAAGATCGCGGTGAAGAGGAGATTCAACATGCGCTAGAGGGGTCACGTGAACTCTACAAGACTGCACTCAATGAGAAGAAGAAACGCATTATTGAGAACCTCTACCAGCTCGGCGATGCCCTCTCTGCCCCCCCTCGCAGTATGGTTGACCTGCTGCTGGAGGAGGCACGCGAAGAGAGTAAGGCGATGGAGCTGGTACTATATGACATCAGCGGACAGCAGATCGGATTCAGCAGCCTGATCGCAGAACCGGAGCTGGTACCCACACCGCTGGACCCGCTAATCGTCAATCAGGTCAATAAGGGGCTCGACTACCACAAGATACGCACCCACGAAGAGCAGGGGGAGATCCTCCACGTGGTGATCCCCATCCACAACCTACGCTCTGATAGCGGAGAGAGCCGCATCCTCTCCTCCTACTACAACATCCCCAAACAGCTGGAGCTAGGACAGCAGAAGATCAATGACGCGGTAATGCGCAACAAGAAGCGACTCTACCTTGATGATCAGCGCAACACTGTTCACAACATCGCCTTTGTTCTGCTGCTACTACTCTCTCTATTGAGCGCACTCTGGTTCGCCTTCTACTCCACCCGACGGCTGATTGCACCCATCCATCAATTGGCGAAGGGGACCAAATCAGTCGCCGCAGGGATCTACAACCAGCCAATCACCAACAGTTCACACGATGACCTCGGTTTTCTGGTGCAGTCCTTCAACGACATGATGCTGAATCTGGACCACACCCACAAAAACCTCAAAGAGAGCCAAGACTTTATTGAGCACCAACACACTCGACTGGAGGGTATCCTATCCCACCTCTCCTCTGGGGTGATGGTGCTAGACCCACAGCGGCGGCTAGAGCGTGCCAATACCATGGCCTGCACCATTCTCGACAGCAAGATAACCCCCTCCCCCGGCACCCCCATCGGGGTGGTGACTCAAGATCACCCCACTATTGCCCCATTGACAGACTCCCTGCGCCTCCACATTCAGCAGGGGACACATGAGTGGAGCGACTCTATTACGCTCACCACCTCCAAGGGTGTGCGCCACCTCTTCTGTCGCGGCACCTCACTTCTGGAGCATGGCGAGCTAGAGGGGTATGTGGTGGTCTTTGATGATGTCACCGAGCTGGTTGCAGCACAAAAGAATGCCGCCTGGAGTGAGGTGGCACGACGTCTGGCCCATGAGATCAAAAACCCACTCACCCCCATCCAGCTCTCTGCTGATCGACTGCGCCACCGTTACCTCTCAAAAATGGATGCCGAGGAGGGCAAGGTGCTGGACCGCGCCACCCACACCATCATTCAGCAGGTCGATACCCTGAAACGGATGGTGCAGGCCTTCTCCGACTACGCACGCGCACCGAAGGTACAGTTGGCTCTGGTCAATCCAACACAGCTGCTGGAGGAGGTGGTTGAGCTCTATCAGGCACAACACCCGGGCCATATCACCCTGAATATCGAGGGGGCACTGCATGAGATTGAGGCCGATAGTGATCGCCTGCGCCAGATTCTCAATAATCTGATCAAAAATGGGCTGGAGTCGTGTGGCGAAAAACGGGTTGCCGATGTCACTCTCCGCGCCAGCACCGAGGGGGCCACCCTACGGATTAAAATCTGCGATAATGGCGGTGGAATTGAGGAGTCACTGAGATCACAAATTTTCGAACCCTATGCGACCACCAAACCGAAAGGGACAGGATTAGGATTGGCCATTGTGAAACGGATCATTGAAGAGCATAACGGCGAGATCGAACTGATTGATCGTGAGCAGGGGAGCTGCTTCTTGCTGCAGTTACCCAACCGCCACCACACCAACAACCCCAACCAGATTGAGATGAGTCTGGAAGAGAAGAGTAGCCAAACATGAAGCCATACATTTTAGTGGTGGATGATGAACCGGAGATCCGCAACACCGTCAGTGAGATTCTGGAGGATGAGGGCTTTGAGGTAGAGAGTGCAGAGGATGGCGCTTCTGCCCGCAGCGCATGCCAGAATCGTCGTCCTGACCTTATTTTGTTGGATATCTGGATGCCCGATGTCGACGGCATCACCCTGCTCAAGGAGTGGTCCAGTGAGGAGGATGCGGAATCCCTTCCTATCATCATGATGTCTGGACACGGCACCGTGGAGACCGCGGTAGAGGCGACTCGTCTGGGTGCCTACGATTTTCTGGAGAAGCCGCTCTCACTCGCAAAACTGCTACTGACCCTCAACAACGCGCTCAAATCCTCCCGCCTCAAGCAGGAGAACCTCTCACTGCAGCAAGAGCGCCAGACCACCATTACAGAGCCCACCGGCAAGAGCCAGCGGCTGGCCGATGTAAAGTCCAATGCCGAGCGCATCGCCCAACACCCGATGCCGGTACTGATTCAGGGTGAATCTGGGGCTGGAAAGAAGCTTTTTGCCCGTTTTATACATCAACACAGCCCACAGAAGAGCGGCCCCTTTATCATCGTCTCAGCCGGATCTGTCGCCTCAGAGAATACCAACACCGAACTTTTTGGTAGTGAATCCAATGGGCAGATCCACTACGGACGGCTGGAGCAGGCCAATCAGGGCACCCTGTTTCTAGAGGAGATCGGCGAGATGGCCCCCAGCACTCAGGCCCGCTTGATGGGGGCACTTGAGGCGGGTAGCTTTCTGCGGGTGGGGGGTACGGAGCCCATTCAACCCCACTTCCGTATCATCGCCTCCACCCAGAAGAATCTGGTCAATGAGGTCTCTGCGGGCAACTTCCGGGAAGACCTCTACTTCCACCTCAACGGGGTACCGTTACAGGTCCCTGCACTGCGGGAACGCCCTGAGGATGTACTGGATCTGTTGAACTTCTACGTTGACTACTTTAACCGCCAACACAACCTCCCCTACCGCAACTTCTCTATGGCGGCACTCAATCTACTACGCCAATACCCTTGGCCCGGTAATGTGTTGGAGCTGAAGAATCTGGTACAGCGGCTGCTGATTATGGGGGCAGAGGGTGAGGTAACACAGGAGGAGGTGGCTCCCATGCTCTCAATGCAGACAACCCCAAGCCAAGGGGGCGCTGCAGGCCTAGTCGACCAGAGCACCTTCAACCTGCCGATGAAGGCGGCACGGGAGCGTTTTGAGTATGAGTACTTGATGCACCATCTACTCGACACCCAGGGCAATGTCACGCAAACCGCGGAGCGAGCGGGGGTGGAGCGCACCAACCTCTACCGCAAGCTTAAAGTCCTCAATATCGATCCAAAGAACCTGCCAACATGAACATCATCATTTTAGGTGCGGGCTCGGTTGGGGCCTCTGTAGCAGAAAACCTCGCTCTCGAATCCAACGATGTGACCATGATCGACACCGACTCCGAGAAGCTGCATGCACTTCAGGATCGGCTCGATATTCGCACCATCATCGGCCACGCCTCCCACCCCAGCGTGCTGGAGCAGGCGGGGGCGGCAGATGCGGACATGCTACTGGCAGTAACTGATAGCGACGAGGTCAATATGGTCGCCTGCCAGATGGCTGCCACCCTCTTCAATACCCCCAACAAGATTGCCCGAGTACGCGCTTCCGCCTACTTGGATCGCAAGGAGCTGCTACAGCAAGAGCAGGCGCTGGTAGATATGTTTATCAGCCCCGAGCAGGTGGTAACCGACTACATCCAGAAACTGCTGGAGCGCCCCGGCTCTCTACAGGTGCTCGACTTTGCCGGTGGCAAGGTACAGCTGGTCACGGTACGCGCCTACTATGGCGGCCCACTGGTGGGACACGAACTGAAGACTATTCGTGAACATATGCCCGATGTGGATATGCGTTTTGCCGCCATCTTCCGCAAGGGCCGCCCCATCATCCCCAAACGCGAAACCATCATTGAGGTGGATGATGAGGTGCACTTCATCAGCGCAAAGGAGAACATCGGACAGGTGATGCGCGAGCTACGCCGTGCTGACCGCCCCTATCGCAGCATTATGATTGCCGGCGGCGGCCACATCGGCACCAGTCTGGCTCACGCTATTGAGGGCAACCTTGATGTAAAGATCATCGATCACGACGCAAAGAATGCACAGCGTCTCTCGGAGGAGCTGGATAATGCCATTGTGCTCCTCGGCGATGCTGCTGACAAAGAGCTGTTATTGGAGGAGAACATCGAGGATATCGATGTCTTTATCGCCGTCACCAGTGATGATGAGGCCAACATCCTCTCCTCCATGCTCGCCAAACGACTCGGGGCGCACAAGGTGATGACCCTGATCAACAACCCCGCTTATGCCAACTTGGTAGAGAGTGACATCATCGACGTGGCGATCTCACCGCAACAGGTGACCATCAGCTCACTGTTGGCGCGTGTGCGTCAGGGTGATGTGGTGGTGGCCCACTCCCTGCGCCGAGGTGCCGCTGAGGCGACCGAGGCGATTGTGCACACGGACTCCAAGGTGGTGGGGAAGGCGATAGAGAAGATCAAGATGCCACGCGGCACCTCCATTGGGGCCATTGTGCGCAATGATGAGGTGCTGATTGCACACCACGATACAGTGATCCAGCCCAATGACCATCTGATCCTCTTCCTCATAGACAAGAGCCGCATCCACGAGGTGGAGAAGCTATTCCAGCCTGCTGGAAAAAAGTTTCCACTATTTTAACACCCGAATGAAGAGACACCTTAACTGATGCAACCACAAGTTATCCAGCGGGTTCTCGGGCTACTGCTGATGGTCTTCAGCCTCAGTATGGTGCCACCTGCAGCGGTATCTCTTCTATATGAGGATGGCACACTGTTCCCCTTCCTACTGTCCATGGCGATCACCATCGCCTCCGGCTTCTCCATCTGGTACCCGGTACGCCGCATCAAACGTGAGTTACGCATCCGCGACGGTTTTCTGGTGGTGGTGCTATTCTGGGTGGTACTGGGGATCTCCGGTGCACTCCCCTTTGCACTCGGCACCCTGCCGCAGATGAGTCTGATGGATGCACTGTTTGAATCCCTCTCCGGTCTTACCACCACGGGTGCCACCGTGATCACGGGTATCGATCAACTCCCCGAATCAATCCTCTACTATCGCCAACAGCTGCAGTGGCTTGGCGGCATGGGTATCATCGTACTGGCCGTCGCTATCCTCCCGATGCTGGGAATTGGTGGAATGCAGCTCTATCGGGCTGAGACCCCAGGGCCGATCAAGGACAACAAACTCACCCCACGTATCACTCAGACCGCGAAGGCACTCTGGTACATCTATCTGGGGCTTACCGCCAGCTGTGGCATCGCCTACTGGCTGGCGGGGATGACCCCGTTTGATGCGCTCTCCCACAGCTTCTCCACGGTGGCCATTGGCGGCTTCTCTACCCATGATGCCAGTCTTGGCTGGTTCAACAGCCCATTAATTGAAAGTATCGCTATCGTTTTTATGCTGCTCTCTGGGATCAACTTCTCTCTCCACTTTGTCGCCTTTAGCCGCATCACCCTACAGCCTTATCGCAAGGATGCGGAGCTACGCACTTACCTACTGATTCTGGGGGCCTCTGCAGGGATCACCACCCTCTTCCTGATCTTCTCCAACACCTATGAGGACGTTGGTGAATCACTACGTCACGGCATCTTTCAAGCAGTTTCGATCGGTACCACCACCGGTTTCACCACCACCCCCCACTACCTCTGGCCCAGTTTCCTACCCCTACTGCTGCTCTTCACCAGCTTTGTGGGCGGCTGTGCTGGCTCCACTGCAGGCGGAATGAAGGTGATCCGTTTTCTGATGCTATTCCATCAAGGGATGCGCGAGATCACTAGGCTGATCCACCCCAATGCACAGATCCCAGTAAAGATTGGCAATAAACCACTCCCTGAGAAAGTGATCTCAGCAGTGTGGGGCTTCTTCTCACTCTACGTTGCCAGCTTTAGCATTATGCTACTGCTATTGATGGCTACGGGACTCGATCAGGTCACCGCCTTCTCTGCACTGGCCGCCTGTATGAATAATCTCGGCCCCGGCCTGGGCGAGGTCGGAGCCCACTATGGTGGAATCAATGACTTTGCCAAGGGGGTACTCAGTTTTGCAATGCTGGTGGGACGACTCGAAGTGTTTAGTATACTGGTACTGTTCTCCCCCGCATTCTGGAAAAAATAAGCTGTCTAACTAGGTATAAAATCATGAGCCATGGAACCCTGTTTATCGTCTCTGCACCCTCCGGCGCAGGTAAATCAAGCCTGCTCCACGCAGCACTGGTCGAAGCACCTGAGGAGCTACAGCTCTCTGTTTCTCACACCACCCGCGCCCCGCGCCCCGGTGAAGAGGATGGCCTGCACTACAACTTCACCACCACCGGGGAGTTCAAGCGCGACATTGAACAGGATCAGTTTCTTGAATATGCCAAGGTATTTGATCACTACTATGGCACCTCCGAGATCTGGGTACGAGAGACACTAAAGTATGGCAACGATGTGATTCTGGAGATTGACTGGCAGGGTGCCGCTCTGGTACGTAAGAAAATCCCTGATGCCGTATCCATCTTTATACTTCCCCCCTCTCAAGCGGCACTCAAAGAGCGTTTGAGCAAGCGCGGACAAGATAGCGATGAGGTGATTCAGCGTCGTCTGCGCGATGCCGCTGAGGATATGTCACACTACGACCAGTACGACTACCTGATCATCAATGATCAATTTGACCATGCCAAACAGGATTTGAAGGCGATTTTCACCGTCCAAAGACTCAAAACCCACAATCAAACCCAAAAACACGACAAGCTGCTAAAACAACTGGTAGCAGAATCGGCTTGAATTATATAGAATTACCGCCCTTTTAAATTGTTGACCGACTGGAGTGGACAAAGATGGCACGTATCACCGTTGAAGATTGCCTAGATAAAATTGATAACCGATTTGACATGACCCTGATTGCCGCAGAGCGTGCACGTCAGATCGCTATGGGCGCTGAACCACTGGTTCCCTTCGACAATGACAAACCTACCGTCATTGCGCTACGTGAAATCTCCGAAGGGGTGATGAGCCGCGAGATCCTTGAGCAGATCAATGAGGCAACAAGAGCTGCTGATCTTATGGCTGCCTCAGAGGCCCGCAACAGAAACGAAGGCGAAGAGGGCGAAGCGGAAGGCAGTACAGAGGCAGCCGCAGAGGCCACTGCCAAGACAGAACAGGCAGCCTGATTACAGCGTCTCCTGAACCCATGTTCCTGATCAGTGACCTGCTCTCTATCTTGGAGAGCTATCTCGATCAGGAACAGGTCCGCAAGATCTATGCGGCCTATCTCTTCTCTGCGGAGGCCCACGATGGGCAGCACCGCAAGACGGGTGAACCCTACATTTACCACCCCATCGAGGTTGCTCGCATCCTCGCTGAGATGCATATCGACCACACCACCATCATCGCTGCCCTGCTGCATGATGTACTGGAAGATACCGACCACCCCAAAAGCGAACTGATCGACCTGTTTGGTAAAGATGTCACCGAACTGGTGGATGGGGTCAGCAAGCTAACCCGCATACAGATGGAGAGCCCGCAACATGCACAAGCGGAGAACTTCCGCAAAATGATGCTGGCAATGACCCGTGATATCCGTGTCATCCTTATCAAGCTCGCCGACCGTCTTCACAATATGCGTACCCTATCCGGTATGCCTCCCAAAAAGCGTCGCCGCATTGCACGTGAGACCCTAGAAATTCATATCCCTATTGCCCACCGGCTGGGGATGAGCAAGATTGCCCATGAACTACGTGAACTGGGCTTCTCCAACCTCTACCCGATGCGGGCGCGAGTACTTGCCAAGGCGGTAAAACAGGCACGCGGCAACCGTAAAGAGGTTCTCGACACCATTGAGGTGGCCATCCGTCGCCGCCTACTAGAGACCGATCTAGAGGCCGAGCTACAGGGTCGAGAGAAACACCTCTACAGCCTCTACAAGAAGATGAAGGACCAGCGCCTGCCATTCCGCGAGATCTTCGATGTCTACGCCTTCCGTATTGTGGTGCCCACGGTGGAGGCATGCTATCAGGTGCTGGGGATCGTCCATAGCATCTACAAGCCACTGCCTGGCAAGTTCAAAGATTACATCGCCATCCCCAAAGCAAACGGTTACCAATCTCTGCACACCATCCTGTTTGGACCCCATGGAGTACCGGTGGAGATTCAGATTCGTACAGAGGAGATGCACACTATCTCTGAGAATGGGATCGCTGCCCACTGGGACTATAAAAACGACAATCCCGACAGCAGTAACACCGCCAATATCGGTTCCACAGAGAAGAGGGCACGACAGTGGTTACAGGACCTCCTCGATCTACAGAAGAACAGCGGCAACTCTCTGGAGTTTCTGGAGAGCGTCAAGATCGATCTATTCCCCGATGAGGTCTATGTCTTCACCCCCAAAGGGAAGATTATCGAGCTACCACGCGGGGCCACTGTACTCGACCTTGCCTTCCGCATTCACACGGAGATCGGCACCCATGCTGAATCCGCACGAATCAACCGCAAGCCCGCACCACTCAATACCCAGCTCTTCAATGGACAGACGGTAGAGATCATCACCGCCCCTGATAGTCGCCCTCACCCCGGCTGGCTACAGTATGTCACCACCGGAAAGGCGCGTAGCAACATCCGCCACTACCTAAAGAACCTGCAGGAAGAGGAGGCGATTCTTCTTGGTGAGCGGCTACTGATGAAGGCTCTCTCACGCCAAAACATCTCCAAGAAACGGCTCAAGAAGATGGATCTGACGCCCCTGTTGCAGAAGCTTCAGCTCGACTCTTTAGAGCACCTTCACAATGAGATTGGGATGGGGCTGCGCATGGCCGAGTTGGTTTCAAGTTCTTTGGTTCAGTGCTGCATCAAGGGTGGGAGCCACGAGATCAAAGAGCCTTCAGCAAAGAAGCAGCGGCGCTGGAACCCACTATCCATGCTCTCACCGCTACTGAAACGCCGGTTGCATATTCGCCAGTCTGATGGCGCTCGCCCATTGATGATTCGCGGTGCAGAGGGGATGGTGGTCCACTTTGCCAACTGCTGCCACCCCATCCCAGGAGATCCGATTATCGGCCACATCAGCTCTGGAAAAGGGTTGGTGGTACACCGTAGCGACTGTAAAAATGGCGCAAAAATGGACAGCCATCCAGAACGCTGGGTCTCTGCCGAGTGGTCCTCCAAGGGAGAGCANGANCTTCCCACCGAAATCCGTGTAGAGGTCGCCAACAAACGGGGCGTACTAGCAATCATCGCCTCCACCATCTCAGAGCTGGACTCCAACATCGATAACGTATCAATCGACGACCAAGATGGGCGTACCAACCTCATCAATTTCACCCTGCGGGTGCGCGACCGTAAACATCTGGCAAAGATTATTCGCAACATCCGCAAACTGAGGCCGGTGCTAACCATCCAGCGACTCAAGGGGTAACCACACAGAGATGGAGCCGGTCACAACACTACGCGGCGTAGGGCCAAAACTCTCCGAGCGCTTAGAGAAACTGCAGATACGCAGTGTCTCTGATCTACTCTTTCACCTGCCACTACGCTACCAAGACCGCACCACCCTCACCCCCATTGCCGCACTATTACACAATGAAGAGCAGCAGATAGAGGGGATCATTACAGGAACAACAATTCGCTTCGGGCGAAGGCGCAGCCTAGTCTGCAGCGTGGAAGATGAGAGTGACAGCCTCACCATTCGTCTATTTCACTTCAATAAAGGGCAGCAGGCAGCACTACAAAACGGACGCAAGATCCGCTGTTTTGGCACCGCACGGCGGGGAAAATCGGGAATGGAGATGGCCCACCCCGAGTATCAGCTGCTTGATAAATCACCTCCACCACTGGAGCAGGCTCTCACCCCAATCTACCCCATGACCGAGGGGCTTCACCAGCGCACACTGTTCTCACTCACCACGCAAGCACTACAGCGCGCACTCCATGAGGTAAAGGAGCTACTCCCCACTGCCCTACAGAGAAACCTGCCACCACTACAGCAGGCATTAAGCACCCTGCATCGCCCCGATGCCACTGCAGGGGCAGAGGTGTTTAAACGCTGCCGTGAACGCATCGCGCTAGAGGAGCTGTTGGCCCATCACCTCTCGATGCAGCAGCTACGACAAAAGAGCCGTAAAGAGCATGCCATTGTACTCTCCCCCCAACGGACTCTGCTCGACCGCCTTCTGCAGCAGCTCCCCTTTAGCTTAACCCGTGCACAGCAACGCACCATTGATGAGATCTTTGCTGATCTAAAAAACAGCTGGCCCATGCAGCGCCTGCTACAGGGGGATGTAGGGTCAGGCAAGACACTGGTTGCACTCTGTGCTGCACTCCATGCCGTGGAGTCAGGCCAACAGTGTGCACTCATGGCCCCCACCGAACTACTCGCTACACAGCACCAGCAGACACTACAGAGCTTACTGCTTCCACTCGGCATTGAGGTGGGGCTGCTCAGCGGCAGCATGAGAAAAACCGAACGCAAACCGATCTTAGAGCAGCTACAAAGTGGTGCACTGAAAATTGTAGTCGGTACCCATGCGCTATTTCAGGATGCAGTTCAGTTCCACGCTCTGGCTCTGGTGATTATTGATGAGCAGCACCGTTTTGGGGTCGACCAGCGCTACGCACTGCAACAGAAGGGGGAGCAGGGCAGCTACAGCCCCCACCAGCTGATCATGACCGCAACCCCTATTCCTCGCACCTTAGCAATGACCTTCTATGCGGATCTGGATAGCAGTGTGATCGATGAGCTCCCCCCCGGTCGCACCCCGATAACAACCGTGACTATCCCCGAGAGCCGCCGTGATGAGGTGGTTCAGCGAATCCACAGTAACTGCCAGCAGGGGCGGCAGGTCTACTGGGTCTGCCCACTGGTTGAAGAGTCTGAGCTGCTGGAGTGCCAAGCAGCCACTGAACAGGCCGCTGAACTGCAAAAACAGCTCCCCGACCTCAACATTGGACTGGTCCATGGACGGCTCTCTGCCACAGAGAAAGAGGCCGAGATGGCCCGCTTCCACGCCAGAGAGCTGCATATTCTGGTTGCCACTACGGTCATTGAGGTGGGTGTTGATGTACCCAACGCCAGTCTGATGGTTATCGAAAATGCTGAGCGTCTCGGCCTCTCTCAACTCCACCAGCTACGTGGTCGTGTTGGACGTGGCAGTGAGGCGAGTAGTTGTGTGCTGATGTACCGCTCTCCGTTAAGCGCAGTAGCCAAAGAGCGGTTAGAGACCATCCGCAACTCCAATGATGGTTTTGAGATCGCCCGCAAAGACCTTCAGATGCGAGGCCCCGGCGAGCTGTTGGGACGACGTCAAACTGGACAACTCCAGCTGAAGATCGCAGACCTAACACTGGACCAGCACCTGTTGCCACAACTGGAGCAGATCGCCCCACAGCTGCTACAAGGTGATCCCACACGAATAGATCGATTGATCCAGCGTTGGATACCACAAGGTGAACACTACCACTCTGTTGCGTAGTATAGTTTATGAGATAGAATCAACTGAATATGAACCTTACATCCCCGTAAACCATGTTAAAAAAGACACTGTTACTACTATCAACACTGTTACTACTGACTCTGGTTGGAACGACCGTCCAGTACTGGGATAACCTAACGCCCGATCAAGAGAGTGAGACTCAACGCCTGCTCTTCAGTGACCAGGAGTTCTATCAGCCGTTGCAGAGCATCGACGAGCCTATTCACCCCATTCCCCACCTCAAAAAACTCTCCCCTGCACTGCAACAACGGGTTGATCTGGGGCGTAAACTGTTCAACGATCCACGCCTCTCTGGTAGTGGGGAGATCTCCTGCTCAACCTGCCATAACCTCGCCATTGGGGGGCATGACCCCCGAGGCACCTCTCTAGGTATCACCCAGACACCACTGCGCCGCAACAGCCCCACCATATTCAACGCAACATTTAATGCCATGCAGTTCTGGGATGGGCGTACAAAGGATCTGTTTGAACAGGCTGCGCACCCTATCCTCAACCCACAAGAGATGGGGGGGAGTGGAAAACAATCATTGAACGCCTCCGTTCTGACAGCGACATGGTCACACTATTCTCTATCTATCCTCAAGGGATCACGGCAACCAACATTCAAGATGCTATCGCCCTGTTTGAGCGTACCTTAATCACCCCAGATAGCCCCTTTGACCTCTATCTTCAAGGGGATCAAGATGCCCTCTCCAAGGTCCAAAAAGAGGGCTACAAACTCTTCAAGTCATTGGGCTGTATCAGCTGTCACCAAGGCCGCAATGTCGGTGGCACACTGTTCCAGCGCATCGGAGTCTATGCAACAGAGACTCAACTCAGTCAGCTACAGGAGCAGGACCAAGGGCGCTTTGA
>JGI26241J51128_1001168_pt1 | contig 14603 bp, 8 predicted proteins | sample SaaInlV_200m_DNA_4_FD_51128 | JGI IMG/M metagenome (IMG submission 51128) | reverse complement strand
CCGGTTGAGGTTGAATATGCTTCAGAGTTCAGGTATAGAAATCCTGTCATTGAGGCGGACACAATGGTAATCGCAATAAGTCAATCCGGTGAAACAGCAGATACGCTTGCTGCAATCCATGAGGCCAAAGAGAAGGGCGCTATTATTCTTTCTATCTGTAATGTTGTCGGTAGTAGTATTGCGAGAGAGGCCGACTGCGGAATGTTTCTTCATGCAGGCCCTGAAATTGGCGTGGCATCCACAAAGGCTTTTACTTCCCAGATTGCAGTTTTATCATTACTTACTCTATTCATGGCTAGAATCAGAGGCAGGGAAGAGGTCTTAAATAGTAAACTTGCAAGCTGTTTAAAAGAGATACCTGAACAAGTTCAAAAAATACTTGATAACAAAGAGAAAATTACTGAGATTGCAGAACTTTATAAAGATAGTGAAAATTGTCTATATTTAGGCAGGGGTTATAATTACCCTGTAGCATTAGAGGGGGCACTTAAGCTGAAGGAGATATCTTATATACATGCCGAAGGATATCCCGCAGCAGAGATGAAACATGGCCCGATCGCCCTTATCGATAAAAACATGCCGGTTGTTGTTGTTGCCACTACGGACGGAGTCTATTCAAAAATACTAAGTAATATTGAAGAGGTTCGAGCTCGAGGCGGCAAGGTAATAGCTATAGCAAGTGAACAAAATAGTGAAATCTCAGATCTTGTAGACCATGTTTTATATATACCGGAGACAATAGACGCATTGGTCCCAATCCTGTCTGTAATACCACTCCAGTTACTAGCATATAATATGGCAGTGATGAGGGGATGCGATGTCGACAAGCCTCGTAACCTTGCTAAAAGCGTTACGGTGGAATAGTTTTTTTAACTTTAGGCTCTTTAGACACTTCAAACTTAGTTGTCGTGTATCTTTCTCTCTGTTTCCGTTAATGTGAAAATGGCTTTGAATACTTTTTCACCGTTACGTGTCATTTTCTTATTACGCCTGGCCATCATTCGTTTTGCTACCTGCAGTTCCCTTGTTACGTCATAGGCCCTTGTAATATTATCAGAGTACCATGAAAATGATGGTGTGAATTTAGGTGGTGTATTTGTCAGAAGTATATTACATGCAAATCCTATAATGCTCCCGGTTGTAAATTTTGTGTTTATTGCAGTCTTTGTATGGTCTCCCATTATCATTCCGAGAAATGTCTGACCGGTATCTATTGTTTTATCAGACAGTTGCACCTTAATTGATCCATATAAATTTGTGAGATTACTGTTAACGGTACCTGCACCCAGATTAACCCATGCGCCTATATAAGAGTCACCAAGGAATCCGTCATGCTGTTTGTTAGTATAGTCCTGAATTATCGTATTGGAAATTTCTCCACCAATCTTACACACCTTCCCCAGNTTTGATCCGGCGTGGATTCTGGTGAGAGCCTTGATTACAACGTTATCGTCTATGAAAACCGGTCCTTCAACTACAGAGTTTGCAGATATATTAACATTATCACCAATATAAATTGGACCATTTTCTGCGTCAAGGACGCATCCTGGCTTAATTGTTGTATTCTTGCCAATGTATATTTGAGAGCCTCTGATAAAGTGCACTCCCTTATGATCGCTCTCTCGTACGGAGCCATCTTTAATGTATGATTTGAAATCAGATACAATCTGTTCCTTATTAGCGTGGATCAGGTCCCATGGATATTGCATCAAGCTCACATTGAGCTTCTTGACATTAAAATCCTTCTTTAATTCAAGAATAAAATCTTTATCCAGGAATTTTTCGGGAGTTATTAAAAGAGAGTTTTTATTATTCAACCTGACATAAACAATAGTATCATCAACAACTCCAATCTCCTCTTTTCCTGTGATTGGAATCGGAGCTGACAATAAGAGCCTGCCGTTTATAAACAGACAGCCATTGTTATCACCTTCAATCTTGTTTACCGTGTGAGGATAGTTTTCGGCCGTAAGGTTTTTAAGATATTCTCTGCAGAAAAGATTAATCTCTGTATCTGGATATTGGAGGGCAACTCTCTCAAGAAAACTGTAAAAGCCGCATCGAAGTTCATATACAGGCCTATTGTAAGCCAGAGGCAGGAAATTTCTATATGAGTCATCTTCGAAAACGCATATACTCTTCATCCTTTTCAGAATACTGAGTAGACTATAAGTTGTCAAGTTGAATGAGGTTAGATGCTGTTATATTTTCCTTGTAATAAATATTTGACGATTTTATAATTACGCTGTTTATTCAGAGAATTTACGTTAAAAGTAAAATATAACTAATTCGGCGTTACTTCACGATTGGCAGTTTAAGCAAAGGAAAAGGAATAATATGGATTATAAAGCATGGTTTCAATGTTCGGAAGGTTGTGATNAACGATACGAATTAAANGAGATAATATATAATTGCAATAATTGTGGTGGNTTGCTGGAGGTACAGCACGATATTACACAATTNAAACTTCGCAGTCCCGGATCGTGGATGAGACTTCTCGACGACCGATATGGAAAAACCAAGTGGCCTTTCGGGAGTTCTGTCTGGGGAAAGAAAGAGATGGTCTGCCCGAATGTAGAAAACCAGAATGTGGTATCGCTCTATGAGGGTGGCAGCAATCTGTTCTGGGCCGAACGCCTTGGTAATATTATTGGCATNGATGACTTATGGATCAAACAGTGTGGCAATGGTCATACCGGTTCGTTTAAAGATCTTGGCATGACTGTATTAGTTTCAATGGTTAAGCAGATGATCTCAGAGGGAAGCGATATAATGGGAGTTGCCTGTGCTTCAACNGGTGATACTTCTGCCGCTCTCTCCGCATACTGTGCTGCAGCAGGAATTCCTGCAATTGTATTTTTACCAAAAAACAAGGTCTCCACTGCCCAGTTAATTCAACCAATAGCCAATGGAGCATTAACACTTTCACTTGATACCGATTTTGATGGATGCATGGAGATAGTACAAAGGATTTGCAAAGAGAATAACATCTATCTCGCGAATTCCATGAATTCCCTTAGGATTGAAGGACAGAAGACAATGAGCATTGAATTGGTGCAGCAGCTTGACTGGGAAGTGCCGGATGTGATTATAATCCCTGGTGGTAATTTAGGAAATGTTACAGCTCTGGGTAAAGGCTTTCTTCTGATGGAAGAGCTGGGCATGATTAATAAGCGTCCAAGAATCATATGCGCTCAGGCAGCTAAGGCAAACCCATTATATCAAAGTTATTTAAAAGACTATAAAGAGTATAAACCGATTCAGGCACAAACCACCTTGGCGAGTGCAATTCAGATTGGTAATCCTGTCAGTATTAACAAGGCTATAAAGATGTTGAAGTTGTTTAATGGTGTAGTAGAGCAGGCGACAGAAGATGAACTCGCAAACGCTGCTGCTCTAGCTGATAAGACCGGACTTTTTAATTGTCCTCATACTGGAGTTGCTTTAGCGGTACTATTTAAACTATTAAAAAGAGGTGAAATCAAAAAGGATGAAAGAGTCGTGGTTATTTCAACTGCACATGGATTGAAATTTACAGACTTTAAAGTTAAATATCATGAAAATCAACTGGAAGGTGTCGAATCAAAATACGCAAATGTACCTGTTGAACTCCCTCCTGAATATGATAAAGTAAAAGGAGCAATCCTGGATAAGATATCAGATTTTAGTTAGTTACATATCTCAGCTAAATCTTAACTGATAAGACCACGTAACAATTGTGATAATATCCGCTTGTTTATAGGGATTCCTCTTTCACTTCACTCTTAATGGTTCTCTTCTGTTATTATATTCCGTATAGTCACCAATTCTCACCCTTGCATTTTATCCTCTATCTTTCGATTCATAATAATTTATTAAATATCCATTTCAGCGTATAATTTTAATGAATCAAATTTACTAAACAGTATTGACAGTTAATAATCATTATAGATTATCGCAGGCCTGAATATAAATGGGCTTAACAATGACAAAAAATGATACTAAAAAGCAACCAACTCGCCTGGCAAAAGTCATAACTGCCTATGTATAAGGATGATACATCTAGGGGCCAAAATATTATGTTCTGTTTGCTGTTTTAGTTCAAACTCTATGTACTTGACAAAGATATCCATTTTCGTATAATTTTATAGTAAATAAACACGTAAAGTGAAAGCACTTTACATTATTTATGTATTTGAGTTGGGTTAAAGAGAATTAATGAAACTTCTCCTTCCAAGTCTTATTTTTTGATAATGAATTCCAGCTAATAGGAGGTATTTTTGTATGATTCGTTATAACTGTGATATGTGTGGAAGATCACTGGTTCCTGAAGAGGACGAAAGATATGTTGTTAAAATTGAAGTTTATTCTGCATGTGACTCTATGGATGCTGACTGTGAAGATGAAGAGTTTATAACCGATTTTGAAGATGATGACGATGAAAGTGATGAAGAGATAGATAATATTGACGCAGATGAAATAGAAAGTATTGAATATAAAACATTTCGTTATGATTTGTGTTGTAAATGCCATACTAGATATTTACAGGACCCTCTCTCGATTAACTCGATTAGAAGAGGCCGTTTTTCTGAAAATTAAATCCTTTTGGATTTTTAATAGTATTTTGATTTTAAATGAAATAAAGCGTTAAGATTCAGGCCTGTATTTTTATTGACCGTACAATAAATCATCCTGGATGCTTGCCTCGTAAACTGATCTTAAGGCAGAAGTCTCATTAGTTACGACTAATTTAGCAACTGACATTAAGTCTGTATTTCATTTCAAGGAATGGTATGTATTTGCATAAATGCATCCATAACCCCTCAAAACGTCTGTTAAATATTCCATTTTACAATTAATAAACTCAATAATTAGCAGTACCTAATCGCGCCATGGGAATGACAATAACAGAGAAAATTATAGCAGCACATTCNGGACAGCAAGAGGTAAGTGCCGGCCAGTTTGTATATGCAGATGTGGACATATGTCTGGGCAATGATATTACTGCTCCAATTGCGATCGAACAGTTCGAAAAGCTTGGAATGGAAAAAGTATTTAATCCGGATAGTATCGTTTTAGTACCCGATCACTTCACACCAAATAAGGATATTAAATCCGCTCAGAACTCCAAGCTTCTCAGGGAATTCGCAAAGAAGCATAAAATTAAAAACTATTTCGAAGTCGGCAGAGTAGGAATCGAACATGTCTTACTGCCAGAGCAGGGAATAGTAGGCCCTGGTGATTTAGTGATTGGAGCAGATTCACACACATGTACATATGGTGCGATGGGCATTTTTTCTACTGGTGTTGGAAGCACTGACTTAGCTGCATGTTATGCAACTGGAAAAGTGTGGTTAAAAGTACCGGAGACCATAAAGTTTATATTTAATGGTAAATTAAATGAATGGACGTCTGGAAAAGATCTGATTCTTCATATCATAGGTAAGATTGGTGTTGATGGGGCAAGGTACAAGGCAATGGAGTTTTCAGGACCAGTTATTGAGAATCTATCAATGGATGATAGACTTGCAATGTGCAATATGGCAATAGAAGCCGGTGCAAAAAACGGAATAATCGTACCGGATGATTGCACAGAGAATTACGTAAATGGCAGAGCTCAAAGAAAATATGAATTTTACTCAAGTGACGCCGATTGTAACTATCACGAAGTTCATGAATACGATGTGAGCAACCTTTCTCCTCAAGTTGCATTACCTAATTTGCCAGAAAATGTACGTTCAGTAGAAGATTTATCTGACATCGGGATTGACCAGGTTGTAATCGGTTCATGTACTAATGGAAGGATTTCTGACTTGAGAATAGCCGCAGAAATCCTTAAAGACAAAAAAGTCCATCCGTCAATTCGCTTAATTATAATACCGGGAACTCAAGATGTTTATCTAGAGGCATTAAAAGAGGGGTTAATCGAGGTATTTATCAAGGCAGAGGGTGCCGTGTCTACGCCAACCTGTGGTCCTTGCCTTGGCGGTCACATGGGAATCCTGGCAGATGGAGAACGTGCACTATCTACTACTAATAGAAATTTTGCTGGAAGAATGGGACATACAAAATCTGAAATATATCTTAGTAATCCTGCAGTAGCTGCGGCTTCTGCCATAACGGGTAAAATAACTCATCCCGATAAGATGAAATAGACCACATAACATAATTATAAAACAAGCAATATAGAAATAATTTAAAGTCGTTAGTTTTACGTTGTAAAAGGAGACTCTTAAAATGATCAGAAGTATTGAAAAAGGTCCTAAGAAGAAATACATTGGTATCGATATTGGCTCTGTGAGTGTAAAAGTAGTTTTAATCAACGAAGACTATGATGTATTGGAAAATCACTATGTAAGGTCACACGGACAACCGTTAGAAACGATTTTGATTGTACTCAAGGAGATTTTCAACAGGATAGATAATGACGAAATAGCAGGGATAGCTGCCACCGGCTCTGGTGGTAAGTTATTGGCTGACATAATAGGCATAAGCTTTATTAACGAGATTGTTGCACAAAGCACAGCTACTTCCATATTACATCCTGAAGTAAGAACAGTAATCGAAATAGGGGGTGAAGATTCGAAATTGATAATGCTGGAACCTGATGAGGCAAATGGTAACAATCTGAAGGTATCAGATTTCTCAATGAATACAATGTGTGCTGCCGGGACAGGATCATTTTTAGATCAGCAGTCAACAAGAATCGGTGTATCGATAGAGAACGAATTCGGCAAAATGGCCTTAAAGTCAAAAGTTCCACCTAGGATTGCAGGAAGATGCAGCGTATTTGCGAAATCAGATATGATACATCTCCAACAGGTAGGTACAGAAGTTCATGATATTGTTGCCGGTCTCTGTTATGCACTTACAAGAAATTTTAAGAGTAACATTGGAAAAGGAAAAGATTTTGCAAAGCCGATAGCCTTTCAGGGCGTTGCAGCAAACGACGGTATCGTTAAAGCGTTTGAGGATATACTTGATTTAGATGAAGGAGAACTCATCATCCCCAAGAACTTTAATACAATGGGGGCAATTGGGACTGCACTCGCATTAGTTGAAAAAGGAATAGATTCTCCATTTAATGGTTTTAAGAAAATTGAAACTTATCTGAAAAAGCGTAAAGGAAAAGACTCCAACCTGAAAAAACTTAATTGCAACAACTATGACATTAACGTTAACAGGCATTCATTAAAAAGCGGTAAAAAAGTAGAGGCTTATGTAGGTGTTGATGTTGGTTCTATCAGTACAAATGTTGTTGTCATCGATAAGGGTAGAAACGTTTTAGCACGGCGCTATCTTATGACTGCAGGAAAACCCCTCGAGGCAGTGAGGCAGGGACTATTCGAAGTAGGTAAAGAGGTCGGCAAAAATGTAATTATTAAAGGCGTTGGTGTTACCGGGTCCGGAAGATATCTTACCGGCGAGTTTATTGGTGCAGATATAGTAAAGAATGAGATAACCGCTCATGCGACAGCTGCAGCATGGGTCGACAAGGATGTAGATACAATTTTCGAAATAGGCGGACAGGATTCAAAATATATAAGTCTGGAAAACGGAGCAATAGTTGATTTCACTATGAATAAAGTATGCGCTGCCGGGACCGGCTCTTTCCTTGAAGAGCAGTCTGAAAAACTGGATGTTAATATCAAAAAAGAATTTGGTAAAAGGGCGTTAGATTCATGCTGTCCTTCTCAACTTGGTGAGAGGTGTACTGTGTTTATGGAATCAGACCTTAATCACCATCAACAGCTGGGTGTGCCTAAGGATGATCTGCTGGCAGGACTGAGTTACTCTATCGTATTGAATTACATTAATCGTGTTGTTGAAAAGAGGAAGATTGGCAAGACTATTTTTCTACAGGGTGGTGTAGCCGCAAACAGGGGTGTTAAGGCTGCTTTTGAAAAAGTAACAGGAAGAACTGTTAATGTACCACCTCATCATGACGTTATGGGAGCAATAGGCTCTGCAATAATTTCCATGGAAGAGAACACATGGGAAGAATCACGGTTTAAAGGCTTTGATTTAAGAGGTAGAAAATATGAAACAACATCATTTGTCTGTAAAGATTGTTCAAATATTTGTGAGATAAGAAAAGTTTCGATAACAGGAGAGTCACCACTACATTATGGAAGTCGCTGTGGTAAGTTTGATGATGAGAAGAAGGTAAGTAAATCAAAGAACCTGCCTCGATTGTTTAATGAAAGAAGCCGCCTGTTATATGGCCCTTACTATACAGACCGAAAGACGAAGAGCACAATAACGCATGACAGCAACAATAATTCACGGGGACGAATAGGTATTCCACAGGCCTCAACATTTTTCGAACTNTTTCCAATGTGGAGAACTTTTTTTACTGAATTAGGGTTTGAGATAGTTATTTCAAAGAATACTAATCGTAGCATTATCAGTAAAGGAGTGGAGCATGTAAATACAGAGACATGTTTCCCGATAAAGGTGTCACACGGACATGTTGTAGACATGCTCAATAAAGATATTGATTATCTGTTTTTGCCTAGTGTAATCAACATGACCCATGAATCATCCAACTTGACTCACTCTTACGCGTGTCCTTATATACAGTGCCTTCCTTACATAATCGGTTCAGCTGTGGATCTGGAAACGCAAGACTTTGAGCTGTTGCAGCCTATCATCCACTTTGAATATGGTGAAGCTCATGTAGAAAAAACTTTTCGTAAGATTGCTGCAGATATTGGTGTAAAGGGGAGGAAAGTAACTAAGGCAATAAAAAATGCTCAGGAAACACAAAGGAACTTCTATAAGACCCTCGAAGAGAGAGGTAAAGAAGTGCTGGATAATTTGGGTGAAGATGATACCGCACTGGTGATCATCAGCCGTCCGTATAATGGCTGCGATTCCGGTGTGAATTTAGATCTACCTGAAAAACTCAGGGATATGGGAATCACTGCAATACCAATGGATTGCATACCGATGGACCTGGAAGATATATCACGGGATTATCCTAATATGTATTGGAAATATGGGCAAAAGATATTAGCTGCAGCCAGATTTATCGCGAAGGATAAGAGGCTGCATGCACTTTATATAACAAATTTCGGCTGTGGTCCTGACTCCTTTATATCCAAGTTTTTTCCTAAAGAGGTTGGTGGGAAACCATTCCTAATGATTGATATTGATGAGCATAGTGCGGATGCTGGTGTGATGACACGTTGCGAGGCATTCCTAGATAGCTTAAAAAATGCAAGGATCAAAAAATTCAAGAAAGAATCAACCAAAATACGTAAGCACTCCTTAAATAAGAAAAGGACGATGTACATACCTTATATGAATGATTGCTGCTTTATGGCTGCTGCAGCAATGAGAGCAAACGGTGTTGATGCTGTCGCGCTACCAATGCCGGACAAAATCAGTCTTGAGTTAGGTAGAAAATACACATCCGGAAAAGAGTGTTATCCGGCGATTCTTACAACCGGAGATATTGTGAAGAAGGCAAAATGTTCTGATTTTGATCCTGATAGAAGTGTATTTTTTATGGCAACTGCCTCAGGGCCATGCAGGTTTGGACAGTATAATACGATGCATAGAATGATTCTGGATGATATCGGTTTGCCACACGTACCTATTTACACTCTGGATCAGGGAGATGACTATCAGGAAGACACAAGTAAATTAGGGGCAAATTTCCGCAAGCTTACATGGAACGGAGTTGTATTTGTTGACTATCTGCAAAAATTATTACACGAAATACGGCCATACGAGGTCCATAAGGGTGATTGTGATATTGTATATAAACAACATATCAGAAAAGCAGAACACGCAATAGAGTACGGACTTGATCTTCTGCAGGTGGCTAAAGATGCATGTGAAGCACTGGGCAGGGTTCCGGTTGACACAAGCGTGCGTAAACCCAGAATTGGAATTATAGGCGAGACTTATGTTCGCGGCAATGAGTTCTCAAACAACTTTATCGTAAGAACGATTGAAAAGCTGGGGGGGACCGCAGTAGTACCTCCGTTTAGTGAGTGGCTTGACTACATAGCCCATATCAGACGAGAAGATTGTATTAGAGAAAAGGACCTGAATGCTTTCTCAGTAGAGATGTTGACCGGAGTAATACAGAAATATCATGAGAACAAGATGTCACGTCCATTTAAGAAAAGTGGTAAAAAACTATTTAAAGAAAGCTCTATAAAAGATTTGATTTCAAAGGGTAAATCGTATATTCATGATTCGTATAGAGGTGATCCGGTTCTCAGTATGGGAAGGGCAGTAGAATATATTGAGGCAGATTATGACGGAATAGTTAATATCATTCCATTCCATTGTATGCCGGGAACGGCTGTTAATGCAGTGCTTGAGAAGTTGCAGAGAGATCATAATGATATTCCATTGCTAAAGCTGACATTTGACGGCCAGGAAGAGACAAATGAAGAGACTCGTCTAGAAGCGTTTATCCATCAAGCATATCAAAGGATGGAGAGTAGGCAGAATAATAGTAAAGAATATGCAACTATGAATTAAATTTTCATAATGCGGCAAGAAAGGTGTAGAACAATTTATGATAAATGGTAAAAGCTGGAAATATGGGGATAATGTTAATACAGATGAAATTATTCCTGCCAGATACTTAAATACAACCGATGAAAAAGAGCTGGCTGCTCACTGCATGGAAGATATTGACCAGGATTTTGTAAAAAAAGCAAGTGTGGGTGATTTAATAGTTGCCGGTGAAAATTTTGGTTGCGGGTCTTCCAGAGAGCATGCTCCAATATGTATCAAAGCATTAGGGATTTCCTGTGTTATTGCAAAGAGCTTTGCCAGAATATTTTTCAGAAATTGTATTAATATTGGGCTGCCAATTTTTGAGAGTGAGGATGCAGCCGCTGAGATAAGTGATGGCGATAATGTTCAGGTGGATATAAATAAGAACATAATCACCAATTTAACAAAAAATAAAGATTACTCATTTACACCATTTGCCGATGAGATGAAGGATATAATAACAGCAGGGGGTCTCATGGAGTATATCAAGACAAACTAATCCAGCTCCTGGTTCAATTCTTTAGGAGTTTTTTCTATATCATTCCATCTTTCCATAGTTGCAACTTGTCTGATGTACCCAGGTCATTCCTTGAGAACATGAATAGATACTGCTGTGCATATCCGGCATGAGCGCCAAAGTAATCTAATCCAAATGTTCTGATCTTTTCGTTAGAAACAGTAGTATTGTCAAAGTATAGCAATTGAATTGTTTTCTTTATCCAGGTGTCTACCGGAAATGCCTGNTTAAAACCGAGGGAAAACAGCATTACGCAATCAGCAACTTTGTCCCCAACTCCATTTATTTTCTTTAATTCACTCTTTGCATCTTCATAAGAGAGGGTTTTCAGTGAATTAAGTTTATCGATGTTAACAGATTTGTTTGCATCTGAGATATACTTCGCACGAAAACCGGTTTTTGCATTAACGATTTTCTTGTAGTTATTAATGTTACCAGGCTTGGGAAATGTATAATTATCGATACTGTCAATCGATATTTTATTGCCGAAAGCCTTAGATAGTGCATTTAGTTTTGATTTGATTCTAGGGATATTAGATGCAGTAGAGCAGATAAAAGAGATAAGACTCTCCCATGGATCCTGTTTAAGGAGCCTTAAGCCTCTGTATTTGTCTATAGATTTCTTTATGTATCGGTCCTTGTTAATTTCCTTAAGTATTTTTGAAAGATTATCATCTAAAGAGAAAAAGTGAATGATAAACTCTTTGTCGGTACCATGAAATTCTAACTGATTATTTATCTGACATATTTTAAAGAATCTATCTCTAGCAATAACATAATACCAGTTATCTTGCTTGTTGATTCTAAATATTTGTCCACATTCTAAAGTATGCTCTAAATTGAAATCTTTTACTTTNATTTTAGCCATGACAAATCTCNTATCTCCTTTAGAATANAATAATTATGTCATGTATTATATCACGATTTTGACTATAATATCCTTGTTAAAAATCCAATAATTTAATATATAAGAGTAGATTAAGTTCAGTTANTTTGTAANTNTTTTTAAATATCCAATGGCCAAACTTCTGATAGATTTAATAGAGACCGTCGACAAAATNAGTAACAATATAATTAAAGGCAAAAACGGATATTACCTTCCTAAAATCACATCGGATCAACTTAGCTTTGAAAGACATCTTCAAGCATTCACAGATGAGTCTGCACCTGATAGCAAATTAAATACTACTATCAAGAAATCGCAATCCCATCTACTTAGCGAACAGGAGGATGGAACGTATTGGGCTGGCGTATTGGAGGGTGATGTCGCATTAACAGCAGAATATTTAATGTTAATGCATTTNCTAAAGAGNATTGATAAAAGAAAACAAGNNAAGGCTACCAGGTATATAATAAACAAACAGGAAGAAGACGGTGGATGGAGTATATATCATGATGGATTTAGTGATATTAGTATNTCTGTAAAGTGCTATTTTGCTCTTAAATTAGCAAAGCATTCTGATAATGAGCCATATATGCAAAAAGCAAAAGAGCGTATACTCAAACTGGGCGGGATAATGCAGTGTAATACATTCACTAAAATATACCTTGCTGTTTTTGGTCAGTTCGACTGGAAAGGTATCCCGGCTCTACCTGTAGAGATAATCCTTCTTCCTAAGTTCTTCTATTTTAATATATATGAGATGTCTTATTGGTCCAGGTGCATTGTTGTTCCTTTGGGCATAATTATGGCTAAACGGTCAAAATTCCAGGTTGGTGACAAAGCTGTCCTGGACGACCTATATGTGATACCAAAGGAGAAGGTCAGTTATCGACTGAAGAGGGATCAAAACCGGCTAACAATTAAAAATTTCTTTATAAATTTCGACACAATTCTAAGACGTTACGAAANTGGTCCAATTTCATCTTTAAGAAAAATTGCCATTGAGAAATCAGAAAAGTGGATGTTAGAACGTCTTGAGAAGTCAGGAGGTNTGGGTGCAATATGGCCATCAATGGTTAATTCTTTAATGGCGATGAGATGCCTTGGTTATAAAGATGGAAACCCTGTCGTAGAAAAGGCAATTGAAGATATAGAGGCATTAGCAGTACACGATGAAGAGACCATGTTTCTACAACCATGTGTCTCTCCGGTATGGGATACACCATGGGCGATTATGGCTCTTCTGAAATCTGGCTTGCCTAATAACCATCCTTCTTTAGTTAAAGCGGGAGAGTGGATGCTGGAGAAAGAGGTAAAAACCTTTGGGGATTGGAGTATGAAAAACCCTGTCAGAGAACCAAGTGGATGGTATTTTCAGCACGCAAACGAATTCTACCCTGACAATGATGATGCTGCAGTTGTAATGATGTCACTACAACTATTAGATTTACCGGATAAGAAACGGAAGAGTGATGCAATCCTAAGAGGTTTTAAATGGCTAATCGGAATGCAGTGTAATGATGGGGGGTGGGGATCTTTTGATAAAAACAACAACAAAAAAATACTCAATAACATCCCTTTTGCTGATTGGAATGCACTTCTAGATCCGAGCACAAGTGATCTTACTGCACGTGTCCTGGACTTGATGGGTAAATTGGGATATGACTTAAGCTTTCCGCCTGCACAAAGAGCTATCAGATTTCTTAAAAAAGAACAGGAAAAGAATGGCTCTTGGTTTGGACGGTGGGGCACTAATTACGTCTATGGAACATGGTCAGTACTAACCGGTCTTTACTCAATAAAAGAAGACATGACTAAGGACTATGTTAAGAAATCAGCATCGTGGTTAATAGATTTTCAAAATGAAGATGGTGGTTGGGGTGAGACTTGCAAGTCATATTGGGATACATCTCTCAGTGCCATTGGCAGGAGCACTGCATCACAAACATCATGGGCTGTTTTGGGGCTTTTATGTACTGAAGAGAGACATTCCGATGCTGTAAAAAAAGGCATTGAATATTTGATAAAGACACAGAAAGAAGATGGTACATGGGATGAGGCAGAGTTTACCGGTACAGGATTCCCCAAAATATTTTACCTTAGGTATCATATGTACAGAAGCTACTTTCCACTTTTGGCATTAAGTAAATATAGAAACATGATTGACTAATTACACAAAAGTTTCTGTTTTGGTCAACATAAAATCAATTCGTATTTGATAATGGTGTTGCTGACGTTGAAGATGGCAGAATTTGAAATGCAATTAAAGTTGTTTTCCGGTTAAAGTTCACAGAAATGCAACAATCTTGATAGTTTCATCTGTTCTTAGTGTCTAATTAATGACAATTATAAATTAAGCCAGAGTGCGTATGAAATATAAATATTAATCTCCACGCACATATCTTATGAGTTATTTAACACCTTCCTGACAAACCCTTCATATGCATCAAGTTTCTTCCTTGCATCGTTATAGTCAATTTGTAATTTCTGCATGATGATGGCAGTCTTTACGTTACCTTTTGCCTCATCTAATAATCTGCCAGCTGCGTCCCTGTCGAGATCTGTAACAGAAATCAGCATACGTTCAGCACGGTCTTTTAGCTTTACGTTATTTACCTGTAGATCAACCATGAGGTTTTCATAAACTTTACCCATTTTGATCATTGATGCGGTTGTAAGGGTATTGAGTATAAGCTTTGT
>JGI26241J51128_1001156_pt1 | contig 14706 bp, 17 predicted proteins | sample SaaInlV_200m_DNA_4_FD_51128 | JGI IMG/M metagenome (IMG submission 51128) | reverse complement strand
TAGATCGATATAAGACAAATAAAGATTTGATGTATAGAATGGGTTGGAAGAACGAGAATAAAATCCTTTATTATTCAGAATTTTTAGGAAGAAGAGATAAAATTGACGATGAGGATATGCTTACAATCGAGGATAAGAACAAGTATGAAAAAGATATAGAAAAGTTGGAAAAACAAGAAATTCAAAATTTTGAATTGCTTAAAAAACTCTCTGCCATCACCCAAGTGCTACTGAAAGCGGCTATGGAAGATGAAACCACAAAAGAAAGTTTGAAGAAACAGCTTATCAGGATTACCCTTGAGGGAGCTGAAACAAATCACTTGCAAGTGATTTCCCCTCCTCATTAACCCAATAATACCGTTTTCTATCCTTGCCCATCTCAGTTTCAACCAATCCCTTTTTCATCAACTCTTTAAGAATACTCTTGGTGCTTATCCGCGAGAGACAGGGGTTCAGATGCGAGGATTTTATACGAATCTCCTCAGAAGTACGCCTCACAGGATTTAACAATAATGTTTTCAAAACAACATATCTTTGCCGGGGACTTGCGGATATCCATCCAATCAAATCATAATCTTTTTTGATTTTTTGAACAGGGATTGAAATTTCGAGCAGTTTCCTGGCTTTATTCGTCAAAACATAAAGTTTGCCCTTGTGTCCTTCAGGATTAAGGCATTTTATAGTTCCCCGTTTCAAGTACGGTTTAAGATTAAATTTATCAACACAAAGCTCATTCATAACTTGTGTCGGTGTTTTAGGAACAGAAAATGAAGAAAGAAGTTGAATGTTTTTTGGTCGATTTATCCAATTGATCAATTTCTTTTCCCCCATCAATATAAAAAGATGCGATATAGATAAAGGGCTTGTACAATAATGAGAACCGTTTCTGTTTCTGTTTCTGTTTCTGTTTCCCTATTTTCATTATATATGTTTTTTACCTGGAAATAAAAGAATCGTATATAGTCTGGAACAATTTACTAAGGGAAAAGTTTTGTCGTGGATTAAAAATTAAATATCGGTGATGTGGTGTGAAAGTAAAAAGACTTTTTCAGTTAATGCCTCTAAATTTCAGTATATACATAAATGAAGCGAATATGATATGCAAAATATGATGGCACAATAATTAATTGTACAAAATACTTATTAATTAAAAAAGCAATAAAATATCAGACGCAATATATGCTGATTAACATGATGGGGAAATATGTATATAGCAAATCAGATAATAGAGGATGCGAGAAGAGAGTTCCTTGACGAATGTGATTTTGTGTTGAGGCTTCCCTCAGCAATTGTTTTGAAGGGTCATGATAAAAAAATACTTTTTAGAGAGGTTATTTGTATTCCAAAATATTTCTATATTGGGATAAAGGAAAATCATGGATATTTTGATATAGAAGAAAAATGCATTAGGTCAAATTTAAATACGGGTTCAGATTATGAATTAAAGGAATCGGACTGGGAGACATTAGAAGGTCGCTATCTTCTCTCACTAAAATCATTTTATATTACCATATTCGAAGATCATCCAGTTATTGCATTACTTAAGTTTAAAAAAACCACTTTTCAAAGACTTTTTCAATGCAAATTAAAGATTTGGTCTGATATTCCCAAAAAATCATATCTTTTCTATCCCGATATCACATCCCTATCTATCATTTTATATTTATTTGAGAATACAATCTCTTTTGAGGATTTTAATGTTCATAAAGAACAATATAAAAATATTTTAAAAAATGAAAAAATGAATATTATGAATATTACGCCTTCAGTTAGACAGAAATTAAATGAAACAGAAAATTACTCATACAATTTTTTTACTGACATTTTAATGCTTCCATTCTATTTTAATCTGGGTTTCAATGAAAGGGCGGCTGCATTTTATTCATTGCTCGGAGAACCTTTATCAGATGTTGAACAGTCATACAAGGCTTCTCCTGAAATGATGAGGTTTGAGCTTCCAAGCACTGGAGAAACAAGATTAGATGAAGACTTCACTTCACCTCTTTCGCTTATAATACCTTCAACAGACTATGCGACCCCTGAGGAATTTATAGGATATATAAATAAAGCGATTAATAATAAAAAAATGATAATTAGATTCTATAAAAATATATTAAGTGATGATAGTATTGCAGTTGTCAATTTAGATATAAAGCTGGAAGATTTTTTTGAGCCAGTTCTTTCAAAATTTTTCCCTAAGAATTTACTGAGCTTTGAGCTTAGCACAAAGAAATATGTCAAGAAGCCTGTGTGTTTTTCTGACCTAAACTATACTGAGTCTAACTCAATAAAAATTTCATATAGTTCCCCCCATCTCTTGCTAAGAGGGCCATTATCTGATTTGAGAAATATTACGAACTCAATAATTAAATTTAATAAGGGAACGGTCCAATATATTGATTCTCCTATTGATGGGAAAGGATCAGGAGGAGCGAAATTTTTAACCGAGGAAGAATACAAGTTGTGTTACTCGCCAATAAGGAGGACTAAGGCACCATGACTAATGGGATTAGCCTCACTATAAGTTAATGTTGTATGCAAATATAATTTGGAGATAACTTATGTCGATATCTCATGAAATTGATCTTGATCGAAGAAGTTTTTTAAATGAATGTGATGTTGTTTTTCAAATTCCGGGAACTTTCAATTTAGAAGAAGAATCTATTCTGAAATGGGAACAAGAAGTTATCTGTGCATCAGTATTTTCTTATATTGGAATTAAAGAAAACAACGGGGAATTTGAGTTTGAAGAAAAATACTTAAATATATTGAGTTTTACAGTAGAACAAGACGATTTTAAGGGATTAACAAAACAAATAGATAATGACGCAAAAAATGGTATAAAGAATCGTTTTTTGGCCTTGGAAAAAAATTCTTATATTCAAAACTTAAATATAAACAAGAGCACTTTTGAACGATTTAAAAAATGTAAAATTAAAATTTGGTCCGAAATTCCCCCGGGATCTTACATCCGAAAATGGGATTGTTCTTTTGTGGCATTATATTTCTTTTGTATTGAAAACAAAATTCCTTTTGAAAAGCTCAATCGCGAGATAGAGACATATAAAAAATTATTGCGTCGCTTAGAATTAAAAATTGATATCCTGAATATTCACCATGCAAAATCTATTTCGTTGACTGAAGCGGAAGAAAAAGCATGCAAAATTATAATGAGATTATTTGAGTATCTCGTATTATTTGAATCTGCTCTTGATCTTAAAGTGGACTTCAGCTCTTTCTGTCCTTTATTAGGACCAATTTTTTTGAATAATCAATCTTCCAAGTATAATATTTCAGAAGCAATGATTTTTCATTTACCCATTTCGGAGAAAAAGGAATATTTCTCTCCATTCGTTTGGCAGTGGAAAAACGATGATTACCTCAACTATGTCAACAAATTAGTTAACGATAAAAAGCTAAGAATTGGTCTAAAAGAGAACCCATTGGAATACTCGGAGATAATTATAGCTTATTGGGAACAAAGTGCTAATTTATTCGGACCGATTTTCAAGGATCTATTCTCTGAAAATATGCTTAAATTTGATATTAAAACAAAGCCCGAGGTAGAGAGATTTGTTATTGGTTTAAATGAAAATATTGAAAAATCCATCAAGATACATTATAGGCCGCCGTATTTGATTTTGATCGGCCCTAAGGACTACATAAGCAGAGCGGCCAAAGAGATAATTGAATCAGAAAGTGGATCAATCCATTTTAATTCAGCTATTCAGACTTCAAGTGGCAGTTATGGAACAAGATTTTTAAAAAAAGATGAATTTAAGTTGCCTGAGGGTTTTGACTATAAACCTGAATCAGAAAAAATAAGGGACGGTTCGTCAAAAATTAGTGAACAAGCTATTATAATAGAAAAAAAATCTCAAATTATTTTTACCACTACTAAAATTCATTTTTCAGAGACAGAAATTTTAAATAAGGATTATCCTTTTATAATTTTGGAATTTATCATTTTAGAAAAAAGAATCCATTGGCTTTGGGGATTTGTTCTATTTGGAAGCTGGGTAAATATAATCGAGAAACATCCAAAAGCTCAGTTTGGAAATTATTTTTCAAAAATTAATAAAAAAATAAGAGAATATGGCTTTCATATCGAGCATATAAGAGGTGGTGATGAATGGGAGATTAATTTAGATAAAACAAGAAACCATATTCATTGTAATTTATTAGAAGCAAATGATGATTACATTGATGCCATAGCTGAATTTGAAAAGGGGAACATAGAGGCTGCATTTGAAAAATTAATCTCAGCGATTCATCCCCCAGAATATAAAAGTATAAAATACATAAGCGCATATAAGCTGCTTATAACTTGTATTTTTCAGTTGTCTTATGAAAAAATATCAGAAAGCCTACTTAATGAAGTGGCAAATTTTCTCAGGTGGTATAAGAGCAGATTAGAAATCGCAGTATTCTCCATTAAACATATTTATATCTCCAATAATTTATTTTCTGAATCCGAAGTTGAATATAAACTTAAGGAATTAGAAAATGAGCTTAATTCAATAAAAAGCAGTTATAAAGCGATATGCAATAAAGTCGTTATTTCTGAAAATGATCAAGCTTATGAAGAACTCCTTGAATTTATACTGAATTTGAAAATGTTGGTAGAAGAAGCTGGAGAACCTGATGAAACAATGAAGGAAATAATTTTTGAATCTAAAGTGTTCATTAGATTGAAAAACAATAAAATTATAAAAAAATTATTTGAAAATAAAACAGCAGAACTTCAATCTTTATCGGCATATGTAAGAGATAGGGAGGAAACAGAAAATTATTTCTTATATTCCATATTAAAAAAAGGGATTAATCTTGATGTCTGTAATAACCTGTTTTCTTTAAATAGATATTTGAAAAATAGATTAAGCTATAAAATTGACAATTTTAAAAAGATATGAAATTAAAAAATTAGTGATTCTTCCCTGAATAAAATGCCCGGATTTAAATCTGAATCTTTTATCCTTAATACTGGATAGTCTTGGAAATCATCCGATATTTTTAATTTTGGATTGGACTGTTTGATTTCTTCTCCCATAAGAGAAATTACATCAATTTCCATTAGCTCATCTGTTACATATTTCCCTCCACATCTGTACTTCACATCATCAATAAAATATTCAGCCCCTTCAATTGTATACAAAGGAAGGAAACAGGCACCATAAACATGTGGTGTTTTTATTTTGATACCATCTATTCCTTGCTTTGCTAAAAAATCTAAGGTTCTGCTGGTTTTAGAACCTTCCCGGTATCCTCTCGGCCTATCTATCTTTAATTTAGAGTTTTCCCCCATGTAACTAATCTTATTCAAGGGTTTTATATACTTTTGCATTTTAATAGGGAGGATGGCTTTTGTTGCTTATTAGAATTATTCGGAATTTATTCTTCAGGTTTGGGTGAAAGCTAATTTTTTTTGAAGGTTACAAAAACTCATCCAAAGGAGACATCATGAAAAGTCTACAACAAATCCTAAAAGCGAACAGCCAAAGCCTAAGTCAAGCATACCAATCCGGCAAATTGAAATTTGATAAAACAGCAGGCTGTTTAGTCTACATCCCATCCGAAGTTAATAATTTTAGAAAAGAAGAAAAGATTGCCAAAAAAGAAAGTGTAACTCAACAATAAGATGAGGCAACACATGGACCCTTTTGAAAATCAAAAACATGAAATTTATCAGCCACCAGCCAAGGATAGTCAATTTCCCGATTTTAATACCCGGTGGCTGCCGCAGTTCGACGAAGGAATCAAGACAAAGACCGGAAAGAGTTTAGACCAGGGATCAGATATCCTCAAGAAAGCTTCTAATTTTTATATTTATGGATTAGGCCTTACAGCCCTAATAATTTTCCTTCCGGCAATAGTAAGGTTCCTTTATGAGTTTAGCTCTTGGGCATATGAAGCAGCCGGAAACGTATTCCCCTAAAAGGAGATGATAAAAATGGAAAACAATCCAATTAACAGCCTTATTGATCTTTTGGCAGTTTCAGGACATTCAAGGCTTGAATTAGAACGTGTGATTTTTCAACATGGTGGACATTATATAATACCGGTTGAATATCTTGGTTTTGTTGGAGGCAACATAACTCAGATATGCCCTGATGAATTTGGTAGGCTGATATATAAAAATATAGTCATCAGTCCATTACTTGCCTGTGGTCATATTACAAAAAGTATCAATGAAATCGCCGGTACTTGTTTTGTATGCAAAAGACTAATTTGCACACAATGCCTTTTTACATGTGACCTGACCGGTGCTCCTGTTTGTCCAAAGCATTCGACCTTTAAAGACGGTGTAGTGATAGGCAACCATGCCAAAAAAGGACTCTTTTGGAGATTAAAGGTGCGAAGAATAGCAGAAGAAAAGGAGCTGGGTTTAGATGTCAGAAAACAGATCACATATAAATAAAGTATCAAGCCCTTATCGATATTTTAAAAGACCGTCTCTGCACGATCCTCAAAATTCCAGAGGCCAGATTTTTGAAAAGCCTCGGGAGTATCAAGTCAAGGGCGATATCAGGCTTGGAAATATCCGCAACTCTAAAATGATTTTTGGGATTTTGAGAAAGGAGCTTGTCAGGCATCTTTTGATCTGTGGATCTTCAGGAGCCGGTAAATCAAATTTTTTACGGGTTATGCAAATAGAACTCCATCGGCTGGGAATTCCTTTTCTGGTTTTTGATACTGCAAAACTGGGTTCAAGATTCTTAAAGCGTTATATGCAAGATCTTATAATTTTAAGATGGGATAAAGAATTCTTTTTTAATCCTTTGCAGCCACCTCCCGGAGTTAAACTTAAAGAATGGCTCATGGTTTTCAGCGAAATAACAACTGAGATTTTTGGGCTAAGAACAGCATCAAAACTTTATTTAACACAGTTTGTTCAAACCATGATGTTTCAAAAAAATGACCCAAGCTCTTCAGATTTTCCAACCATGCATGATCTTAACCGGGGACTTGAGAACCGTCTAAAAGAAAGAATACCAATAAATGAACGAGGATATCTCAACGGTATCCACAGCAAGATTAAGGCAGTCTGTATCACATTGGAAGAAATGATTAATATTCACCAAGGTATACCTATTGATGAAATGCTTAAGTACCCTGTCTGTATAGAGTTGGTAGGAATAAAGTCTTCAGAAATACAATACTGGATAATTTCTCTGATCATGGCAGCCATTGCCTCTTATCGGGAGGCACGGCCAATGTCATTTGGTTCACTACGCCACGTTTTTTTCTTGGATGAAGCAGCTCACCTTGTCGGGAAGGGGGAGGTATGAGTCAGGAATCTTATATCATTAGCTGTATACGCAGGCTGCGAGAATACGGTGAAGGAATGGTGCTTGCCGATCAATGTATATCAACTATTAAAGATGTTGTGAAAAGCAATGTTTATACACTGATTGGAATGAGTCAAATCGGTCAAAAGGACCGGCGTGAGATGATAAGTGTACTGGGGCTTAATTCTAATCAGGCACAGATGGTTAATTTTCTTGATGTTGGTCAGGGTATAATCCGATTGGGTGGCCGGTATCCATTCCCTCAATTGATTGCATTTCCTTTTGTTAAACCTGAAAATATTTCAGAAAAAAAGCTTGATGAAGCAAATGCAAAAGATCCAAGGGTCAGAGATTTGTTAAGCCGTGTAATTTCTGTAAACGTTTTTGAGCATCCACATTTAAAACCTTTACCAGGTATACCTCAGTATACTGTCAACAAAGAATCAGAATCCAAAAAGGACAAGATGTTTGAAAAATCAAAAGACATGCTCTTAGATATATTTAATAGATTTGATGTTGCTTCAACTGTGAGAGCCAAAGATTTTGGTCTCAGTGCATCTGCCGCTGATAAAATATTCAAATTCATTGAACAAGAGCAATTAGTTGACATTATCCGATTGAATTTAACAGGTGGCAGAGGCGGGACTTCAAAATTTTATGTCATCACTAACCCTAAAGGGTATGAGGCGATTTCTAAAACACCACCAAAGAGATCAGGCGGAACAGGGGCAATGCATTTTTTCCTTGAAAGATATTTGAAAAAACATCTTTCCGAAAAAGGGTTCTCTTGTTTGGAGATTGAAAAGAACATTGGGGGAAAGAGAATCGATTTGTTTGGAAAATATAATGAATTGAAAATTGGAATTGAGATTTGTGTAAGCACTATGAAGTCCGAGTTTATCAATTTTCAAAAAGACCAGGATAAGTGTGAAATCGTTATTATTACAACACCCGATAAAAAAACAAAAACTAAACTTGATAGTGAACTTATTAAAAAAATTGAACCTAATAAAAAATTAAAAACGTGTGTTGTTCATGAACTTTTAAATCATCCTGAAAAAATAATCACCTAATTTTAATGGGAGGTATGCCATGGCAGGATTTGCAATTAACGCTAACGCAATTAAAAATGAGTTGAATTTGTCAGAAAAAGCAACAGATCAGGCAATGAATGAGAATCCCAAAACCGATGACACGGAACTGGATATCTACCAGCAAAACATTATTGATTCTGTCTCTAGTTCATTAGTTGATTCACGTCATGCGGCCTTGGAAGAATTGAACCGGTTAGACTCAAACCGAAGAAATATTGAAAAAGATATTGAGGGATTTTCTCTTAATCAAATATTAGAAACAGCTAAGAATAAAATTATTCGCTTGCGTGCAGAATGGCGTGAGATTTTGGATACTGCCAAACAGGAAGAAGGAGCTGTATTACGTAATTACAGGTACTTTATCTATCAAAATAAATTAAAAAGAGAAGCCTGCTATCCTGATTCAGCAGTGCTCCATTGGGCTATTATTATTTTAGCTGTCCTTTTGGAATCGGTCGTTAATAGTTTTTTCTTTGCAAATGCCAGTGATTTGGGGTTACTGGGAGGATTGTTCCAGGCCTTGTTTATTTCTATTTCAAATATTGGTTCAGCCTTGCTCATGGGCATTTACGTTCTTCCCTATAAAAATCATGTGGACATAAGAAAACAATTTAGAGCTAAAATTGCCACTGCATCTTACATCTTTTTTGTTTTTTTATTTAATCTGGGTGCGGCCCATTATAGGACATTACTTGAAGATGATCCTTTGAATGCTAAAGTAAACACAATCCCACACCTAATCCAGGACCCTTTGGGAATCAATTTTGAGGCATGGAATCTGCTGATAATAGGTATGCTGTTTGTTATTGTTGCTTTGTTAAAAGGATACAAGTCGGATGATGTGTACCCTGGATTTGGCGATATGCACCGGAATCTCAAGAATGCTTCAAATCATCGCGGCAAAAGAATTGAAGCTATGAAATCAATTAATCGAACCATTGATGAATATAGCAGACAGGCAGTTTCTTCAGCCCAGAATGCCAGGCAAAAAATTAAAAACTATAAAGACTCTATTTTTCAAGCGGAAGAGGTTGTGTCGATGTTTGCAAAGGAGTTGGAGTCGGCTGAAAACGTCTGTAATAATGCATTGTGGGAATACCGGAGTGCCAATATGCGTGTAAGAAGCAGCAAGCCACCAACATATTTTTCAAAGAAGCATTCATTAAGCGAGTATCTGTTAGAAGCTGACCTGTCAGAAGAAAAATCGAACTGCAATAAAATTGAAGCTCTCTTTAATGAAATCCAAAATAATGAGGAACAAAATCTTCAGGATGGCTTGAGAGCGATCAATGAAAAAGCATTAGAAGATATTACGGAATTTTTTGGAAAAGCAACTTAATACAATAATTTTGCGGAGGTTAAGATGAAAGCATTAAGCAAAGAAAATAAGACAGTTATTGGCTATATTATTATTGGGATTTGCCTTGTTACATTTGGCGCTTTAATTATATCTGCACTGGCCTTAAAGGGAGAGGCTTATGATCCAGAGACTTTTTGCCTGGATGAAGTTTCTGCGCATACTATGATTGTTTTGGATAAAACCGATTCTTTGAGCACCAGCCAGCAAAGGGTTATACTTAATTACATTAACAAGGAAAAAGATAAATTAAAAACGTTTGAAAAATTTTCAATTTTTATTCTAACTGAAAATACTTATGTGAATCCTGAACCCATATTTTCAAAGTGTAATCCTGGAACCGGGAAAAATGCTAACCAACTTTATCAGAATCCCCGAAAAATACAGATGAGGTTTGATGAATTCTTTTCTAAACCGCTTAAAGAAAAAATGAACAATATGTTATCTGACAATACCGGGTCGAAATCACCAATTTTTGAAATGATCAGAGAACTATCGCTTAGAGATGACTTTGGCGATGATGTTCAAAAAAGAACCCTTATAATCATTTCTGATATGATGCATCACACTTCGAAATACTCTCATTATAAAAATAGAAGTACTTATGAATATTTTTCTAAAAATTCATATGCATATGAAGTCGGGGCCAACCTGAATGCTGTAAACGTAAAAATTGTTTATCTGTTTCGGGATAAATTGGTACCTTTTCAGGGGAAACGGCATTTGTCGTTTTGGAAAGATTATTTTGAAAATATGGGAGCAGAAGTGGCAGAGGTGAGGAAGGTCAGATGAGTGCCCGTTTAAAACAACTCTGGCAATCAATAGATAATTTTATAAATTCAAAAAGGCTATAAAAAATATGGAAACCGAATCAATGACAATTGACATAGAAAGATTTAATCAACTTCTTCATGATGTTGCCTTGATAAAAGAAATTTTAGTTGCAAATCAAACTAATACAGAGGGCGAGCTCACTGACTGGGTCAAGAAAGAGTTGGCGGAAGCAAGACAAATTCCTGATTCGGAAAATATTTCTCTTGAAGAGCTTGAGGAACAAATTGTTGCAAGATGAATTATGAAATTGAAATTGGTCTGAAGGCTAAAAAAGTCTGTACTAAATTACCAAAGGAGACTGCATTGAGGTTAATGAAAAAATTACGTCAATTAAAAGAGAATCCGTTTCGGTATTTGGAGCATTTTGAGGGTGGCGGCTATAAATTTCGTGTTGGTGATTATAGGGCGTTGATTGACGTTGATTTTACCAGAAAGGTTTTGGTTCTGAGAGTTTTGGATAAGAGGGGCAGAATATATAAGAGATAGTTTTGAAAAAGTATAGGCAATATAAACATCCAATAAAAAGAGAATCAAATGCCAACCAACTCTAAACATATCATTTTCAATAAAAGGCTCTACTCCATTAAGGAACTGGTTAGCCTCATCGGGGTGACGGAATGGTTCTGGAGAAGTCAGATATGGGATGGCAAGTTACCATTCGTTCAGGTTGGCAGAAAGATGTTGATTGACAGCAAAGACATTGAAGCATTTATTCAAAAATACAAAATGCACTATTAAATATTTTTTTATTCTTGATTGCATAATTCATATATGAGATTCAATTTAAACCTACTTGTGCCCGTCAAGGCAAGACAAGACAAGGAGGTATTATGGGAAGTTTATTTTTAAGAGGTAAAACTTGGTGGATCAAGTATTATCGCAATGGTAAGTGTTTTCGGGAAAGTAGCGAGAGCACTCTAAAAATGGTCGCAAAGAAAATGTTGGCCAGAAAGGAGGGAGAGATAGCCCAGGGAAAGATTCCTGGAATTTTGTTTGATAGGGTGACTTTTGATGAGTTGGCAGAAGAATTCTTGAGAGATTATAGGATTAACCAAAAGAAGTCGCTACCCAAAGCAAAAAGAAGTGTTCAGCATTTGGGAAAAATCTTTAGGGGATTGAGCGTGACAAGTATAACAACATCAAAGATAAACGCTTTTATAGAAAACCGGATGCAGTCGGCTTGTGCTGAATGTAAACAAACATTCCCTTATCGAAGGACGTGTCCATACTGTGGTTCTGAGATTGTGAAAAAGGGTGCAGCAAACGCAACAATCAACCGAGAACTTGCTGCTTTAAAGCGTATGCTTAATCTTGGAGCACAGCAAACACCACCTAAAGTTGATCGTGTTCCTCAAATTAATATGCTTAAAGAAAACAATATACGAGAGGGTTTCTTTGAGCATGACGAGTTTTTGGCTGTTCGTAAAAATCTTCCGGGGCATTTGAAACCGGTTGCAACTTTAGGTTACAGAAGTGGTTGGAGACTTGATGAAATTTTGAGTTTACCCTGGAGTCAGGTGGATAGACATAATGGATGTGCCCATTTGGAAACGGCTGATACCAAAAATAGTGAGGCCAGAACGATTTATTTTGATGATGAATTAACTGAAGTCTTTGATACGCTTTGGCTGAAGAGGAAGACAATCCGTTGTTTTTGCAAATACGTTTTTGTTAATACTAAAGGTATTGAGCGGATGTATCGGTTTGACAAGGCGTGGAAAACTGCTTGCAATAGGGCAGGGGTCCAAAGACTGTTTCATGATTTCCGTCGTACCGCTGTTCGGAATATGGTTAGAGCCGGTGTCCCAGAGGGCGTGGCAATGAAGATAACAGGCCATAAGACTCGGTCTGTGTTTGAAAGATATAATATTGTTAATGACAAGGATTTAAGGGAAGCTGCAAAGCGCCAGTCAGTATATCTTTCAGGGCAGTAAAAAATTGCCATGGGCACAATTTAGGCACAATGGGGTGTTTTTAAAGCAAAAAAGGTTTTCAAGTGAAACTCGAAAACCCTTGCTGTTACTGGCTTTGTTGTGGTGCCCAGGGACAGAATTGAACTGCCGACACGGGGATTTTCAGTCCTAAATTGAAAAAATCGAAATTTTCAATAATTTTAACATGTTGAAATGATTATGTTTTTACTTTTTACTTTTGGTTTTGTTTGGTAATGTTTGTAAATTTTTGACCTTGACGGGCACAATTTAGGCACAGTAGAGCACATGTTTGGGCACGGGGATTATTAGTCCCCGTGTTTACTAATCAAGAGCATCAATCATCCAATACAGTAAACATTAAATTATCTATTAAATTCCATCGGGAATCGAACTCCGGTTTCCGGCGTGAGAGGGCAGATAATAATATTTCTTTATTAGTGATATTGGAACGTATGTACTATTTTATTAGTCTATGCCGTTTTCTTCCTTCCAGTCATCAAAAGGGAACAAGACTGGCGAACTTCCTCGGATTTAACAGTATCTCAGACCAGTACATAAAATTTTGCATGTGAATAATTAAAAAGTCAAATTAGCTATAAAAGAATAATAGGATTCCGCGAAGCGGTTCAGTTCATGGTATCAATGAACAGGGTCAATTTACTATCGATTTAGGCTTATGGGCGTTGATAAGATTGGTCGAGAGTACAGTTGTGAATCCAAATTGAAAGGATAAATTTGAAAATTAAATTTAAAATTAAGAAATTGTTGAAAGATACACTTTTTTGGGCGGTTATATTGGAGTATTCTATATTGCCGGAAGTTCAAAATCTTGGTGGTGTTTGCCATTTTAATTGTTTAGAACCAATCTCCAAGAGTATGAGATTTTTGTTTGTAAGGGATCAGTAGCTGTTGTTTTGGATGGATGAAATCGGTTGTGAAATTAAAAATACGATCAAAATAAAAAAGCTTGACATGACTTTTTAAGTATGAGAGCTATACGGATAGTGATGAAAAATTCATCATTTTTTTGGTAACCATTGGAGAACACGCCTATATGAAATAGCCTATGAACGGTTGGACAAATTAACTTGAGATAAGATAGTTGCGTCTCAAGTTTGATTAATTTCCAACTATAACGGAGGCTATAGCATGAAGATTGACACCAAAGAGATTTTTAACGCTTTTCCCCACCTCGCAAAAAATCCAATTTTAGCTGTATCGATCGCCGTATTGGTAATCCCTGTTGTAATGCTATGGGCTGCCACAAAATTTGCATCTTCATCTATTGAAGCTATTGTATCTTTTAGCATTCTTGGTGTATGTGCTCTTGGTTTTGCTGGGTGGGTCTTTTCTTTATTTATGGGAAGATCACGTGAAAATTCCTATGATGACAAATAGTTGTGTCATGCTATGGTCTTTTGGGACCATCATAGCAATGCGCCTTTTACAAGGCGAAAGACGTATTGCTATGATGATCGCATTTTGGAGAAATGTTTTATCAAGCCCCTATCCTTCCTTTCTTGTCAAGCCCAATCGGATAAAGAATTCAATTTCGACCTGTGCCGAATAAGCAGCTGAAAGATAGTCTGCTCTTCCTTCCATTTGATGAAGGCATCCGCTGCACGCTGGTAATCCTCATAAGTGTTCCAATCAACACATCCATTTGTGCTACATGCAAGCCAAGGCATATATATCTATATTGTGCATTTGTGCAAATGTGTGGGTGTGCATATGCGCAGGAGTGTAAGCATACGGAATGAAAAACATGGAGTGCACAAGTGTGCAAATGAAGAAATGGTGGTGTTACAGATACTAAAAAAGGCGGATCATACAGACTCCGCCTTTAGGTGTGTTTTTATCCGGGGGATTTATTTCCCGGATTTATGCTTGGTTGGGTCATCCAAGGTAAATTTCTGGCCGGATTTTGGTGTCGGCGGCAGAGGTTCACCTTTTGTCACGGTTCGCTCTTCATTAGTTTTTCCGCCACGAGGTCCAACGATACCATATTGTCCTGAGCGCGGTGCTTTTTGTCCGGGTTTAAATGTCTTTTTCATTTTCTTTATCCTTTAAAACAATCATTGTTAAGTGGGTGGCGGATCAGTCAAGACCCGCCGGTTTTAAATCATCAGTTAATAAGTATGGCTTGTTACAGGATCATGCTTTTTGAGCCATTCCCAAACATCCTTACCGATCCACCC
>JGI26241J51128_1001121_pt1 | contig 14964 bp, 14 predicted proteins | sample SaaInlV_200m_DNA_4_FD_51128 | JGI IMG/M metagenome (IMG submission 51128) | reverse complement strand
TCAAGTCTGCGCACTGCTGTCACAGGAGCAATCTGAACGGTTTCGATTGGAGAAGGCAAATGATAATGTGGACCTGGTCCAACCACATCCGTAATCTCTCCAAAACGTTTGATTACTGCCTGCTCTTCCGGATCAACTATGAAAATACCTGTTGAAAACCAGATCACAATTGCAACAATTATGAGGAGAGNCATTCCTCCTTTTTTTGGTAAACCTATTTTAAATTTATCCTGAAGATTGCTGAGCAACTCATCAATATCCGGAGGTTGTTGACCTTTTTCCCAAGGCGATTTATTTGGTGGTTTGTTCCAAGTACCCATGTTAATCCGTTAAATATAAGGTGTAAAAGTTCAGTCTGTATGCTATTTGAAAGATCATAAAAATACAAGTGCTAATAGCGTTGTGCACTCGACAATACAGAATTTTTTTTGTTATCTGAGTGAAAATAATTAGTGAAAAGAATTTAAGTGCTCGCTTTATGCTATTCTGGATTACTTATGCAGTCAGGACTTCCACCCCACTCGCNGTAACCAGCAAAGTGTGTTCCCACTGTGCTGACAATNCACCGTCCTGGGTNACGGCAGTCCAACCGTCGCCTAATACTTTACATTCATAACTACCGCTGTTGATCATCGGTTCAATAGTAAAAATCATATTCTCCCGCAAAGCCTCACCTATCCCAGCTTCGCCATAATGCAGCACCTGAGGTGCTTCGTGAAATTCGATACCAACTCCGTGTCCTGCAAAATCTCTCACTACAGAAAATCCGTGATTTTCTGCATGCTGCTGAATGGCATGTCCAATGTCTCCCAGTTTGCTGTTTGGACGCACCTGTTCAATTCCAAGATTTAAACATTCGCGNGTNACNTCAACCAACTCCCTCGTCCTNTCCGGAACTTCCCCGATGATAAACATCCTGCTGGCATCGCCAAAATATCCAAGATAATTGCAGGTAACGTCGACATTCAGAATATCACCGTTCTGTAATGCCTGACTGTTTGGTATACCGTGGCAGATAACTTCATTTGGCGAAGTGCAAATGCTTTTAGGAAACGGCATNCTCTGCCTGCCCTGTCCACGTCCATAATTAAGCGGTGCCGGAACTGCTCCCCTGGCTAGAGTTTCACGATGAACCCACTCATCAATCTCATTGGTTGTCACGCCCACGCTGATGCGTTCCTCTACCATGTCCAGCAGATCTTTCGTCATTTGACAACTTTTGCGGATACCGTCTATTTGCTCTTCCGTTTTGATGATAATACTACGATCTTTGCGTTTCGGTTTAGCTTGAGGTTTTTCCTCAGAAGCTGAAACATCATTTTGATCAATCAACAAGTGACATTTTTTATATTTTTTCCCACTTCCACACCAGCACGGTGCATTACGGGAAATTATATTTGCTGCTGTCTTCATACTTTAACTCTCAAAACTGCTCTGCAAATCATCATTTCAGAAAATCAAAAACACGGTCCAATTGATAACCCTTGACTAAACTTTGCCCCGGATCATGTGACCAGTAAATAATCTGTCCTTTTCCGGANATAGTATCCATTTCCACAAAACCCCAGTAACGGCTGTCAGCACTGTTGTAGCGGTTATCACCCATCGCAAAAACTTTCCCCTCCGGAATAGCAACCGGTCCAAAACTGCTGACCGGAGATGCAGACGATAAACCCTGAGCCTGACGTGACCTCTTTTCATTTGGTTCAAAATACGCGTACGGCTCAGCCAGCGGTTCTCCATTAATGAATACTTGGTCATTGCGGATTTCCAGCGTTTCTCCGGGAAGTCCCACTGCGCGTTTTATGTAATCAATCGAAGGATCCCGCGGATAGGGAAAAATGATGATGTCACCCCTGAGAACCGGTTTCTTAAACAACTTGATGTCTGTAAATGGAACAGGCGAGCCATAAGAATACATGCTGGCAAAAATGTGATCCCCAATCTGAATTGTCGGCAACATCGAACCGGAAGGAATTTGGAAAGGNGCGAACATATAGGTCCNTACAACNGTTGCAACTACAACNGCAAAAATCAAAGCCTCGACCCATTCCCTGATTGTACGGTTCGGAATCAAAAAATCCAGACGCAAAAATCCCTTGGCAATTTTCAACAGATCATCCTCTTTTTTCATAATTTCTTCTGCTTGAGGAAGTTTACGTACTCGGTTCAAAAACGTTTCAGGACTTGGAAAAACCCTGCTTTTTAATTCAGCAAGATCGTTCAATGCAGCTTCACTGAGACCTTTTTTCTGAAGTTTATTAAATGATTTGTCTGAAAGTTTGTAGGTTACAAACATATTAAATTGCAATAATTGATTAGTTAAGGACTTTTTTGTTGTGTTTAAACAGTCTTTTATTAGCGGCGGTTTGAAAGTATTTCCTTGGTTCGCTTGTCTCTATGCTGAAAAAGTTAAGCTTATATTTTGACTTGATCAGCGAAAATAGTCAAATTTTCGTATGTGTTCTTTAATCTGGACAACTCTAAAAACCGTTCCCTGAGACAGTGCCCTGTGGTTCCGATAATTAACCGGCGCTAAATTCCGCTTCACCGCGAAAATCAAGCCATCCGCGTAAGAGGGAGTATCCCATCACCCAGGGCAGAACATGCAGTTGGAAGACAAACACCAGCCAATCCTGCAGTGAGAGATCTCTTAAATTTGCGTAACGCAAACTTGCTCCGGCTGTCAGACATAATCCCGTGAGNTAAACNCTAACGGGCAAAAGCATTCCACTTGCGGAAAAACCAAACAACAGTGCCGCAAGAAAAACTATTTGAGAAAGCACAAAGATAGCGTATAATTTTCTCTTTAAATGCGGAATTTTCATTCCAAATATTTTATGCGCATCCAATTCAAGTTGATAGCGTGAAGGAAACCTGCGTGCAAGTAAACCGTCATAGTAGTAACGACGGGCCAAAACCAGCGGTCGGGAATAACTCGAAGAAAGCGGCGGATGCTCCACAATCAGTGCAGGCGCAAAAATGATCGAATAGCCTGAGGCTAAAATACTGAATGCTAAATCTGTGTCTTCACGGAAAGGAATCAGATATGCTGGATGAAAGTTTGCTAAATTTCTGCGAACAAGAAAATTACAGGTTGGGTAACGTCCGCCATCAGTATTTTCGGTTTGATGAGTGAAAGGTGTGGCAAGATTGCGCTGAGTGACTTCAGTACGTCCCTCAAACGCGCCGGCATCCGGTTTTTGCTGAATCAGCTGAAGTGCGTTTTTCACCCAGTCTTGATCCGGAATAACATCTGCGTCAATAAAGCCGATCCATGAACCGGCAGATTTTGCAACTCCTGCGTTGCGGGCATTGCCTGGTCCGGAATTCTGAATTGATGTCCATTGTAGATTTAACTCAGTCTGTGCTTTAAACTGAGAAAGCATTTCCAGAGTTTCGTCTGTGGAACCGTCATCNGCGACAGTTACTTCAAATTCAGCTTTTGATNCAGATTGTTTTTCTAATGCTTCAAGGCAACGTGACAGCAACTTTGCGCTGTTGTATGCCGGAATTACGATTGAAAAAATATCCGCATCTGTCTTACTTTCCGGAGTTGAATCCGGGACAACATTTTTATCTTTTTTAATCATGCCTCAGCATTCTCTTGATCCGGAATTATCCGGTTTTATTCACAATTTACGGGCCGCACTGCCTTATCTGGAAGAGTTTAATCAGCAAACTTTCGTGATTCAACTCAGCGGCGATTTGCTGGAAATTCATAATTCCAGAGTCATTGAAGATCTGGCACTCCTGCAGCAGGTTGGTATCAGAATCGTGTTAGTGCATGGAGCAGAAACCCAGATCAGCAAACTGCTTGCCGCGGAAGGTCACGATTATCAGACTGAAGACGGCGTACTGGTTGCAGAAAAAAAACACTTGGCACTTATTGAACAGGCATTTCATCTGCCAACTGGAAACTGCTTTCAAAGCTCCGCAGTTGCGGAAAGCAACTTCAACCTGTTACCGGTCATTTTTTGTCTGCAGAGAAAAAAAATCTGGCCGGAGATTTTGCTTCACACTGCAACGGAAATGTTTGCGGACTAGAACTTAAAACACTGCGTCAGGCAATTGCAGATTCAAAGCTCGTTATTTTACCACCTTTTTCACTAGGAGAAAAGGGACGATTATGGATTCTTGACGCAAATCAGCTTGCATTTGAAGTAGCAACACGTTTACGTGCTAAAAAGCTGATTGTACTGGACACCGCTGCCTTACCGCATTTTGCAGAAAATGATTCTTCCGAAATGACTACTGACAGCGTTCAGCAGTGGCTGAATAAAAATCCTGAGCTGCCTCAAGCACAGCGTTTACAGTTAAGCTCACTCACCGAAGCATGTGTGAGAGGTGTAGAGCGTTGTCATTTGCTGGACGGCAGAGTAGAAGGAGCTTTACTCGCGGAACTTCTCACCCCGAAAGGTGCGGGTGTGATGATCACCAACAGTTCATACAAGCGTACACGCCCAGCAAGGTTGAGCGATTTGCAATCAATTCTGGGAATCCTCAATTCACCGGTTCAGCATGCAGCGGTTGTGTTACGTTCCGAGAGCTATATTGAGCAGCAGATTGAAAATTATCTGGTGTTCTGTGTTGACGAAGACGTTGTTGGCTGTTGTGAAATTATTATTTTTCCGGATGGTTCGGCTGCGGAAATTGCTAGTTTGGCTGTTGATAAAGCTTATCGGAACCAGGGAATCGGCAGTGAGCTGATTCAGGCCGCTACTGAGAAAATCCGTTCCAGCGCCTGTAAATTAGCCTTTGCTTTAAGTACTGCCTCCTCACATGTTTTTACTCAATGCGGTTTCCGTGCTATCAGTCCGGAGGAACTTCCTGAAGAAAAAAGGAAGAACTACGACTTTCAGGAATCGATTGTTTATGGTCGTAAAATAAATTGAGACAAATAATTATTCCGGCAGGACTACAACTTCTACACGGTTATTTAAGCTGCGTTGAGTAGGAGATGCTTCGCGGAAACGTGGACGTGTTGAGCCAAAACTCTTGACTGAAATTTTTGTTGGATCAAGACCGTTTTCAATAAAAAAGCGAGCCACCTTTGAGGCACGTGCTCCTGCGAGTTCCCAAGTTGAATCCCAATTTTCCGGAACTGTTTTTTCAGTATGACCTTCTATTTGGATTTTGTTGGGCAGCAGGAAAATTAGTTTTGAAAACCGTGTCATTTCTTTGACTGCTTTGGGATTCAGCTTAGCAGAATCCGCTTTAAAATAAGCACTGGCTTTAAAAGAAACGACAACCCCTTTTTCTTCTACATTAATATTCGCATCGTCGCCTAATTCACTCTCTTCCAACTGCTGTGCGATTTGTTCAACAATGGAATCTTTGCCCTCATTCATGTAAGGTGTCCCTGCCGGAAGTGGTTTAAAACTCGCGGCTAAACTTTTGAACTTCATTGTTTCATATTTGCATGAAGAAAAAGCAAAATGAAGAAACAAAGCAGAAGCGTTACCAAATCTCCATAAGTAAAAATCCACTCCTGGTCGAAAACCACACAAACTTCACAATCGTCCTCATCGATGAGTGTACCCATAATCTGTCTGGTTTTTTACGTTTATTTTGGGGTTGTGATTGTTTATACAGCTTGAAAACAGGCTGAACGTTTTAAATTACTTTGTTAGTATTTTTTTGTAAGCAGCAGTTCAACGGGTTTGATCTTCAGGCATGAGCACAATTTGTACACGACGGTTCAGGCTGCGTTTGTAGGCAGTATCCGGATTAAACCTGGGACGTGAATCTCCATAACCTGCGACCTGGATACGATCCGCGGGAATCAGTTTTGATTCCAAAAATGCTGCAATCACACTTGCGCGTGCAACTGAAAGTTCCCAGTTTGACGGATATTTTTGATTTGAGTCTGACTCATCTGTGTGTCCGGATATTTCAATATTGTTCTGCAGTTGTCCGATAATCGGCAGCATTTTGATCAATGCCCCTTTTGCCTTCTCGCTCAAGCTAACTGAACCCTGTTCAAATGCTACCGTTTTGCTGAAACTTACTTCAACACCNGCTTTTGAAGCATTGATTGAGACATCATCCGGCACCTCAAGTTGTTCCAGNTCCCTGGACGCTTTATCCAAGGCAGAACTCTGGCCACTGAAAATAAAAGGACTACCAGGCGGCATGCTCTTAAAACTGTCTGAAATTTGCTTGCTTTTTTCTACATCAGTCCTGCACATCGAAAAGAGTAAAATGAAGAAGCAAAGCAGGAGAGTTACCAAGTCTCCATAAGTAAAAATCCATTCCTGATCGAAAGGTATGCATACTTCACAATCCTCCTCATCAATCATCTGACCCATGGTTTACTCCTTTATCCGCTTCAGCTTNAGCTTAAGCTCCACCTTCTGCAGCCGCAGCACCATCACCACCTTCAAACTTCAACGCTTCATACATGGTTTTTTGATCAGGAGGCAGATAGTTCATTAAATCGTTTTCGATAAAATCAGGACGCTGCCCTCCCTCAATATAAAGAACTCCGTCACGGATCATTTCCATCAAAACTCTTTCCTCACCNTGATAAAGTTCAAGCTTCTTTTTGGCAGGTGAAAAAATCGTGTTCGCAAACAAAGAACCGTAAAAAGTCGTGATCAAAGCCACCGCCATTGCAGGTCCAATCGCTGAAGGATCNTCGAGGTTCTGGAGTAGCAATACAAGCCCAACCAGCGTTCCAAGCATCCCCCAGGCAGGACAGAGAGAAGCCATAGTACCAACCACAGCAATCTCATTATCTTTGCCTGCCATGGTATATTTCACTTCATGCGCCATCATTTCCACAATCGCTTCACGGTCAGCCCTGTCCACTACAAGTCTCAATCCTCCTCGCAGGAAAAGATTTTCTATGCTGGGTAGCGCGTCTTCAATCGCCAGAATATTTTTCCGGGCAATTTTGGAAACATCTACAATCAGGGTCAGCGTTTCTACCAGCTGAACCGGATTCTGTTTCCAGGATTTACCGATGATGCCTAAAAAGCCCTTAGCGTCTCCCATAGGGTGTGAAATAAATGTGGAGGCGATTGTTCCTCCAAAAACGATCATTAACGAAGGAGTATCCCAGAAGTAGACAACGTTTCCGGCTTTTACGGTAAACGTTGCAAAATCAAAAGTCATCGCAAACAACAACATAAACCATGCTAAAATGGTCCCAACCAGCGTTCCCTGTTCCATAAAAAATACTCTCCAGATGTCATGGATGTGAGGTTCTTTAAGCCTCTAATTCAATTTAACAAAGTGTTAATTTTCGTAACACGCTTTAGATTAGCAATAACCGTGAAAATACCGGATGTTTTCTGGAATTAATTCTTGCTGGACTGGAAATAAAGTCCTAAAGCAGTGTTATTTAGAAGGAGCTGAGAAATCTGCTTTAAACTACAACCTTGATATCAGGAAATTTTTTCCGCACTTTTTTATGTTAACTTTTTTAACAAGGGGAAAAGATTAGTTAAATTTAAAGTGCGGACTTATGAGGGGAGTATTTGCGTTGTAAATTAGAAATCGCTGCTATTTTCGTGAGGCATTTTAAACAAACGTTGAGCATTTTCATTAGTTTGTTCGGCTAACTGCTGCAGAGAAATATTTTTCAATTCTGCCACAAAAGTTGCAATTGCAGGAATATGCGCGGGTTTATTGGGTTTTCCACGGAAGGGAATGGGAGCCAGAAAAGGTGAGTCTGTTTCCAGCAGCATCTTCTCCAAAGGCAGCCAGCGTACTACTTCACGTAAATCTTCCGCATTCTTGAAAGTTACAATTCCGTTTATGCCAAGATACCACCCCATTTCCACCAGTTCGTGCGCCATCTCAATTGAGCTGGTAAAACTGTGCGCTACTCCAAGAGACTTAACAGGAATTTCTCTGAGGATGTTCAGCGTATCAGCTTCTGCTTCCCGACTGTGCATGACAACCGGTAGATTAAGCTCTTCTGCAAGCATGAGTTGTTGGCGGAATACTTGTTGCTGTACCTCAACAGGACTGTACAAATAATGATAATCCAACCCAGTTTCACCAATGGCAAGCAGCTTTTCTTCTGTTTGTGCCAGCTGACGAATTTTGTTTAACAGAGACTCGTTCATGGCTGAAGCATCATGCGGATGAAAGCCGACACTACCGTAAACTTCCGGAAATTGCAGCACTGCGTTCAAGACGAAATCAAGCGATGGTTCATCCACAGAAATAGTGAGCATCCGCTGTACTCCGGCATCTTTTGCTTCAATAACCGCTTCTTCAGGAGTTGAATCAAGTTTGTCCAAGTGGCAGTGAGTATCGATAAAACTTGTCATAGAGTGTGAAAGTGGGCTAGATTTATAGGTTTAATTGTTAATGTTTTCGTTTCCTGTAACTGATTCACAGGACAGTCTGCTTTGAAGCTGAACAATCGCTCTTAATCCGTTTACTGGTTTGCACCTCATCAAATTATTGGCAAATGAGCAACCTTAAATTAAATTATCTGCGTTCTGCAGCATTAACTTTGCTGATCACTGTTGCTCTGCCACTTTTGCTTTCCGCTTGTTATACAGTACGTTTTTACCATGATACAGATATGTTACGCGAAAAGCACGACGGAGAAATTTCCAGTATCAGCATGATTTTTACGGACAGCCAAATCGGCGGCCCTGCAAACATTCGCTCTGCCTGCCCCAGCGGTGCTTCAATGATTGAAACTGAACAAACTACACTTGACGGGTTGACGCATTATTTGAGCCTTGGCCTTTACAGTCCGCAAACTGTTCGTGTCTGGTGCAAAAGAAGGATCAGGTAAAATGATGAAAAAAGAATGGAGCCTACTTTGTCAGCGTTTAAATTATCAATTCCAGCAACCGGAATTTCTGCGGCAGGCACTGACACATAAATCTTTCATACCCTCCGAAAACGAAGAAAATTACGGTAATAACGAAAGAATCGAATTCCTCGGAGATGCAGTTCTGGATCTGGTGATCAGTGAAATGTTGATGGAAAAGTTTCCTGAACTGGACGAAGGCGGACTCTCAAAATTCAGGGCGAGCCTCGTCAGTGAATCCGGACTCAGTAAACAGGCCCGTGAGCTGGAATTAGGTGATTGCCTCCTGCTTGGCAGGGGTGAAGAAGTTACCGGTGGACGTCAAAAAACATCTTTACTGGCAGACACCTTTGAAGCAGTCATGGCCGCGGTCTATCTCGACAGCCGCGAAGAACACGGAATTTCAATAATTTCACGAGTCATTCAAACCCTTTTTCTGCCTCATGTCCCTGAAGATGCAGAAGGTTACATTACGCGGGATTTTAAATCCGAACTACAGGAACACGTACAAAAACTNTTCGGTATTCCTTCAACTTATGAATTGATGGAAGAATCTGGTCCTGATCACGAAAAAGAATTTACCATGGCGGTTTTTGTCAAAGAAAAAGAATGCGGCAGAGGCATTGGTGCCAGCAAAAAACTAGCCAGCCAATTAGCAGCAGAAAATGCCCTGCTGCGTATTCAGGATGAACCTTCATTCCTTCAAGTAGAAAATATCAGCTAATGCAGAATTCAACTTCACAAGAACCAATCCGTATCCAAAAAGTAATCGCACTCGCCGGAATTGCCTCAAGACGTGCCGCAGAAAAATTAATCCTGTCCGGTGAGGTGATCCTGAATGGGGAAATTGTTAAAGAGATGGGCCAAAAAATGATCATCGGAAAAGATCATTTGAGCGTAGAAGGCAAGAGAGTTAAAATCCCTCAACAGCAAAAAACACAGGTCTATGCGCTCTACAAGCCTAAAAATTGCATCACGACACTCAACGATCCTGAGGGACGTACAACAATCAGTGACTTTTTTCCGCGAACTTCCGCCAGACTTTTTCCGGTAGGCCGTCTTGATTATGATGCAGAAGGTTTAATTTTGTTGACCAATGACGGTGATTTGTCTCAGCAGTTGATGCATCCAAGTCACAAAGTCTGGAAAGGTTATTTTGTTAAGGTACGCGGACTTGTACAAAATGAAACTTTGGCCGCTCTGCGGCGGGGGCCGGTGATTGAAAAAAAGAAGCACCAGCCTGTACGGGTAAAAGTATTACACACTGTCAATGACAAAACCTGGCTGGAGATTTTTCTCAAAGAAGGTACAAACCGGCAGATTAAAAAAATGCTGCTGACCCTCGGTCATTCTGTGCAAAAAATTAAACGTTTCCAGGTAGGTCCTGTTAATTTAGGAGATTTGCAAGCCGGCGAAAGCAGAGCCTTGAGTCCGGAAGAAATAAAACAAATTGTGCCAAATTAAGAATTTTCGCCAGCCTCCACCCAAGTTCCAAATTGCTACACTTATACCATGCCCAAGGCAGATTTATACAAAATATCGATTACTGACGGGAAAGTGCTGCTGCGCATTCCGCAGCAGTTGATCGGTGCGGAAACCGCAAATATGGACGATATCCAGGCGGAACTGCATTTGATGGGTGTGGATTACGTTCCTGAACAACTCCAGGAAATTTATGAGCGGACCAGCGGTGAGTTTGATTTTCTGACAGATTTTAAAACCACTGGTTTCACTCTGCAGATTGAACTGAGTAAAGATGAAGCAAAGGCATATCTTAACATCATTCCTCCAATGGAAGAGGAAGAGCCTTTAACGCTGGAACGGATAATCAGCGTGCTCAAAGAAAAAAATATTCTGCAGGGAATCCACAACAAAAGTATTGAAAAAATTATTGCAGAAAAGATTTATTTCGAACCTGCAATTGTCGCCAGTGGCAAAGAAACTGTGCAAGGCAGGAATGGTTTCCCGGAACTGCTCTTTCTTCCGAAAAAGTCACGTCCCGCTCCGGGAACCCGCGTGAATCTTCGAGAGGTGCAGGTTTTACAGAAAGTGCAGCAGGGACAGGAACTGGTGCGTATTGAAACTGCCACCATGGGCGAAGATGGTTATACAATAACCGGAAAACTTATCAGCGCTACTCCCGGAAAACAATACCGCATCCGTCCCGGACGCAACACCAGATATAATCCGGAAGGTACTCATATTATCGCCACAAAATCCGGAGTGGTCTGTCTTAACAATGACAGCATTTCGGTGGAAAAAGTGAAAGTCGTTGAGAAAGTTGATGCCTCTACCGGGCATGTGCGTTTTGACGGAATTGTCAGTATCCGCGGAAATGTCTCTGACAGCTGCAGCGTGGAAGCCGTGCGGATTGACATTGGAGGTTCCGTAGGTAAAGCACGTTTACGCTCAATCGGAGAAATTCGCGTAGCGCAAGGTCTCAAAGGTGCAATCGTCCAGTGCGGAAGTACACTGCGTGCAAACAACATGACGAATACTCAGGCCAGTGTCGGTGAACATGCTCTGGTCGACGAATACATCGTTAATTCAAAAATATACTGTGGTTCAACACTTCAGCTAACTTCTAAACAAGGTTATGCTTCCGGAGGTGTCCTGCAGGCCGGAAATCTGATCCGCCTGCCGAATATCGGACTGCCTGGAACTGATGAGCCAAATGAGGACGGTGAATATCCTGAAAACGAACTTCCGCAGACTATTTTAGAAGTTGGAATTTCACTTAAAAACCGTAAACAGTTTAATGAACTGGAAAAAAATGCCCAGGAATCTCTGCATTCGCTGCAGGACGATCTCAAGGAAATTACTACTATTCTTGAAGAATTGCAGGAGATTGGCTGGGACGAGACAAAAATCGGTAAATTAACCGAACTCGAGTCAAAGGCTAACAAAAATGTCAGCAATACTTTCTCCGATCTCCGTAAACGGGAAGCACAGGATGGCATCAACGAACTGAACAAGAGCACGAACGGAGGTGCGGTTTTCATCACCGGAAAAATCCCGGCCGGAACCGCAATTAACGTGCGTCGAGCNCGCTANAATGTNCTCACAAGGACNACTGATAAAGCTTATAGTTTTGCAGAAAACGGAATTCAGGCCACCCCCTGTAAAGAACTGTTGAAACGCTACCAGGAATATTTTCTGAAATTGACGGTCTGATCTTTTAAGGAAAAAGCACTGAAGCACTGAAAAGAACGAATGGCGGATATAACTAGAAAAGATGTTGAACGACGTGTAAAGCGCGGTGATTCACTGAAGGAAATTGATATGACCGGACTAAATCTGGATGATTTCAATTTTGAAGGTGCTATTTTTAACAAGTGCAAATTCAGCGGCAGCAGCATCAACCGCTCAATTTTTGCATTTTCACGTTTTGAAGCATGTCTGTTCAATGACTGCGAAATGCAGGAATGCAACTTTCAGGAGTCATCATTTGTGGAATGTGATTTCAGCAAAACTGATTTACGTGACAGTGTATTGATTGAAGTCAACTTCCGGCAGACGGTTTTGCACAGCACCGATTTCAGTGGTTCTTTTCTGCAAGATGTAGTTTTGATCGAAGCCAACGGTGATCTCTGCAATTTTTCTTTTTCAACTTTAAACGCATCTAATTTAAACGGTGCGAAATTTCAGGTCTGTGATTTCAGCGCCTGCCGCGGTTTCGGTATCAAAGCGGAGGCGGCGGACTTTACGGGTTCAGAATTCAGCGGGGCACGGCTGGATTCATCACAACTTCAGGGTGCAATTTTAAACTTCTGCAATTTTTCAGCTGCATCTCTGCAGGAATGTGATTTGAGCAAAGCCCAGCTTTTTTCTGCGACTTTGGAGAACGCGTGTTTAAATTCCGCGCTTTTGCACGATGTTTTATTAATGGGAGCAAAAGCGGAGGGAGCAGAATTGGCTGATACAGTTCTCAATAACGCTAATCTGACAAATGCGGATTTCTCCAACTGCATCTTTGACGGTGCCGCCATGAGCGGTGTTATGGATCAGGACACAGTTTTTGACGGTGCCAGCCTCAAAGGAGTAAGTCGATGAACTGGAAATTACGCTTTAATCTTAGCCTAATGCTTTTCCTGTTGAGCGCAAGCGTACTTTTTGCTGAATACCGTGCCTATGAGCTGGAGGTATTTGACCGGATTGTAAACTCTTCACGTAAAGTCATCACCTCTTTTTCACCGACAGACTTTATTCAAGTAAACGGCGGACCACAGCGTATCGGCATAATTATCAGGGCTTCATGGATCTGCTATGGCGACACATCACTCTATAAAAAAGTATGTCCAACACCTAAAGCAATCAACCCGCGTTTTCAACAAGGCGACCGTGTGCAGATCGTTTTGAAAAAACATCTGACCGATCAATGGCTTGGTATAATAGAAAACAGTTTTTTTCGACCGGGTTTNCGGAGCAATGTATATGGGGTACGTTTTACGGAACGCGGAAATCTGTACACACGTTATTACGAGTCAAATCTAAAAAAAGTNCCTTGAGGAAAAATTCTTTGCCCGTCTTGATCGTTTCCGCCTTTTGCGTTAAACTNNTCAAATATCTTTGATGGTCCCGTAAAAAGTCAGGATGACACCAATGTTTGTCATTCCCGCTTTCGCGGGAATGACAACTAATTACGAAGCCATCATCTTTAAGGGTATCTTAAAATGAGTGTCGCAACTTTGAAATATTTTTTGCTTCGTTCGTAATAACACGCTTTTGGGATTAATTACAAAATTATAATATCGACTAACTAAAAACAGCTGCTTTGTTTTAGCAGTAAACAAACTACAAAATAAAATGGAAANAATTAAAGCCGCGAGTCTGATGACCGCAATCAAAACACCTTATANGCCCGACGGTGACGTTGATCTGGAAAGCTATGACCGACTGGTTGAAGCNCAAATTGAACACGGTGTGGAGGGTTTGATCGTTTGCGGAACCACCGGCGAAGGCCATTTGATGGACTGGGAAGAGCATCTGATGCTGATTGCNCACAGCGTGAATAAGTTCGGTAACCAACTANTAATTGTCGGCAACACCGGCAGTAACAACACTCGTGAAGCAATCAAAGGTACCAAGTACGGTTTTGCTTTCGGCATGGATGCGGCGCTGCAGATAAATCCGTATTACGGAAAAACCTCTGATGCAGGACTCAAGGAGCATTTCAAACGTGTTTTGGATTTAGGTCCCAGCATTATTTACAACGTACCAGGACGTACCGGTCAGGATCTGCAACCTGATTTAATTGAAGAACTCGCGGAGCATGAAAATTTAATCGGTGTAAAAGAATGTGCCGGTAACGAACGGATGGCGCACTATGAAGCACAAGGAATCGCCTGTTGGTCCGGAAATGATGATCAATGTTTTGAGGGACGTCACCGGCACGGTTCGCACGGAGTAATTTCTGTGACCAGTAATTTACTTCCCGGACTGATGCGGCAATTGATGGATACTGACGACCTTGAGCTGAATGCCCGTTTGCAGCCGTTGATGGCGTGGCTTTTTCATGTACCCAGTCCTAATGCTCTCAACACTGTGCTCAGCATGACCGGTGCGGTTCAGCCAGTCTTCCGGCTGCCTTACTCACCGGTTGACCGGCAGTCACGCCAGCAGGTTATTGATCTGCTGCTTGCTTTTAAAGCTGAAGACTGGGTGGGTTCCGGACTTGAACTGCTGGAAGACGAGCAATTTATTCTCTGCGCCTGAGAAGCTCAGCCTTCTCTGGCCCAGGCCAGCAGACTTTCCATCAACTGAGTTTTAAAACGTTCCGCGTCAACTTCAAGCGCGACCTGCATATTTTCCTCACCAAGAGGTGTACGGCCGCGTCGATCCACCACGGTCATTCCACGGGTTAATTCTCCGTTCAACTCCACGTCTACATAACGCTTCTCGCATTTAACTAAATCCGGAAAGAGACAAACTCCGGCCGCCAGAGGATCGTGCAGCACACAGCGTTTCCAACCTGAAAGATTTTCGTAGGCCGTGGAAATAAAACCAATGATCTGCAGTAAAAATGCTGAACGCTCATTATTGATCTTCACTAATTCCTGCAGATCCTGCTCCTCCCAGTATACCTCATGGGTCACATCAAGACCGATGAGCGTCATCTCCATTCCGGAGCGGAAAACAATTCGTGCTGCTTCCGGATCATTGGCAATATTAGCTTCAGCCAC
>JGI26241J51128_1001087_pt1 | contig 15273 bp, 9 predicted proteins | sample SaaInlV_200m_DNA_4_FD_51128 | JGI IMG/M metagenome (IMG submission 51128) | reverse complement strand
ACCCATGCATCGAGTTTCAAATAATCTCGCAAATCTAAAGTTTTTCTCCATTCTTCAGCAACTACTTTCCCTAGATTATTCAACTGTATTTTTGCATTCTTGATCGTCCCAAACAGGCATTTCTTTTGTTGAACGCAGATAGTAATAAAATATGCTCCTTCCTGTGAATAGTTATAACCCTTCAATCGAATAGAGTATCGATGATGAGTTTTAGGGTTAAAGTGCATATCAATTTCATCACCCGGAAGTGTGGCGTGACGTGCTCTCATATGAGGTTCTCATCATCTGCATTATCTCATAATTCAAAAAACTTACACGACTTTTTGCCTCGCCGGAAATTGTGTTTGCCGGATCGTTTTTGGAAAATTGAATGTCAAAATCTGGTCCAGAATAATTAACAGTATTTCCAGTTTCAGAAACACGATATTCCTTGCCGTCAAAACGGGAAAATATAGTAGATTCCTGAGCAGAAGTTTCCACACTTTCAATATAAAAACCGTCGCGGTGGCTGAATTCCTGAAAAGTTTCCAGACTGCCGAAAAACCGAGGTTTGAGCAAAAACGGACCACCGTCTTCCGGGCANAAAATATCACAGTTTCCGCATTCATTACAAAAATCTGCAAAGTTCGCAATTTGATATTTTTTCTCTAATTTCAGAGAATTCTTGGNTTTTACTGACCAGCCAGATTTATTGTTTTCAAACTCCAATATTTCAGTTTCACCCTGAGGAATATTCAGTGCAAAATTAGCATCATTGGGGCAAACCGGAATACACTTATCGCAGGTGAGGCAATCGAATAGTTCAAGTGTTGTTCCGACTTTCCGGGGCGGATTTGAGTTTTTTTCTAAAGTATAACGTGCCTGTGTTGTGACCTCGTCGACATATGTTTTTGTATTCAGCAATTTAACTTCGGAAAGCCATTTTTCAAAAATTTCATTCGCCAACGGTTCTTCTTGCGCTCCGGCAACTTTCCGGAATTCCCCACCGTTTTCCAACGTTTTACGCAGAGCATCCACCGCCGCAGCTTCTGTTCCGGAAGCGTTTACGCCGCCGGAAGCTATATTTTCCAGGGCCTGCTCAGCGTTTCCGTATGCTTTGAGGATGTAACTTTCGATGTCACTTACGCCGAGTTTGTCCATACGTGAGTTTAACTCTTTGTAATAAGCACTGCTTCTGCTGTAACCGCCAACTTTCAGCAGATCACTGCAAACCGTGATTGGAGTCAAACCTAAAGCAACTGCATCCGCGAAGTTTGTTTTGTCAATGCCTGCAGAAAATGAAATTGGAAATTGGTCGCCGAATTTTTCACGGAACTGCTGCACCAAATGGATTCCTAAAACGTGCAGGGGAGTTCCGGAAAGGTACATAACTTTTTCACTTTGCGGAAAGAAGTCCCGATGATTTTCCACAATCAGCGTGTTATTAAATTTTACTCCAAAACCNAANCCCAGCGTTTTTGCGGTTTCACCGAGACGTTCAACAAAACCCTGCGCCTGTTCCCAACTNGCGTCATTTTCAAATGCTTCATCCGGAACGTGAATTTCNGCATAACCCAGAATTTCGTTGAATAAGTGTCGTACCTTTTCTTTTCCTAAAAGAGTTGGNTTAAGTTTGATAATGCAGTTCAAANCGTGTTCACGGAAAAGATAATCAATTATTTTTTCAATTTCTTCCGGAGGACATCCGTGAAATGTACTNAGAGTCAGAGTGTCAGAAAGTTTCGTCTGGAAATCCAGCTTTCGGAATTCACGGTACTGCTCCGGAATTTGTTGTCGGTAATGTTCCACGATTGCGGACGCATCCTGCATACCTTCAATAAACTGCCGTACTTTGTCGGATTGAATTCCCGCTAAATCATAACCGACACTCATGTCATACAGCACGTCGCCGAAATTNTCAGCCAGTTCCAGCTTTCCGCTGGCCTGCAGAATTTCAATCAGCATCGCACCTTTTACATATTCATGCAGTGACTGCTCAATCCGTAATTCCTGTGACCATTCAACATTGTAACCCACTGTCTGCATGTCAATACAGGGTCGTGGNATTTCCAGTTCATCTAGAATTTGTACGGTCTTCAATTCCATAATTCTGCATCCACCCAACCATGAAAGCAAAATATTTTGTGCCATTTGGGTTTGTGGCCCGGAAGCAGGTCCGAGAGCGGAAGAACTTTTTTTGCCGTGAAAATTTACGGAATAATCTTTTCCGGAAATACCGCAGAAAAATTTTTTTGCCGGAAAATCAAAAATGGATTGCTCTGTTTCTAACTCGTCAAACATTCGGTTTATGAGAGAACCAAATGGATGCGGAATTAATTCAGCCATAAAAAGTTTAAAGTTAAACGGTTTCAGAGTAGGGGCACGGCGCGCCGTGCCCGTACAAAGTCTCAGAGTAGGAGCAGGGTTCTAGTTGAAGTTAGACCAAAGTTTTTTCGCCTGTTCGACAGCATTTGCTTTTATTTCCTGTTCGGAAACATCCAGCAGTTGATAATCACGAATCCGGAATTCCCCTCTTGTCATCACATCGCAGGGTAAGCCGCTCAAGCCAAAAAAAATGTTGCCAAAAATGGTGGATTCGCTAATCGGCGTTCTTGGCAAATAATCAAAAATCGCTAAATCCGCTTGGTATTCCGGTAAGATGTAACCTAATTTTCTGCTGCTACCAGGACTTCCGGAGAAGAGTTTAGAGGCAATTTCGGCATTATTTTTAAATAACAACTGCATGTAGTCAACACTATCTTCTCCGCCTTCAAGGTGTGAACTGCGAATGAGCATGCCTTCTTTGCCTTCACGCAGCATGTTGCTCTGCATGCCGTCCGTTCCAAGCCCTGATTTTAATTTATTTAAATTTTGATTTGGAGTCATGCCAACCCTGTTATTCGCATTTGAAGATGGATTGTGCACAAATTGAGAGCCATGTTTCTGTATCAATTCAAGATCGGAATCTTTGATATGCAGACCGTGAATGATGAGACCGTTTTCATTGAGCAGATCAAATTCCTCTAACCTTTCCAAAACTGAGTTGTAGCCTTTGTTCAGGGCATCGGCTTCATCTGCTTTGTCTTCAGAGACATGCGCATGAATTCCCCATGAATCGAGCTTGCCTGCAGCGTCCCTGATTTTTCTTAAAGAAGAATCTGAGAGAGTAAAAGATGCATGCAAACCAAGCATTGGATGAACATACTGAGTTGCGGAAAACTTGCTGATTGCAGCTATATTTTCCTGCAGACTTGCTTCAAATATTTCTTGACCGTTACGGTCAGAAATTTCAAATGCGGTACTGATATTTAAACCGAGCTTTTCCGAAGTTTCCGCCAGTAGAGAGAGTGAACCTTCAATGTAGGAAGGACTGCAGTGGTGGTCAATGATGGTTGTCGTTCCGGCTTTTAGAGAGTCTACTAATCCTGCTTCAAAACAAGCTTGCGTAGAATCGTGATCAAGAGCGAGGTCCATTTTCCACCAAACCTGCTCTAGTATTTCTTTGAAGTTACGCGGATTATTTTTCGGAAGAGGCATCCCCACTGCAAGTGCAGAATACAAATGATGATGAGCATTGATCATGCCGGGCAGAGCGGTTTTTCCACAGAGATCATGGACAACATCAAACTCTCCGGAAGGTTCGCTGGAACTTACACTTTCAATCGTGTCTCCGGCAATTGCGACATAGGCATTTTCAAGCAATGCAGGATCAGCACATGGATTGATCACATGTAAATTTTTCAATAGGGTTTTTTTCACGATCATCTCATTAAAAAAATTGATAATTCAGCGACTTAGTATATTAAGTCTTCTTAGTTTAAGAGTCAATTATTTTTCATTTTTTTAAGTTTCAAATTTGTGACGTAGAAATTCCGCAAGAAAGTCGTTCCACAAATTATCGGGAATCATTTCCATTTCTAAAACCCAGATTTGTTCTGCGAGTTCAGCAAAGCTTCTCAGTTTGACTGCGTCTTTTTCTGTAGTCAGGAGGTATGCCGGTTTTAGTTTTTGCTGTTGTTCCAGAATTTTCCGTACATCTTCAGTGCTATAATCATGGTGATCCGGAAATTCAATTTTGCCGATTATTTCAACGCCTTGCTGTTCCAGCAAGCGCTCAAATCCTTTAGGTTGAGCAATACCTGATGTGAGCAGCAGACGCTTGTTTATTATTTCATTTAAGTTTAACTGTACCTTGCCGTCAAGTCGGGTGAGTCCTTGTACTTCATACTTGAAATTGAAAACAGGACAGCTGACCTGCAGCTCATGCTTGAGCATTTGCGAAACGGCATCTTTGAGGCGGCTAAATTTGTTTTTGTGAGAATGATTGCGTCAGCACGTTTCCATTGATTTACAGGTTCACGCAGCACACCATAAGGAAGCAGATGCGGTTTCCTAAACCCTGCTCTGCGTCTATCAAAAGCAAATTAAGATCACGGTGAATTGCTAAATGCTGATATGCGTCATCGAGCAGCAAGATGTCAGGATGATCCTGTTTTTCTGCTAAACCTGCTGTAATGAAGCGTGAACTGCCTACGTAAACGGGCACCTCCGGATTCCGCTGTGCCAGTAAATAAGGTTCATCTCCAAAAAAAGCAGGATCAATCTTACTGTCTTCACAAAAACGCAGCCTCTGCTGAGAAGATGCGTCTTTACGTTTGTAACCTCGACTTAACACAGCAGGTTGTTTTTTCAAGCGTTGTAATTCCTTTACCAGCAGATCAACAACCGGTGTTTTGCCTGTTCCGCCGACCGTCAGGTTTCCTACAGAAATAACAAGAGTGTTAACACGGTTCGTTTTTAACCAGCCCTTTCTGTAGGCAAACAGACGTAAAAGTACAAAACTTTTGAAAACCTGTGAAATTACAAAAAGCAAAGGTTTTAAAAATTTGTTTGAAAAAATCATGGTTTTAATTCTACATTTTTTTGGACTTTTTCCATTTCAGAAAAAAGCGGTAATTGCTGTTTTTCATCAGCAAATACACGTGTCGGAGTTACAAAAACCATCACGTGATCGAAGCTGTTATTTGCACCACTTGTCCTGAATAAGGGGCCTAGTAAAGGCAGATCTTTAAAAAATGGCAGCCCCGACAGGCTTTGACCGGTACTGCTTTTGATCAGTCCTCCAAGCAGAAAGGCCTGTCCATTTTTCACAATGACCTGAGTTTGCGCGCGCTGGGTGTTGATCGGCGGGATCCCGTCAATGCTGGATCCTTCAGTAGGATTACTCGTTTCCGCAAAGATCTTAAGCCAAATCCTGTCATTTGTGTGCTTATCAATGTCCTCAATCAAACGAGGAGTCACCCTGAGTGTAATGCCAGTTTTCAACTCTTGCAAGCGGCTCGTTTTATCATCAGTGATTTTGATATGCAGAACGGAACCACTATTCATTTCTGCTTCCACGTTATTCAGAGTGACCACCACAGGCCGTGAAAGCATACGACCTTTGCCTTCACTCTGCAGCAAACGTAAGACAGCATCCACCTGCAGAGCCTGCGATGCGGCTGCAGGACCCAAAGCCAAACCTGCAGAAAANGCACCCTGATCTGTGACGCTGACAGTTCCGTCNGCGGAAATACTTTTTGCACGGAATTCCAGTCCAAGCTGCCGTGAATGNGTTTCGCTGGTTTCAAACAAATGTGCTTCTATCCTGATCAAAGGCAGGGGTCGATCCCAAATCCGTACCAGTTTTTCCAACCATTCTACATGGGATTTGCTACCTTCCAGAATGAGGGTGTTGCTGAGCAAATCCGCAATTATTTGTGGCCGCATCACCGGGATTTCAGTTTCATCTTCAAGCCTCTGCTGGAGGGCTTTTCTCAAGCTCTCTTCAACACCCGGAATTGTCAGGGACTGTCCGTTACTCTTCACGGTTTGCGGACCTACACTTAAATATTTTAGCTGCAGTCGTACCATGCTGGAATCCGGAACTGTTTCTGTTTCAGTAGCTTCAACTTCAATTTCTGACTCCAGCGTAAAAACTTCCGGATTTGCTGATGTAATGTCAGTGAGCCCGTTTTCCCATTGCTCAATCAATTGCGCTGTTAAATTGACGGATTCTTCCGAACCTCTTAAAACCAATGAATTAGGAGCAGGATATGCGACATGTACTAGACTGATTTCCTTCAGTTCTTTGCTGATTTCTGCTAAAAAGTCACGAATTTGTTTTTGCTCGGCAAAACGTATGTTAAGCGACTTTGTCACCAATGGAGGATCCTGTGTCCATGCTAAAACATGGAGTCCCGGATAATAAACCGCAAGCGCATTCTGACGACGTGCTAAATCGAAGATTGCGTCCTCTATAGAGTTATATGCTAAATTGCGGATTACTTTACGCTGCTTTATTTTTTCCTCATTAAAATGTAAAGTAATCTGTCCGGCTTGAGCTAATTCACGCAGAATATTTGTTAATAAAACGGGTGAATTGATTATTTTTTTGAAAGCCCGAAAGCGCCAAACGTCGGAACGTAAGACAATTCGGTGACGACCGTTGCGGCTTATCAAGGCCAAATCGTGACGTGAAAGCAATAGTTTTAAAATAGTTTCAGGATGATGACCCTGAACTTCAGCTACTTCCGGAAGACTCTGTATTGCTGGATCTATTTGTATTTTTTCAGGATGCAGTGCGAACTCTTGAAGCAGTGCATCCAGCATTTCAGTTAAAGTATTACCTGAACTTGTGGAAAGGGTGATTCCGGAACTAGGTGCTTTTTTCCAGACAATTCCGGACTCACTGCTGAAACACTGAAGCCTGCTGCTGAAAATAAGATTATGGATAACAGCCACCGTTTCATTACTAGTTTAGCTTAGATTGTGACTTTTTGCTGATGAAGAAGCATAATTCAACTTCACTCAGTTGCCTGGTGTCAACGGAAGAACATCGGACTTTCTGCTAAATGCCTGCAGATTATTTTCTTTGCCGCGGCTCAGGTCAAACTTTTGATCTAGCTTTTAGATACGACATTTTTTCGAATTACTCAAGCGGAGTGATGATATGATGTTTAAAGTCTTTAAGAAAATGTATTGTTAATTGCACAGCAATGAATTAGCTTTCCTTGGAGACGGTTTTGAATAATCAGAGAAAAACAATAATTTTTTAACCTTAAGTCAGAGAAAATCATGCTAAAGCTCATTCGACGTCCGGACATGTGATCACACTCGTGTTGTTTCTATTGATGATTCCAGCAGAGCGGATGGAACTATTTTCTTCACTGGAAAATTGGCTGCTCGGTAACCGGCATATTGTCCGCTTAAATACTTTAGAACCGGAGAAGACTCAATTTTCCTACGATGAAATTGTGATAGTAGATACTGAGGAAACATTCTTTGATGAGTATGGAAGCTGGCCGCTTAAACGTGCTGATATTGCAAAACTGACTACAAATTTAAAAAGGCTGGGTGCAAAAGTAATTGCACTCGATATGTTGATGGATTTTCCAAACGGATATGATGAAGATCCAATACTGGCGGAAGCCATGCAAAACACCGGAAATACCATTGTTGTCGCACAACTTGAATTCGGCGGTGATGGTAAATTCATAGAAGTTAATTATCCAACCGAAATTTTAAAAGCAGCAGCCGAAAGTGGTTACACCAATCACACCCTGATCGGGAACAAGATTTCACGCGTACGCTTTTTTCCGCAAGAGATAAAGGATCATAATGTCTGGCCTTTTGCCATAAAAACACTTGCCATGTACAAAGGAGTTGAGCCTCAACTGGAAAATGGACAACTCACAATTGGAGATATTGAAGTACCCTTGGATCCTTTTAATGATTTGTGGGTAGATTTTCCTTCACTTCCGCCGATGGCAACTTTTTTAGCAAAAGATACCCCTGCGGGAATTTCTGCTGCAGAAATTTTGTTGGAACTTGAGGATATTCCAGATGATGAATGGGACGAAGAAACAGAGGATCTGCAGGAACTGATCAGTGGAAAAATTGTGGTTGGAGATACATCTGAAGTTTCCCACGATATCTTTAGCAGTCCGATTGGAGAGGTTTACGGGATTGAGTTTCTAGCCGATACAATCATGACATTGATGAAAAATGCGCCGATTCGTCCCGCCAGTTCACAAAATGAAATGCTGGTGCTGTTGATACTTTTTATCTGTTTCGTAATCGTTGCGTTGATTCCAAAATATGAAAACTTATTGTTTCTGCTGATCATTGCTGCCTATGCGGGATTTGGCGTTTTTACCTATGTTTATTATGGTGTCGCTTTTTCCATGAGTTATGCACTGATTGCCTGTGTACTGAGTACAGGCACCATTAACCTTTACCTGTTTATGATGGAACGTAAGCAGAAAGGATTTATTAAAGGCGCGTTTTCACAATATCTTTCTCCGACTGTTATTGATCAAATTGTAGAAAATCCTGAGATGCTGCAGCTCGGTGGAGAGAGGCGTGAAATGACCCCGTTTTTTTCGGATATTCAGGGTTTTTCAACCATTTCAGAAGGTTTGACTCCGGAAGAATTGGTGCAGTTACTCAATGAATATTTAACGGCAATGTGTGACATTATTTCTTCACATCAAGGTACAATAGATAAATTTGAAGGTGATGCGATCATCGCATTTTGGGGAGCACCTTTAGACTTGCCGAACCACGCTACTGTCGCCTGTCACGCAACTATCGAGATGCAGCGACGCGGTGAAGAACTGCGTAAAATGCTGCGTGAGCAGAGCCGTCCCCTGCTCTTCACCCGTATGGGTTTGAACAGCGGTCCGGTAGTTGTGGGCAATATGGGTTCAGCAGAACGTATGGATTACACCATGATGGGTGATGTTGTCAATTTGGCAGCAAGACTTGAAGGTGCGAATAAATTTTATAAAACCTTCAGTATGATTTCCGGTAGTACATATGAACTTGCAAAAGATGATATTGACAGTCGTCAGCTGGATATTATCAGGGTGGTTGGAAAAAATGAACCAGTTCCGGTTCATGAACTGCTGGCCCGTAAGAATGAAACCAGCGGTGAAATGAGCGGAGTGGTGGAGCAATATATGAAAGGTCTGAAGCTCTATCAAGACAGAAACTTCAAAGATGCAATTGCGGAATTTGAAAAAGTCTTAAGCATCGATTCTGAGGATGGACCATCCCAGACTTATATTAAACGCTGCGGAATGTTCCTAGAGTCTCCTCCGGAAAAAGACTGGGACGGTGTGTTTACTTTTACAGAAAAAGGATGAGTCAGAATAACAGATGAAACAACGTCTTGATCGACTGCTGGTAGAGCAAAAACTTGCGCCTTCCCGGGAAAAAGCACAGGCGTTTATTATGGCAGGCATAGTGAGGGTTGACGGTCAGCCGGCGGGAAAATCAGGTCGTATGATCAGTACTGATTCACTTTTGGAAGTACTGGGGACAGACCAGCCGTTTGTGAGTCGCGGTGGAGTTAAGCTCAAAGCTGCTCTGGAATACTTTGAGATAGAACCTAAAAGTCTTGTCGCACTTGACATTGGTTCCTCAACCGGAGGATTTACTCACTGTTTACTGCTTGGTGGAGCAGAAAAAGTTTTTGCAGTCGATGTAGGTTATGGTCAGCTTGCGTGGGAATTACGTCAGGATCCACGGGTTAACTCACTCGAGCGTACAAATATCCGCTATCTGGAATTTGAAAAACTTGGTGAATATGTGGACCTTGTTGTTATTGATGTTTCGTTCATTTCACTGAGGTTGATTTTTCCAAAAGCTCTTGAGTTTCTAAAACCCGGCGGATCTCTTGTCGCACTAGTCAAACCGCAGTTTGAAGCAGGTGTTGATGATGTGGGGAAACGTGGCAAAGTCAGCGATACTGCGGTACATGAGAAAGTCCTTGAAACTCTAAAANTTGAGGCTNAGANACAAGGTTTTATTGTTCTTGGACAAACAAAATCGTCAATTGTAGGAAAAAAAAGCGGCAACGAAGAATTTTTTCTGTGGCTGCAAAAACCTCAAAATTCTGACTCAAACCAGTCATGAGNAGTGATCACGCACCATTTGATCTTCCGGACCAGACATTTCTTCGCGTTTCTCTGGAACATATAGTTCCTAACCCTCAACAGCCACGCAAACAATTTTCGGATAAATCACTACAGGAACTGGCACAGTCAATTCGAGCGCAGGGTGTGCTGCAGCCTTTAGTTGTCCGCAAACATCCAAGTCTGGAAAACCGTTATGAACTGGTTGCTGGGGAACGTCGCTGGCGTGCCTTAAAACAACTTGAAGTCCCTCAGGTTCCGGTAATTTTGCGGAAAGTGGGCGATGATGAAATGCTGGAAGTAGCGCTGCTGGAAAATATTCAGCGGGAAAACCTGAGTGTAATCGAAGAAGCACAGTCTTATCAAGTCCTCCTGCAAAGTCACGGATACACTCAGGAAGAACTAGCCCGTAGAATTGGTAAAGACCGTTCCACAATCGCCAATCAAATGCGTTTGCTCCTGCTTCCTTCACCCCTGAAAAATGATCTTGAAACAGGCCGCATTACGGCGGGACACGCCCGCTCAATTTTGGCACTACCCGGCACTGCTTTTCAGTTGGAAATGCGTGAACGTCTTTTACTTAACTCCTGGTCNGTACGTGAAACAGAANGACAGGTNAGGNTGAAGCTGGATTTTCTTGAAGTCAGTCCACAAAAACAGGGTGATAAAAATCCCGCGCCGGCAGGAACTTCCGAAACTCAGCTTTCAAAAGCGGAAAAGGACACGCATATACAAAATCTTGAAGAAGAACTCCAGCGTCGACTGAGAACACGTGTGGAGATAAAATTCCGTGAAGGCAAAGGGCAGATCAAGATTGATTATTTTTCTTTGGAGGAATTTGAACGGCTCTATGAATTGCTTACTTCTTGCTGATTTATTTGAGAAAAACTGCTCAAAAGCAAGTGAAAATTTGATTTACTTTTTNTAGGTTTTCTTGTATAATCAAGGGTTAATTCTAATATTGGNGAATATTTCCAATATTTTTTGTCAGACATTCGCAACTAAATCAGGAGATTATTATGAGGTTAGGAACAACAACAACACTCACCCACGGCGTTACTGCGGCAGCCTCTGTCACAACAACAGAGAGGCTGGTTTTTATTAAGAAAGTATACAGCCTGCTAGCCATGTCAATGCTGACAGCTGCTGTTGGAGCATATTTGGGTTCTGGTCCACTGTTCCTCGTAGTGGCACCAAATATGATGCTTTTCTTTGTACTTCAAATTGGACTGATATTTTTTGCTTCTTTTGCAGCTCGAAAGCCCGGATTAAATATCATTGCCCTTTTTAGTTTTACAACTGTTTCGGGATTAACATTGGGACCTATGTTGATGAGGGTAGGGCCTACTATCGCTGCAGAAGCTTTTATCCTAACTGCGATCACCTTTGTGTGTTTGAGTTTATATGTAGTCTATTCTAAAAAAGATTTCAGCTTTATGTCTGGATTCTTAATGACGGGACTTATTGTCATAGTCGTAGGAGGATTACTGAATATATTCTTTATACAAAGTGGNATGATGCACTTCGTTATGTCAGGCGCAAGTGTGTTGCTGTTCAGTGGTTTCATTCTCTATGATACCTCAAATATTTTGCGCTACTACGGCACCGACGAACACGTCTCCGCCACGTTGGCTTTGTACCTCGACGTGCTGAACCTGTTTATTGCGCTGTTGAGTATCCTCGGCATCATGAGTGATGATTAACAGAAAGTTGCTTTAAGTGAGCGGGAATCCTGAACAATGTTCCGGCGTTCCCGTTCTTTCATCCTTGTGCCTCAAACTTCAAATGTCCTCCCTGTATTTTAAGTTGATTCGCTGAGATTACTCTCAGAAATCACACTTAGAAAACTTTAGGCCTGTTGCTTTAACTAAGACATTCCAAAGGTTTTGAGAACAATCTAAAATTATTTTGAAAAAAATTGAAAATATATTTGCTTTTCTTTAGAAAAAGAAATATATTAAGGGGTTAGATTTGAAAATGCCTTTAAAGGTGGCATATTTAATCAAAACTCCCTCCACATGAGCCTTGGCCATTATCCATATGCGTAACGTCTTTCAGTACCAACATTGCGAATTTTCCGTCAGACGGGAAAAAACTGGAAAAGTGCCTCCGGAGAAAATAACGGATCAACGCTGTTTTTATTACAGCTCCGGATTGTGTGACAAAACCATTCTGCGTTAAACAAGTTCCAAGTGAAAGCCTGCTTTCATTTTTTCAGCTGCAGATTAGACCAACAACAACCCTAACCTTAGTCAGTTCTTATGCCTTCAACATTAGAAAATCGTCATCGTATTCGTAGATCTTTCGGAAAACTTTCTGCTCCGATCAAAGTTCCACATTTGTTGAAAGTTCAATTAGATTCTTTTGAACGCTTTCTTCAACGCGACGTTCCACCTGATCAGCGTGCGGACAAAGGTCTTGAAGCAGTTTTCCGCTCAGTATTCCCTGTTTCTGATTTTAGTGGTTCCTCTACATTGGAATATGTCCATTATCGTTTAGGGGATCCAAAATATTCAGTTGAAGAATGTCGGGTGCGCGGGGTTACTTTCGCTTGTCCTGTACGGGCAGCGCTACGTTTGATTGTCTGGGAAAAGGATACTGAGTCAGATGTAAAGCACATTCGTGATATAAAAGAGCAGGACATTTATTTAGGTGAATTACCGTTAATGACTCCAACAGGTTCTTTTATCATCAATGGAACTGAACGTGTGATCGTGAGTCAGATGCACAAAAGTCCAGGTGTTGTTTTCACACATGACAAGGGTAAAAGCCACTCCAGCGGGAAGTTACTTTATTCTGCACGAGTGATTCCTCAGCGTGGATCATGGCTCGATTTTGAGTTTGACAAAAAGGATGTGCTTTATGTGCGTATTGACCGCCGCCGCAAATTTCATGCAACAGTACTGCTGAGAGCTTTGGGTTACACTGAGGATCAACTGCTGGAATATTTCTATCAGTTTGAAAAGCTTGACTTGAGCAAAGTTAAGGCAGGAGAGGATCTTGAAACGCAGAGTTATCTACGTGTTATGGATCCGAAAATAATTCTGGATCAGCGTCCGCAACTCCCAATCGCGGATCCAAAATCTGGCGAAGTTCTGATAAAATCCGGCCAACGGATTAATAAGCGTTTGTTAAAAAAACTTGAAGCCGCAAAAATCACCCGTATAAATGCGACCCTCAATGAAATAAAAGGCCGTATTATCGCAAAAACTATTTTCAAAGATGACGGTGAAGAAATCTTGGTGCCGTGCAATACGCCTTTAACGACTGAGCTGTTGACGACTCTGGTAGAAAACGGTGTTAAAGAGGTTGAACTGTTACACATCGGTCCGCAAAAAACGGGTTCTGCTCTGCGTGATACTTTAGAATTGGATAAAGTAATTTCACCGGAACAGGCTCTGATAGAACTTTATAAAAAAATGAAGCCGGGTGATCCTCCCACTCTCGAGGCCGCGCAATTGATGCTGGAAAATTTCTTCTTCAAAAGAGAACGCTACAGCCTTTCCAAGGTCGGACGGTTAAAGATAAATGAAAAGCTGGAACTTGATGATCCACTGGAAAATACCGTACTGACGAAGGTTGATATTTTGAAGACAGTTAAATATCTGCTTGAATTAAAAGAAGGCTACCCGAACAGAATGATTGATGATATTGATCACCTGGGTAACAGGAGAGTCAGGAGTGTTGGTGAACTTTTGGAGACTCAATTCCGGATTGGACTGGTAAGGATGGAGCGTACCATTAAGGAACGTATGTCCCTGCAGGATTCAGAAACCATGATGCTGCATGACATCGTGAACGCAAAACCTGTTGCGGGTGCGATCCACGAATTTTTTGGCAGCAGTCAGCTTTCTCAATTTATGGATCAAACGAATCCACTTTCAGAGATCACCCACAAGCGTCGCTTGAGTGCTCTGGGACCTGGAGGTTTAACACGTGAACGCGCCGGTTTTGATGTGCGTGACGTTCATTCTTCTCATTACGGTCGGATTTGTCCAATTGAAACCCCTGAAGGTCCGAACATCGGACTGATTGCCTCACTTGCGACTTTTGGTAGAGTCAATGAATTTGGTTTCATTGAAACGCCTTATTTGAAAGTTGAAAACGGAGTTGTTACGGACAAGGTTGAATATCTTTCTGCAATCGAGGAAGAAAAATACAGCATTGCTCAGGCGAATGCGAAACTTGACAAGAAAAAAGCCTTTATCAATGATTTCATTACTTCACGTGTAGGTAGTGAATTCAGCATGGTCTTAAAAGAAAATATAGACTACATTGACATTTCTCCGCGTCAGCTCGTTTCTGTGGCAGCAGCCATGATTCCTTTTCTTGAGCATGATGATGCAAACCGTGCCCTGATGGGGTCCAACATGCAGCGTCAGGGAGTGCCTCTGGTCAAACCAAAAGCTCCGTTAGTAGGTACAGGCATTGAACATCAAGCTGCACTTGATTCCGGAAGTTGTGTGGTCGCCAGTCGTACCGGTATTGTCGATAATGTTGATGCCGGACGTGTCGTAATTCAGGCAGATGTTGATCTTTCAAGTGAAGACACGATTGTTCCAGCAAACGTTGATATTTACCACTTGATTAAATACCAACGTTCAAACCAGAACACCTGTATCAATCAGCGCCCTCTAGTTAAAAAAGGAGATCGTGTTAAGGCAGGTGATGTTATTGCAGACGGATCTTGTACAGAAAACGGTGAAATCGCACTTGGACAAAATATCAATATTGCTTTCATGCCTTGGCGTGGTTACAACTTTGAGGATTCTATTTTGGTCTCTCAACGTTTAATGCATGAAGATACTTTTACTTCTGTGCATATTGATGTGCTTGATACAGTTGCCCGTGATACAAAATTAGGAAAAGAAGAGATCACCCGTGATATTCCAAACGTCAGTGAAGAAGCACTCAAAAATCTTGATGAAAGCGGAATTATTGCGGTTGGCACAAGTGTCAGTTCAAAAGATATTCTGGTCGGAAAAGTAACACCGAAAGGTGAAACACAACTCAATCCTGAAGAAAAGCTGCTGCGTGCAATTTTTGGTGAAAAAGCAGGAGATGTACGTGACACTTCTTTACGTGTTCCTCAAGGAGTCGACGGAGTGGTAACTGATGTTGTGGTCTTTAACCGTGAAGGTGTTGAACGTGATGAGCGGACCAGACAAATTGAACAGGAGTTGCTGGCACGTTATGAAAACGATCATTATGACGAAATACGTATTGTTCACAGCAACCTCGTGAATCGCATACTTTCTGTTGCAGAGAAAAAACCTTTGGCCGCGGATGTATTGTCCGTGCAGGGTGAAGTTATTGCTTCAAAAGGCACAAAAAT
>JGI26241J51128_1001072_pt1 | contig 15438 bp, 8 predicted proteins | sample SaaInlV_200m_DNA_4_FD_51128 | JGI IMG/M metagenome (IMG submission 51128) | reverse complement strand
CTAAAGGGGTAATCTTCCCTGCAAAATACCGGTCAAATTTATACTCTTTAAAATCTTTTTTCTTTCCTGACTTGGCCTTGAAAAACCATTCCGTAATCTGTTCTTTTATCCCGGTGTCAGTGACTTTTTCCATGAGATAGTAGTAAATATTTTCAAACTCTTCATAGGGTTTGAGAAAGAATTTTTGATAATAATATTTTTCAAGCTCCTCAATCAGGGTCTCCTGGCTGGGCCATAAGCATGAAATAATCACACCCGTATCTTCCTGCATCTCTTCGGGAAGAGCAAACCCGTCAGGTATCATGACCTTGCCGCCCTTCATTTTTTTATACTGCATTACAAGGGGGATATTCGCATCTTTTAAGGCTTCAATACCGGCTGCAATACCTATGGCCATGGTGATATCGTATTGTTCTTTAATCCCGTACTCATCCATAAGATCAAAATAACCCAGCTGCCCTGCCAGATGGATAACATCTTCTGCTTTGGTGATCTGCACAAACCTGGCATTTCCGTCAGGTTGTTTGAACAACTTGGTAATATTTTTGTCTATTATTTTATCCTGGTCTTCAGGCGTAAGGGATTCGATAAAGTTTTCACCATTTAAAATAGCATCAAAATTATCTGCTGCAAAAACACGTCGATCTTTGCCCGGAAGCCCCACTGAAACGCCTGAAATCAATATTTTCTGGGTATTAAAATCATATCTTTCAATGGCATCAATGGCAGTTTGGCGTTTCTGGTGCTGATACTCCTTGTAAAGGATCTGATCAACCAGTTTCTGGTTATTTAGCTTAAAAGACTCAAAATTTTCTGACATTTTAATTTTTGGTAACTCCTCAAAAGGTTTCGGGGTAAATTTTGTTTCAAATGCTTCTGCAGGTTTTGTCTCAAAAATGCTGTTGCAATCCTTAAGATATTTTCTACAGGCTTCAAAGGATTTAATTTCACCCAATTTTGCATCAACGGATACAGATGTGCCATATTCCCCGATATTGATGTTTTTCAAAAGGTTCACAAGCAACCTTGACGGCCCTATTTCAATAAAATGGGTCCGGCCGGATTCATATACATTTTCAATGGATTTTATAAATTCAACGGGTGAAATAATCTGTCTTGCCAGAAGGTCTTTGACATCTGCCCGTCCTTCCGGATAGGGTTTTCCAATGGTATTGGAAATAATTCTTCCAAACCGGGTATCATTAAAGGTAAGGGTGTCCAGATATTGTCTTAACTTGTCTGAAGCTTCTTTCAGAAGCGGTGTATGAAAAGCCCCTGTAAGATTCAGTCGCTTGTAAAAAATATCCTGCTGGGTCAGAAAAGTGCAAAATTTTTCAATATCTTCAGCCTTTCCTGAAACAGCAGTCTGTTTTTCACTGTTCTTGTTTGTAATATAAATGTTAGAAATATTTGATTTTCTGATCAAATGCTCTGTCTCTTTTTCATTCTTAAATACCACCATTATTTTACCCGGAACCTTTAAGGTAGCTTCATGCATAAGGTCTGAGCGCTTAATGATTAAGCGCATTGCATCGGCAAAAGAAAGCATTCCACTGCAGAACAGAGCCGTGTATTCACCCACACTGTGGCCGATGAAATAATCCGGAGAAAATCCTTCTCTGGACAATCTGCTGTAAACAGCTGCAGAAGAAAGGAAAACGGCAGGCTGGGTATTTTGTGTTGAGTTAATGGCATCATCCGTGCCAAACATCATGTCTAAAAGAGAATACCCTCTTTGTTCAACAAAAATCTCTTCGCCTTTTTCCATTACTTTTTTTATGTGGGCATCTTTTTCAAAAAGCTCCTTCATCATACGACTTCTCTGGGCGCCCTGGCCTGAAAGAAGCGCAACCATTCTCAGTTTTTTACCTCTGTCATCGGCAGAATAAGCATGATCTTTTATTACGATATCATCCTCTACAGCCGCCTTTACTGCTGAAATTTCTTTTCTGGGTTCGAGAAGAGCAGGTAATGTACTCATAATCATATGGCAATGATTCCCGCCAATGCCGTTGACATTGGCTGCAAATCTAAAAGGCTGGCCTTTGGGTTTTACCACGATCTGTTGAGAAGGTTTTAAGATTTTACCATCATTTAAAATGGAATGTTCAGGATTATAATTAAAATCCGGCAGAATTTTTCCCTTGCAGCTCATGAGCATCATTTTTGCCATGGCAACGGCAGGATTGGCAGCTTTAAAATATCCGAACTGGGATTTTATGTTTCCGCAGTGCATTTCATGGTCAAAACAATTTTCAATTACCTGTTTTTCTACTATATCACCAAAAATATTGGAAAATGCAAAAATATCCAGATGATTGATATCCTGTTTTCTGATCCCGGAATTATAATATGTTTCATTTATAGTTGATACAAAGGTGTGTTCCGAAGGTGCAAGGAGGTGATCCGGCACACTTGAGCGCACAGCACTTTCGTTGATCTCTCCTAAAATTTCCATATTATACTCACGGGCTTTTTTATAGGTTGTCATCATGTGGATGGCTGCTCCTTCTCCCATGACATACCCGTCTGCCCTAGAATCGTAAAAATTACAGTCCCCTTCCGACAAAAGTCCCAGGCGTTTAAAAGCCATGAGAACTGCAGGATAAAGGTTGCAGTCAACTCCGCCTGCCAGAACAAAATCAAGATCTTTGTGTTTTAAGTTTCTGGCAGCATTTCGCATGGCAACAAAAGCTGATGCACAGGATGCGTCAATCACGTAATTGGCACCATTCAATCCAAAATAATTTGCTATCCTGCCGGAGATAATATTGGACAAAAGCCCGGGTGTGGTATCTTCATTATTCTCGGGAATCGTATTGCGGATGGATGCCACAAGTGCATCTGATACCTTATTAAGTTTTTTGCCATCAATACCCTGACAATTTTTAATTATATTACCGATAAATTGTTTTCTAACCCTTACAATATTTTTACTCTGCCGCTCTCCTGCAATGGTGCCTAAAATGACCCCAACTTTGTTGGACGCGCTTATGCAATCCAGCAAGCCTGAACTTTCAAGTGCCTCGTTTGCGGCTTCAAGTCCAAAGATCTGACCTCTTTCAATGGATTTAACCATCATTGGGGGCATTCTGTATTTCAAATTATTAAACTTTACTTCCCTGACAACCCCTGCATTGACTTTGGGAAGCCTGTAATGAGAGGTTTTATCAAGATTTGCATAAGCATCATTATCAAAGTGTTTGGCAGGGATATGGGACAATTGTTTTTCCCCTGATTCAAGTTTTTCCCAGAACTCCTCTGTATTTTTTGCCCCGGGAAGAAACACACCAAGACCGGCAACCACTATTCGGTCATCATTAAAGTCATAGGTTGGATCAACAAAAATATCCCGTGGAATAGTTTGATAGTTATCAGTCATCTGCTCAACAACCATGTGATAGTTAATACCGCCAAACCCATAAGATGAAACTGCGGCTTTCCTTGATTTGTTTTTTTCAAATTTGAATTCCTGGGTGTCTTTTACAATAAACAAGGAGGATTCTTTTAAATCATGATTTTTTGAAAGAGTTTCAAATTGCCCATTGGGTGGCAGTTTCCCTTTATTAACAGTCAATAAGGCCTTTAAAAGCCCTGCTGATCCTGCACAGCCTAAAAGATGGCCGATCTGTGATTTTATGGAAGAGACACCGGCACCCGAATTTTTGTAAATGGAATTCAATGTCTCAAGCTCTGCCTGATCACCAACTGTTGTGGATGTACCATGGGCTTCTATAAATCCGATATCTTCAGGTTTAATGTCGGGTCTGATATTTTCAAAACACCGCTGGACACTTAGCACCTGCCCTGTGGGGTTTGGTGCCGCAATGGCTTTGCCCCTGCCATCAGAGCTTGAACCAATGGAATTGATGATACCCAGAATATTATTTTTATCTCTGATGGCATCTTTCATCCTTTTTAACACAAAAACAACCGAACCCTCACCCAGGATAAACCCGTCAGCCCGCTCATCAAATGGATATGATCCATTTTTAGACAGGGCTCCCATTTTTGCAAACCCGATAAATGATTCCGGTGCCAGATGGGTATTGACCCCACCCACAATCACCTGGTCATGGTCACCGGATAAAAGCTCTCCCATTGCAGCATCAAGGGCGGTCACTGAAGATGCACAGGCTGCATCAACAACATAATTTGTACCCCTGACCCCCAGGTGGCGGGCAATTCTTGAGGCTTCTATATTTAAAAGGATACCGTGGACGGGATCATATCCCGGGCTGTTGGCCTCCATGCCTTCCATTAAACCCTGTTTAACGATTTGCTTTTCATCATCATTTAACGTTTGATATTCATCCGTTTTTTCCATCATGGAAACCAATTCCGGATACCAGTATTTAAGCTGAATATCATTACTCAGCTCATTGGAAAGACAGGTTGCAATAATAACTGCAGTTTTTGCAGGATCCTCACAGACAAAACGATCGTCATCTCCCAGAAGCCCGGCATTTTCAACTGCCTTATATGCCGTCTGCAAAACCATTTTCTGGCTGCGGGACAGTCTTTTTTCTTTGCCTTCGGCATATCCGAACCGTACCTTGTCAAATTCAAAATGTTCGACATGGCCGGCAAGGATGGTATAGGTCTTATCTTCCGCACTTTTGTCAGGATCATAATAAAGGTCGCGATCAAATCTTGATTCCGGCATCTCACTTATGGAATATTTCTTGTTTAAAATATTGTCCCACAAGCTATCTGGATCATCAGCATCCGGCAGGGTACAACCTATACCCACAACGGCAATCTCATCATTGATTTTATTTTTCACACTTGAAAAGATTTCAAGAAAATTAATATTTTTGCAGAGTTCTGATTTGGCTTTAAAGTAATTGTTGTGAATCTGCTCGATGGTTACAGCTCGATCAAAAAAGGCCAGGCTGTCCCCCACAAGAAAATTGCCCTTTTCCTTATGCTCGTCATCTTCAAACCAGGTATAGTTGTCAGGCCCGGGATTTTTAAAATCCGGCAGAAAACCTTTTGCGCCTATGAGCAAAGAACCAATGTTTTTCTTTTCAAAGGCTCGTTTTCTTTTCTCAAGGCTTTCCTTGTTTTTAATCATCCGGGCTTCTGCTTCAAGCATCGACCATGCAAAACTTGTGGGTGCGGTCCTGGATGCCAAACCTAAGCTTTTACCGATTACCATGGTTTGGTTTTCATGGATAATGATGTCACGATATTGAGACTTAATACTTTTTGTTTCCACGATTTCATCGGCAAAAAGATAGGCTGTTCCCACCTGTATACCAATTTTTGCGCCTTTGGAGGCAAGAAAAGAGGTCAGTCCTGAAATAAAAAATGATGCAAAACGGGTGGAGATTCCACCTGCAAATACCAGGTATACATCGGATAGATCATAATTTTTATTCATTAAACTGGTGATGGCCACTTCCCATAATACCATGGAAGAAAGAGAACCAACGTGACCGCCGGCTTCCCCGCCTTCAAAGATAAAGCGTTTACATCCGCTCTTTAAAGCATTTTCCATCATGGATACAGAGGGTGTATGAAGATAGGTTTTTGTCCCTGCCTTTTCAAGCTCTGCTACCTGGGAAGGGTTCCCTCCTGCAAAAAGCGCATAGGGAACCTTATATTTTTTAACCATGTCCAGATGTTTTTTTACCATGGGATTAAAGGCTTCAATGCCCACAAGCCCTGCACCAAAATTATCCACTTTTCTGGTGCCATCCTTCAGCATATTGTCTGCCAGCTGTTCTGGAAGACTTCCCACTGCAAAAAAAGGCAGCGCTCCCTGCTCAAGAACCTTATTGGCAAATTGGGCATTGTCCGATATATTGGCCATGGGTCCCTGGATCAATGGAAATTTTGTTCCCTGGTCTTTGGCAAAAGGGGAACCCGGCTTTACTGGATCAAATGCATCTATAAAATTTAAATTCTCACCAATGGTTTTAAAAAAGTTAGAAATAACTTGTGTAAGGCCTGTTGCATCTTTTACAAAATCCTTTGCAAACACACCATCCTGGCCCAGGTAAAAAAGAGACTGGATAAACTGAACATCTTGTTTGTCAAAAGATGTGTAATGGGTTTTGATGGATTCATAAACTTTGTATTTTCCCTGTGGATCAACACCCACTTCAACTGCGGCAATTTTCAGTTCTTTGACTATTTTAGTCCCAAGTTTTGCAAACACCCGATAAATATCGCTGCCGTCATAGGTGATTTCAGTGGAATCACTTTCATCCACCATGGCCAAAAGCTTTTTAAAATTCTCCGATACGGGAGCCTCGTCAGTCATGAGCAGCTGGCTGTCCATGACAAGCCCTGAAACGCCTGCTGCAAACATACCGGCAGCAGTATACTTTCCTACACCGCCATGGATAAATATCGGCAATTCACTATTTTTCAAATACCATTGCATCAAAATAAAAGATGAATATCTTGAAACCTTGCCCCCGGCTTCATTGCCCTTTAAAATTAAGGCATGGGGACAAATTTCTTTTATCTTGTCGTTTATATTAATATCTTTGATTTCTATGGCTATTTTCGTCTCTGCAAAATTTGTGAAGTCAGAAGGTGTATCATCTTTGGTAAGAGGAGTTATTAAAAGATCAAGGTTGATCATCTGTTGATTTCTGATTTTATTGATCAGTTCATGATCATGGGTTGAAAGCCTGATACCAAAGCTGAATTTTTCTCTTGAAAGCAACGCGGCGTTTTGAAGTATGTCGTCATGGGTTAAAAATTCCGTATCAAATACGGGAAGAGCGCCTGCGCTGGAAATCTCTTTAAAATACTTTACATCAAAAACCTTTACCGGGTTATAAACCATTAAAGGCAGTCTTGAATTGAGTATTCTTCTAATCATAAGTGTTTCTCCATAAATGTTATAATAATTGGGGTCAGGCTTGCGTTGTTGCTTTTAATTAAAAATAAACGCAACTACGCAAGCCTGACCCCGCCTGGTAACTTTATACCTTTCATATACCCTTCACCTTTCAAGTATTATGCCAAGCCCCATGGATATCATAAGCATTTAGAATATAAGAATTTTTCATTTTAATTGTCTTGTTCAAAATTATAAATTATAAATTTGAACTTGCATTTTATGCATACTAAGTATACAAAATTGCACATTATTAATAATTTTGTACAATGGAGACTCTAAATTGAAAAATCCGGGCCTGAGTTCCAAAGAACGCGATTTTTTCAAAACGGTTCATAATGCAGCTTTTGCAAACCCGTTCAGTGATTTAAGAGAAAGACTTGATATTAAAATTGCAGGACTTTTTCCTTCGGCTTCCCGGAGGGAAAGCAAAGACCTGTGCATCAAAGAAGTGGATCGCAGGATAAAAAAGCTTGAAGAAAAAGGCCGTGCAGACATTAATGCCTTTCATGGACAGGATAAAGAAATCATTACCATTGTATTCCTGTTTGATATTTTTCACAAATTCAGGGATAATTTTGATCAGCTGATAAAAGATCAAATTCTGGCCCGGGATATGCCGGTAAAGGTTCCCTTTGCTGAAAAAGCGATGCACATGCTCCATACAAAAGGATTTGATGACAAAAGCATCCCCCACTATTTTTCGCTTTCCTATCAACTCAGAAGAGCCTTTTATTTTATTTCCAAATCCCTTGTGGGAACCAGCCCCTGCATGCAGAAACTGAAAAAACATTTATGGTATAATGTTTTCACTTATAATATTGAGCTATACAATAAATTTTTATGGAATAAAATGGAAGATTTTTCCACCTTGCTTTTAGGTGAAACAGGCACGGGAAAAGGTACTGCAGCCAAGGCCATCGGTAGAAGCGGATATATCCCCTTTGATGAGAACAAACTTTGTTTTACCCAGAGTTTTATAAGAGCCTTTTCTTCTTTAAACCTTTCCCAATACCCTGAAACCCTTCTTGAATCAGAACTATTCGGTCACGCAAAAGGGGCTTTTACGGGAGCTGTGGATGATTACCAGGGCGTGTTTGACCGGTGCAGCCCCCATGGTTCAATTCTTCTGGATGAAATCGGTGAAATTCCAAACCATGTTCAGATAAAATTATTAAGGGTTCTCCAGGAAAGAAGCTTTTCTCCTGTCGGCACCCATGAGATATCAAGATTCAATGGAAGGGTAATTGCCGCAACTAACCGTCCTAAAAAAGAGATCCTGCATGGTACGGTATTCAGGGACGATTTTTATTACAGGCTTTGTTCAGATATCATTGAAGTTCCGCCCCTTAGCAAAAGAATCATGGAAAAACCATCAGAACTGGATGACCTACTTGACTTCACCATCCAGAGAATGACAGGCACCCGTTCTGAAAAATTAATCATGAAAGTCAAAAGAATTATTGACCGGCAGCTTGGAAAGAATTATCAATGGCCAGGCAATGTTCGAGAACTTGAACAATGCGTCAGAAGTGTATTGTTAAGACGTGACTATAAAGGAAAGCAGATAAATGAAAAACAGACACTGTCGCTGAAGCAGGAACTCTTACAAGGGATTATAGATCAAGACATTGCTGTGCCTTCGCTGGTATCGGGATACTGCAAACTTCTTTATGACCAGTTAGGCACCTATGAAAAGGTTGCAAAACAGACAGGACTTGATAGAAGAACCATAAAAAAATATATTATAAACTTTAAAAAAGACTGAATATCCAATGCTATATTTTCTACCTCCATCCCTCAAAGGTATTTTATCAATTTTATTATATACATTAAACACCATCTCTTTGACCATTCCATTGATACTGATTTCCTTTTTCAAGTTTATTATCCCGGTTCGTGAGTTTGTCGTTATTCTTGACAGGATTCTGATATCCATTGCAACCCTGTGGATAGGTATTAATTCATTCAATTCAAGACTGTTCTGCAATATAGAATGGGATATCAGGGGGCTTGAAAAATTAGAAAAAAAAGAATGGTATCTGATTATTTCCAACCATCAATCCTGGGTTGATATCCTGGCATTGCAGACAATTTTAAACAAAAAAATTCCCATGTTGAAATTTTTCTTAAAAAAAGAACTGATATGGGTTCCATTCCTCGGACTTGCCTGGTGGGCACTGGATTTTCCCTATATGAAACGGTATTCAAAAAAACTATTAAAACAAAAGCCCCACCTAAGGGGAAAAGATCTTGAAAGCACAAAAAAGGCATGTAAAAAATTTAAACATACGCCCGTTTCCATTATGAATTTTGTTGAGGGCACAAGATTTACCCCGTATAAAAAAGAATCTCAAAATAATCATTTAACACATCTTCTGAATCCAAAGGCCGGTGGCATTGCCTTTGTCTTAGGTTCAATGGGAGAATATCTTCATAAAATCATTGATGTCACAATTGTATATCCGGATAAAACTCCCACGTTCTGGGAATATATTTCAGGCAGAACCCATAAAATCATAATTGATTTTCAAGTCATACCTGTAACAGATTCTCTGACGGGAGATTATTTTAACGACCTTGAATATAAAAACCGTTTTTTCATCTGGTTAAAAGAACTATGGCGAAAAAAAGACGAAAAAATAAAAATCCTGAAATCTTAGGACCGCAATGGGCCAAAAGACAAGCAATTTCGTTCAAGTTATAAACTTTGTGGTCCTTAAATAACCGCTGCCATTACTCCAGTGGCAAGAAATAAACATTCAATAACAAATTCCCTGTGCACACCGGATATAAGACTGTTGTTTTTAAAAAAAAGTATCAATAAAAGCAAAATCAAGGGTATGGAAACAAAAAACAGAGCTTTTTGTACAAATATTCCTGTAAAAGAACTTAAAATAATTATACCCATGGCAGACAGCAGTACATATTGAATGATTGTAAAACTTCGCTTTTCTCCTAAAAGAATTGGAAGAGTTTCTTTACCAGTGATTCTGTCTCCCTGAATGGCCAGTATATCAAAAAAGGCTGTTCTCGCAAAAACCAGGGCCATTACAAAAAGACATGCCATTGTGACAGACATAAAGCCACTTTGATGTTTCATTGCCGGTAAAAGGCATGTCACGATTCCCCATGCAATGGTAATCAGAATAGTTTTAGAGCCTGGAATATCTTTTATCCTTGAAATCTGTCCCTTTTCTGACTGCAGAGACATGATTTTTAAATTATAGGACAATCCTAAAAGTGACATGATCAGCAGCACAAAAAAAGACAAGGCTCCAGCTGTAAAACTTAAATAAAGACCTGCCGCACCAGAGAAAATGGCAAGGGCCCTTAGATAGAATCGATTTTTTTGGTAAAAATGTGCTCTTTGGGGATGATTATATTTATCAGATTTAATGCTAAACAGATTGTTTATTATCTGCATTGAAAGAACATAGAGAGCAGCAATCAAAGAATAGTGATAATCCTGGGCAACCCCTTGAAGCATTGAACAAGCATAAGTCAGAGATCCTGCCCCCATTGCAACCATTATATTGGTTTTCAAAAAGAAATCACGAATAAAAAGCAAAAAGGTGCTAGCCCTGTGTTGATGTTGAAGATTGGTTTCTATTTTACTGTATGCATCATTAATGATCCAGTTTGGTGTGGAAGCTCCGGCTGTAATTGCCACTGATCCGGCTGATGACAGTTTTCCATAATCAATCTGGGAAACATCTTCAATATGAGTCACTGGTTTTCCTGTCTGTGATGCGATCTGTGCCAGCCGTTTTGTGTTTCCACTCTGTTTTCCGCCCACAACAATCACAGCATCATTAGCTTTGGCAAGCCTACGAATTTCAGCCTGACGTTTTTCAGTGGACCCGCAAATCGTATCAAATATTTTATAATGGGGCGCATTGGCTTTACACCACAATTTTATTTTATTGTAAAAAGCTGTATCCTGGGTTGTTTGGGCAACCACGACAACCTTTTCAAACTTTGGCAATGTACAAAACATTTCCATGGATGTGATGGCATGTCCTTTCCCCTTTGCATACCCTAAAAGGCCTACTACTTCCGGGTGCTTCTCATCCCCTATAATAATCGTTGAATAGCCTTTTTGTGCATATCTATCAATAATCACCTGGACCCTGACAACCCGGGGGCATGTGGCATTTATCACTGTAAAACCTGCAGTTTTCAGAGCCTTTTCATCTTCCGGTGGCACCCCATGGGCCCGGACCAGAACAATCCCTGTCCCCTTTTCAGGGATTTTATCAATCTTGAAAATCTTTTTTTCTTCAAGCATCAAAAGGACCTGGGGATTATGGATCAAAGGACCATAGGTATAGATAGGCCCCTTGGACAGGTTGGATGCATCCAGAACCAAGTCCACAGCCCGTCTGACGCCCATACAGAACCCGGCCGTTTTCGCAACAACTATTTTCATGAAATATTTGTAAGAAGATCGACCAGGCGTTGGAATTCTGTTTTAGATTTAAATTTGATTTCAATCTTGCCTTTATCTCCATTCTTTTGAATTTTGACTTTGGATTGAATATGATTGGAAATCATGGAGCAGGTTTCTTCAAGAAATTGTTTTTCAGTTGCCGATATTTTTTTCTGAAATTTTTGGGGCTCGTTTTTAGCTTTTTTAACCAGTTGCTCCGTCTGCCTCACTGACAACTCTTTTTTAAGAACAATATGGAGAAGATATATCTGGCTTTCTTCTGAACCGGCACCTAAAAGTGCTCTTGCATGACCCATGGATATTTTTTCTGCAATCAGACTGTCTTTGATTTCCTGTGGAAGACTTCTGAGCCGCAAAAGGTTGGCAATTGTAGATCTGTTCTTACCAATTTTTTTTGCAACTTTTTCCTGGGTATAATTAAACTCCTTGATCAGCCTGTAATATGCTTCTCCTTCTTCAAGAACGTTTAAATCTTCCCTTTGAATATTCTCAATAATGGAAACTTCCAGAACCTGTTCATCCGTCAGGTCTTTAACAAATACAGGCACGTGGGTCAATTGGGCTTCCCTGGCCGCACGAAGCCTTCTCTCCCCTGCTATCAACTCATAGGAATCATCAAGACGTCTTACCAGCAAAGGCTGCAAAATACCCTTCTGTGCAATGGATTCCTTAAGGCGATCCAGTTCTTCCTGGTTGAATATAGTTCTAGGCTGATACCGGTTGGGCTTTATTTCACCAATGGCGCACATAAAAAAATCAGGACTGCTCTCAGGCATGTCATAATCCGGGATCAATGCTGAAAGACCCCTTCCCAGGCCGGTGTTTTTCTTTTTCTTTTTCATCATTTTTTAATGTGTGACCTCCGGGTTAGAAATTCCTTTGCAAAAGTAATATAACTTTTTGACCCCATTGACATTTTATCATATAGAACAATCGGCAACCCATAGCTTGGTGCCTCACCAAGCTTTACATTACGCGGTATTTTTGTATTAAAAACCATCCCTTTAAAATATTTTTTTGCATCTTCAACAACATTTTGGGCAAGATTTGTTCTTTTGTCATACATGGTCAAAAGGATCCCATTTATCGTTAATCCGGGATTAAAAGATGATTTGACGCGTTTTATGGTATCTAAGAGTTGACCCAGGCCTTCCAGGGCATAGAATTCACTCTGAAGCGGTATCAAAACAGAGTCTGAAGCTGTAAAAGCATTTAATGTCAACAAGCCTAAAGCCGGTGGGCAATCAATGATAATATATTCAAATCTTCCCTTTAGCGGTTCCAGAAATATTTTTAGCTTTTTCTCCCTGTCTTTTGCCGATACCATCTCAATTTCAAAGCCGATGAGATCCATATTAGCGGGGATTATCATTAATTTTGGCAATGCCGTGGGGAGAATAATATCCTCAACCTCTGCCTCACCAATAAGACCCTGATACAGAGAATAGTCCAGGGAGGGTTTATCGATTCCCATACCCGTTGTTGCATTTGCCTGGGAATCACAATCAACCAGTAAAACTGTTTTTCCAATTTTAGCAAGAGCGGCTGAAAGATTAATAGAGGTTGTTGTTTTGCCAACTCCCCCTTTCTGGTTCGCTATACTGATAATTTGAGTCATAATCAGATTTCATTATCACAAATAACTTTCATAGGCAATCAGTTAAAATTTTCAAATCTTATTTTTTATATTTAAATATTAAAACCATAAAAAAAGCCTTACACAGCAAATTAATAGCAGTGTAAGGCTTTATGGTCTTTAATATCTAAAGCATGCAAATCAGTGCCTGACCGAAAACCCGTGTTTGGGCGAAAAATTGCCCATATACAAGGCGCAAGAAAGTTTGAAACCGGAGTGTACTCCTGTACATAAGGATTTCAAACTTTTGCAGCAACGCAGTAGATGGGTGAGTTTTCGTTCAAACACAAAATTACATGGCTGATTCCGGGTGAAACACATCCACTTCCTTTAAATCTTCACCAAGATATTCTCTTTCATTGGGACCAAGTATACCAAGAGAAAGGTTTAAAAGCGTCCAAAGATGAACTGTTTCCCATGCATGGTCATTGACATCTGACAGATCATGCACCTGGGCATGGCAGTTATGGCATGGTGTGATGCAGTAAGCTGCTTTGGTTGTAAGGATCTGGTTAGCCTTGGTCTGCCCATATGCCCGTCTTTGCTCCTGGAAACCGGACTGGAGAAAACCACCACCGCCGCCACAGCAGAAATTGTTGGATTTGTTTGGCGTCATTTCAATAAAATTTTCTTCACCTACAACTTTTTTTACAACATATCTCATTTCTTCGGCAACTGGGTCACCCAGTGTTTTTCTGACCAGCTGACAGGGATCCTGAAGTGTAAACTTTATTTTTAAATCCTTGTTCCAGTCTGAAGAGGGTGTAAGTTTGCCTTCCCTGATCCATTGAGCATAGAGTTGAATAATACTTTTGATTTCAAAATTGTAAGGGATGTTGAATTTTTTCAGTCCTGCCAGGACTGCAAAGAGTTCGTGCCCTCACTCCGTGTTGAGCCAGACTTTACAGCCCAGGTCCTCCACGGCTTTCACCTTTGTCCGGATAATTTTTTCCCAGGATTCATTATCTGCCATGAACATGCAATAATTTTCAGCGGCCCAGCCTTTTGTTCCATATGTCCAGTCAGCGCCTGCAAGGTGCATGATCTTCCACAAAGGGACCATTTCATCGGGCTCTGTCACAGGTTCTCTGGAATTCTGATTCAAAAAATATTGAGCCCCCTCCCGGTTTACATCTGCTTTCATTTGTGCAAACTCAGGCTGTGATTCCTGGTATTCTTCAAGAACATCTTCAACAACAAATTGAAAATCCTCTTCATTAGCGCCCATGGCAGAACAGGTATCATGTTTTAACGCCATGTCACAGGAAGCTCTTATCCCTTTTGGTCTTTCTTCTCTCGGCACTTGTGCCCTTGCATTGAAAACAAGCTGAGGAATGTTAATTTCCATGGGACAAACATAAATACACCGCATACACATGGTACACATCCACACCCAGTTTGAACCCAGTATCTCTTCATCCATTCCAAGTGCAGCCATTCTCAGGAACTTTCTTGGATCCATTCCTTCAAGACCTGTTGCAGGACAACCTGATGCACATGCACCGCATGTCAGACATGCATTAAGATTCCCGCCATCAGGCAGAAGTTTCATTACCTTATCTTTAAAGACACTTTTTCTTGTGCCGCCAATTTTAATAGCTGTATCTCCCATGCTATTGTTCTCCTTAATCCATATAAAATTCAAAATATTTTTATTTCGCTATTTAGCCAATCTTTTTTTGAGCAATGTCCTTTTTCTCTTATTCTGTCATTTATGTCAACCTTATTTTCAGATTCAGCCCATTTGAAATAAAAAATTATTGCTGAATAATGACCTTAAAAATTAAATAGCAAAGAAATTGTTGCTTATAACCTGGCAGCAAAAAAAATAAAGGAAACAAATCCTTTCCTTATCTTATCCATTTAAAGATTTTTTTGGGATAGTAAAAAAGTTAGCCCTTTGTCTATTCATCAAATTCTAAATAAATTGAATCAAATCTCAATTTTTTTGCATTGTATTTTTTTTTGATGTAACTTGATTTTGAATAACTATTCATAAAAAATATAAGAGGCCTCTGGTATCACTTACCGTTCAGATATCGGTCCCTGCATATTTCTTTTGGAAGTTGTTGTTCTATTAGAAATTTTGCTCGTGACTGTATATACCATTTTGATCTCCTACAATTGTTATTAAAATATAAACTTTATTCCCTTTAAAAGAAAAATAAGTATTTATAAATCCCTTGACAAAAAGCCCCAAAACGTATCTACTTATCCCAATCTGAGGAATCGATAGTTTAAGAAATTCAATAGTCAAAGGCCTGTAAGAACCAACGGGGATAGGGGGACGTTCGAAAGACAACGCGACATTGCAAACCCACCGCACCGAAGCCGTACCGAACGGAGTAGCCTCGGCCACCACAGCCTGCACTGAACCAAACGATGCGTTAGTACAGTTCATCGAGGTTCAGAAGAGCTATGACGGCAAAATCCTCGTTGTCAAAGACCTGAATCTCGATGTGGCTCGCGGAGAATTTCTGACCATGCTTG
>JGI26241J51128_1000987_pt1 | contig 16321 bp, 10 predicted proteins | sample SaaInlV_200m_DNA_4_FD_51128 | JGI IMG/M metagenome (IMG submission 51128) | reverse complement strand
AAGTAGGAAGTAGGAAGTAGGAAGTAGGAAGTAGGAAGTAGGAAGTAGGAAGTAGGAAGTAGGAAAATGGAAATGGCTAGTTTCCTTAATTCCCAAAATAATTCAGATGTCTGAGAATTGATATAATTGAGATTCTCTTTGTGGAACATGTAGTTCTGATTTAATTAGACGCGATGGATATTAGTAAAATATTAAGCGAATGGCCCTTTGATCCCCTGACAGTAAGTGCAAGAATAATCAAGGCTGAAAATGGTCGCCAGCTGGTTCAGATGCGGGTAGATCTGGGTCTTATCCAAATGGAATATATGGGGAGACCTGATGGTCATCGTCCTGAAGGATTCGATTCCTATCTTGACTATTATCGCTCTCTGGCTGCTGCCGAAAAAGAGTTTACCTTAGATCCGCGTCAATCCTTTAACCTGAGACAGGAAGGGATGCAGTATTATCATCGTTATCTCAGCCTACATCAGTTGAAAGACTACCAGGGTGTAATTCGAGATACCCGTCACAATCTTGATATCCTAAATGTCATTGCGAATTATGCCGGCGCGGTTGAGAACATTACCAGTCAACAGCATCGTCCATATGTGATGATGATGAATACTTCAGCTAAAACCATGTTAAAGCTTGAGTCCAACGACAAGAGTGAAGCTTTGAGAATTCTAAAAGCAGGTGTTCGTCAGATTAAACATATCTATAAAAATGTTCTTGACGATCCTCAACCCGATTTAAGTCCTGAAATTTTTCAGCTTCGTGAATTACAGCACCGTATTACAGACGATGGGGTTCCCTCAGAGTTACCTGTGCAGGAAAAACTTGAAATTGAGTTGCAGATGGCTTTGCTTTCTGAAAATTATGAGGAAGCAGCTCTACTTCGAGACCAGATTGCCAGATCATCCAAGTAAACCGTTTTAAAAACTACAATTATTCAGGTAAAATCAGCGATCGGTAGGTCGCCAGGTTTACAATTGGTGGCTTGAAAAGATCCTGGAGGACCATTCCTACAGCTCCCAGAGTACCTGCCCGATTCTTTAGAGCACCCGCTTTTATTTTAACTACTTCAGCAGGGATCAATAGAACATCTGCTTTTGCACTCCGAGTTGCCGAATCAAGGACCATGGGACACTTATCAATAACGGGACCACCCATGATTATCAATTCCGGATTAAATAGATTGATCACACCAATGGTCAGTATCCCAAGAATTTCACCAAACTCTTTGAGAGCATCTAGAGCCAGTTCATCATTGTTCTTGGCAGCTGAAGCGATGCTCTGAAGATTAATTTCAGCATCTTTTAAGATGGTCATTCTTCCATTGGAGCTAGCAGCCTGCTGCATTGAAAATTCCAGGTGTTGTGTGGTAAGAATTTCACCAAAACGACGCTGATCTTGATACAGTATGGGATATTTACCGCGATTAATTCCACGGGCAGAAATTTCAGTATAACCAACTTCTCCAGCTGAGGCAGTAATTCCACGATAGATATCACCATTGATGATGATTCCGGCCCCGATTCCCTCACCCAGCCAGATATAGACCACATTCTTGGCCTGCTGACCAGCTCCCCAATGGTATTCACCCAGGGTAATGGTTTTAACATCATTTTCCATATAGACTTTGGTATCAAGGGAGTCTTCAAGGAAAGTCTTAATGGGAAAGCCTTCCCACTCTTTTAGTGAGTGCGTAGACAAAATCGAACCAGCTTCATAATCAATCAGTCCAGGTAATGCAATTCCCACACCTAGAATCGATGCCATTTTTTCTTCATCACCAACCATTTTCTCAATTGATCTTGTGATTCGAGTCAAAATCGCCTTGGGGTTGGTGTTATCATTAAAATTAACCACACCTTCATGCAAAATTTCAGCATTCATATTGGTGATGAGGATGGTTGCGCTATGTAAATGTACTTCTACTCCAATGGCCAGACCAGCATCTGCGTTGAACTCTAACATCACAGGTCGCCTACCACCCTGAACAGTAGACTCCCCTTTGCCAATCTCGAAAAGAATATTGGTCCCAAGAAGACGGCGAACAATCCCCCCGATGATTACTTTCGAAACACCCATACGACGGGCTACTTCAGATCTGGAAATAGGACCTTCATCGCGGACAATTCGCAAAACAGATATTTCATTAATTTGACGGACAAAATGGAAATTCGATTTTTTCATAGCTATCCCCAGAGCTCAACTGGTACTGTCACTCCAGAATGGAATCTTTAGTTTGTTGAGGTCTACTTTACAATCTTCGTTTGCAGTTTGTATTCCAAGGTCAGTAAGTTAATCTTTTTTACTTACTAATGCTATCGCTTTGTGTATTGATTCAACAGAGAGCCGGCTTAGATTCAGTTGAATGCATTATCAAGCCAATATTCTCTAGTTATATGTGCAGACCTGCGTGGATAAGATGACTTTTCTATCCACAAGCTGGATAGTTAGGCAAAATCACAACTTAGGAAAGTATCATGAGCTCATACATACTCTTTGAACCTGAGAACCTATCCCCTTTTGGACCTCTAACGCTCCTCCGTTCTGTTGCTGAACTTCGATACGGCATTTATTCCAACCTGGAAAGAGCCCAGCACATATTTGCTGATGATCAAGTCCAATTGTGGGTCCGGCCCATATTGGCTGATGAGCACAACGAAAAGTATCCTGATATTCCAATAAATATGGAAGCAGAGAAAGACGCCATATTTTTAAATGCAGCCACTCCAGCCTGGTTGTACCCATCTGCCATTTCAATCCTCAATGAATCAGGTACATCTGCAGTAGTCATTGACAATCAGATTGTTGCTGCACGAACTGGATCAACTATGAAATTCAGTTCTGACTTTCACCTATCACTTGAAAAACTGGAAAAAATTGTCTGCAACGTCGAGATTTGCGAGAATCATCCAAATTGGATATGGGATTATTTGGATTTCATCGCCCCGGCAATCGAATTTGATGCAAAAATGTGGGTTGAAGAAAATAACATCCTCAACAAACTTCCAGCCGATCTATACACGCTCACAGATCGCAATATTTTCATCCACAATACTGCACAGATTGGAAAATTCGTCCATCTGGATGCCAGCAATGGACCCATCGTTATTGATCAGGATTGCAAAATCAGTCCCTTCAGTTCAATTGTTGGTCCAGTATACCTAGGCAAACGAACCTCATTAAAGCCCTCCACCTCCATCAGACAGTCTGTCGTTGGTAGAGTTTGCAATTTGGGTGGTGAGGTCAAGGGCTGTATCATTCATCCATATTCAAACAAGAGTCATGATGGTTTTCTAGGTGATTCCATTCTAGGGTCATGGATCAATCTGGGAGCAGGAACCATCACCAGTAATATGAAGAACAATTACCAACCGATTCGTGTATCCTGGGATGGCAATAATTATGAAAGTGGTCGTCAATTCCTGGGTTCCATCATTGGTGATCATGTTAAAACCGCCATTGGCGTCCGCTTAAATACCGGCACCCTGATCGGGCCATTCTGTAACGTCTTTCAAGCTGATTTTCCACCGCGGGCTATCCCCTCCTTTTCATGGGGAAATGGAACCCATGAGTTGGAAAAAGCTATACAAACAGCTGAGCTCATGCTCAAGCGCCGAAGCTTAGCCCTGTCTAAGACTCAGATTAAGTTGATCACCGATCTGGCTGAAGATCACACTCACTTTGTTCACTTCTAAGAAACATTGTTCATTTTACAGGACTCTCATGAATTATTCTCGGATATTTAGACTTTCTGCGGCAACACTGGCTGTACTGATACTCGTCACCTGTAGTAGTCAACCTGCAGCTGTTGATTCAACACCCTGGGTAAGAGCCACACTCAAGAAATTAACTCTGCGTCAAAAAATATCCCAGATGATGGTCTATTCCATGAGACTGGACTATTTGCCAGCCGAATCTGCCCGTTGGCAGGAAATCGAGGGTCTCCTCGAAACCGATGGCATCGGATTCATTCATGTCTGGGGTGGTGAAACCGCGTCCGCCCTCACCCTTCTCAATGAAATGCAGTCACGATCCCTGGTGCCCATCATGATAGAAGCCGATCTGGAATACGGGCTTCAAAAAAGATTTGGTGCAGGGACGCAATTACCATGGCCTATGGCCCTGGCTGCCACTGGTGACCCAAAATGGGCATTTGAAGCCGGTCGAATCACTGCTGAGGAGGGTCGTGCTCTAGGTGTTCATCTTGCTCTGGCCCCCGTAGTTGATGTGAATAACAACCCATCCAACCCCATTATTAACACTCGCGCTTTTAGTGAGGACCCTGATGAAGTCGCACGCTATGCCATCAGTTTTATGCAGGGACTCCATTCGCAGGGTATGCTAGCTACGGCAAAGCACTATCCAGGTCATGGGGACACTCAGACTGACTCACATATATCTCTGGCACAAATTCCCTCTGATTCTGCTCGTCTGTGGAATGTGGAGCTCAAACCGTTTCAAGCCATCATCGATGCTGGTGTTGATCTGGTCATGGTGGGTCATCTTGATGCAGGTGAATTTCAGATGGAGCCAGGTATTCCATCCAGCCTCTCCCCTTATTGGCTACAGGATATTTTAAGGAAACGGCAGGGCTTTAAAGGGGCTATCATTACTGACGCCATGGCCATGGGTGGTATTACCAGAAATTTCCCCGATCGATATGCCTTGATCCAGACCATTAAGGCTGGTTCAGATATCATTATTCAGAATCGGAATTATAAAGGCTCAGTGGACTGGGTTGAAGAAGCTGTGAAAGATGGGTTGATCAGCGAAAGTCGAATTGATGAATCCGTGGTGAGGATTTTGACCCTCAAACAAAAACTTGGTCTGGACAAAAAGAAAACTTTAAGCCTATCTGATATGCAGCTTAGACTGGGCACCCAACACAATAAGTCTGTGGCTCAGGATATCATGGCCAAGGCTGTCACGCTGGTGAGAGACAATCAGAACCTGGTGCCTGTGAGTATGACGGATTCACAACATGTCTATATTGTCGATATCCGTGACTGGGCCAATGATCACGATAGATCCACTATTCAATCTGTGCTCCAGCGCTCACTGAATAATGCTTCAACCTGGATACTGGACAATTCTGATCTGACTACAACCTATGATAATGTTCTGGCAAGTATTCCAGATTCTGCCAGGGTGATCTTAAATATCTTCAGTCGGGTTAAAATGAATAAGGATCGAGTACTTTTACCTGCCGTTCAAAGTGCCTTTGTTGATTCCCTTTCTCGTAAGACACCTCATATGATTGTCACCAGTTTTGGGACGCCTTATTTAATCCGGGCTTTTCCTGATATCCCCACCTATCTCGTGACTTATAGCAGTCAAACTGAGATGCAGCGAGCGCTTGCCAGGGCGTTATTAGGGAAGGCTAACATCACGGGCAAGCTTCCCATCACCATTCCAGATATAGCAAAGCGCGGTGATGGCTTAAGAAGAAATGGAATCCCCACATCAAGTGTGACAACCAGGGTTAAATCCAGACTCCAACCAACGATTCTCCAACATGTGGCTCCCGAAGACATTGGAGCCGACCCTGGAAGAATTATGCCTCATGTGAATCAGGCACTTGCTGAAAATGCCTGGCCTGGCGGTGTCCTGTTGGCAGCCAAGGACGGCAAAATTTTTATGCATGAATATTTTGGTGAACATACCTACGATTCAGACCGCCAAACCTACCGCGGGGATGTTTTTGATCTGGCCTCAGTGACCAAAGTGATAGCCACCACATCGGCAGCTATGAAACTTTATGAGGAAGGCAAACTTAATCTGGACAGCACGGTGGTCTCCTATCTCCCAGAATTTGCTGGACCCGATTCGTTGAATGACTCATTAAAACAAACAATTACAGTTAAAAATTTATTGACCCATACGGCAGGCATGAAACCTTTCAAGCGATTTTACGCCATGGAGTCTCCCAACCGGGAAGCACTGCTGGACAGTGTGTTTGAATCAGAGCTGGATACAATTCCTGGCACCAAATACAAATATTCCGATATTGGTTTGATTACTCTGGGTAAAGTGATTGAGAAACTGGCTGGGACTGATTTGAATGCCTTTACGGATAGTGTCATTTTTGGACCCCTTGCCATGCATGGCACTGGTTATCTACCGGATCAACGGCTTGATCGAATTGTCCCAACTGAGATCAGTGAGCTGGACAGCATGCTGGTGCATGGGTTTGTCCATGATGAAAACTCACATTCCCTGGGTGGGATTACTGGACATGCAGGTCTTTTTGCTACAGCAATTGATCTGGCCAGGTTTTCACAGATGATGCTAAACAATGGCACTTTGGGTGATACCGTCATATTCAAACCTGAGACCATCGAATTGTTTACCAGCAGAGCGAATATGCTGGATGACGACAACTCTCGCTGTCTGGGTTGGGATAGTCCTTCTGAAAGCAGTTCAGGTGGTGTGTATTTGAGTTCCAATAGTTTTGGTCATACAGGATTCACAGGAACCTCCATTTGGATTGATCCTGACAATCAAATGTTTGTCATTCTCCTCACCAATGCGGTCCATCCCAATCGCAGTTACAAATATCCCAACTATTTTGACTGGCGCCAGCGTGTGCATTCATCAGTATACGAAAGTCTAGGTTTTAATGAAATCACGGAAGGTCTGGAATGGCGAGATCGTTGGGCTAGAGAAGAGAAACGGCGAAACTCCTGGTGGTACAATATATTTCATTAAAAGGATACCGATGACTGAGCTTGTCGAAGTTGAGAATGAATAAATGGGAGTCAACAAGTCATCTCGAGCGCATCCTTCGAGAGCCTCGGGATGTCAAGGGATCTACATAATAGGTCTTCGCGTGCAGAGCGCGGCGATCTCTGGGTTCGAGATTGCCACGGATCTTCGATCCTCGCAATTACTAGATCTGGAGACTGAACCTGCCCGCCCTGTCGTAGCTTAAGGAGCGAAGATGGGTCGAAGTCAACAAAATTGAATTGATAGAATAATGGACATTTCGACGAGCTCAATGTCCAGAATGATAAACTTTGGAGATAAGATGCACATAAAAATTCGACCTCACAATGATGCAAGCCGCAAACAATATGAACAACATGGGCATTACCATGCTGGTGATGCGGGTCTCGATTTGTTCATCATGGAAAACCAAATCATTAGAGCTGGTGAAACTGCACCTCTGAAACTGCAAATATCCTGCGAGACAGCCTCAGGCCAGCCCTACTATCTCATGCCTCGTTCAAGTATCTCTAAGACCCCTTTAAGGATGTCAAACTCCATTGGTTTGATAGATGGTGGCTATCGCGGTGAAATAATCGGGATGGTTGATAATATCAAGACTGAGGATTACCGGGTATCTGCAGGAGATCGTCTGTTCCAATTGGTGGCTATGGATGGCTCAGCCATCACCTTCGAGCTGGTAGATGAGCTAAGTGATACCACACGTGGAACCGGTGGATTTGGGAGTACCGGGAACTAGTTTTCCTTTTCATAACAGATCGGCGGTCTGGGTTTTATCCTTCATTCGCTCCATCTCATCAAAATAAATTCTAATTGCTTTCATGTAAAACAACGTCATGAAAAATGGATAATATCGGCATATGCTTCTGTTATTATTTAGGATATAGACGTTTTCTACTCATCTCAAATCGTTGATTTTTACTTGGAGTGACATTGTAACCTGAATATTATTTGGCGCTCTAAAGGTCTGAGTGCCAATAGAGCATATTATTTGAATATTATGAGTCAGTAACTACTGACAATCCTTTAAAAGAAACGAGAGGAATAACAGAAAAATGGCAAAATACATCGAATTTGATCAGGAAGCCCGGTCCAAACTGAAGACTGGTGTTGATGTTCTGGCAAACGCTGTAAAAGTAACACTGGGACCCAAGGGTCGTAATGTCGTTATCGACAAAAAATTTGGTGCACCAACGATTACTAAAGATGGTGTAACCGTAGCAAAAGAAATCGAACTGGATGATCCACGTGAAAACATGGGTGCCCAGATGGTACGCGAAGTTGCATCAAAGACTTCTGACATTGCTGGTGATGGAACTACCACAGCAACCGTACTTGCTCAGGCTATCGTCACACAGGGTTTGAAGAACGTTACAGCTGGCGCTAACCCAATGGAAATCAAACGTGGTATCGATGCTGGTGTTAAGCAGGTTGTAGATTATCTCCAGACATTGAGCAAAGATGTTAAGAGTAATGAAGAAATTGCCCAGGTTGGAACTATTTCAGCTAACAATGACAAAGCTATTGGTGATTTGATTGCAGAAGCCATGGACAAAGTTGGCAAAGACGGTGTTATCACTGTTGAAGAATCCAAAACCATGGATACACACTTAGAGACAGTTGAAGGTATGCAGTTTGATCGCGGTTACCTCTCCCCTTACTTTGTGACCAATGCAGAGAACATGGAAACACTACTTGAAGATGCTTTGATCCTGATCTATGATAAAAAGATCAGCACCATGAAAGATCTGCTTCCAATTCTTGAAAAATCCTCACAGACTGGCCGTCCTCTCCTCATCATCGCTGAAGATGTTGATGGTGAAGCTCTAGCCACACTGGTTGTCAACCGTCTCCGCGGAACACTTAAGATTGCTGCTGTAAAAGCTCCTGGTTTCGGTGACCGTCGTAAAGCCATGCTTGAGGATATCGCTATCCTCACAGGTGGAATTGTAGTTTCTGAAGATCAGGGTTACAAGTTAGAGAATGCAACGCTTGAATATCTAGGATCTGCCAAGACGGTTATCATCGACAAAGAGAATACAACTGTTGTTGATGGTGCTGGTGAAAAAGAGAAGCTGACTGCTCGTATCAATGAGATCAAAGTTCAGGTTGAAAATACAACTTCTGATTATGATCGTGAGAAACTTCAAGAACGTCTGGCCAAGTTGGCTGGTGGTGTTGCTGTGCTGAATGTTGGCGCTGCTACTGAAGTTGAGATGAAAGAGAAGAAAGCACGTGTTGAAGATGCCTTGCATGCTACACGGGCTGCAGTTGCTGAGGGAATCATCCCTGGTGGCGGTGTTGCTCTTCTTCGTGCATCACAGGTTCTTGATCTTACGCTTGAAGGTGATCAACAGTTGGGTATTGATATCCTGCGTCGCTCACTGGAAGAGCCTATCCGTCAGATTTCAAAGAATGCCGGTTGGGAAGATTCAATTGTTGTACAGAAAGTTAAAGAAGGTAAAGATGACTTTGGTTTTGATGCCCGCGCAGAAGATTTCAAGAATCTTCTTAAAGCTGGTATCCTTGATCCAACCAAGGTTGCCCGTACAGCCCTCGAGAATGCTGCTTCAATCGCAGGTCTCTTGCTGACTACGGAATGTGCCATTACTGATAAGCCTGAACCTGCTGCTGGTGGTCCTCCAATGGATCCAGGCATGGGTGGTATGGGCGGTATGGGTGGCATGGGCGGAATGATGTAAACCTCCCCCACTTACTGTTTTACCAAAAGGCCGGTCAGTTGACCGGCCTTTTTTTATTCAACTACAGAGAGCACAGAGAACGCAGAAGATTTTTATATGGATCTCGCGAGGGATCAAACAATCGTGGTCATCACTCTTTTTTTACAACAATTAAAACGAAATTGACTAATATTTTTAAAGATTGATAGATTTTTTTCGCCTGATGTATGCTATGGTTGACCTGATATCAATGTGAAACTATATTGGCGCGCTTTATGACATGGCGTGGTGCCCAAGTTGGTCTAAGGGAGTGGTTTGCAAAACCATCATTCGCCGGTTCGAATCCGACCCACGCCTCTTGATAATTAGGAATAATCAATTACGAATTGCGAATTCGATTATGCTCACTTTTAATTCCTAATTGCTCATTTATAATTCGGAATTAATACCGTTTGGCCCGGGTGGTGGAAAAGCGACGCTTTTCTGCGAAAAGCTTCAGGGCTAGACACAAGGGACTAAAATTCCCTTGGTATGAATTGAAAAATGATTACAACACTTCGAAATTCGACATTCTGTGTTCGAGATTCAGTGTTCTGATGGCCCGGGTGGTGGAAAAGCACCGCTTTTCTGCGAAAAGCTCCAGGGCTAGACACAAGGGACTCAAAACCCTTGGCGTGATTTGAAAAATGATTACAACACTTAGAAATTCGACATTCCTTGTTCGATATTCAGTGTTCTGATGGCCCGGGTGGTGGAAAAGCGAAGCTTTTCTCCGAAAACCTCCAGGGCTAGACACAAGGGACTAAAATTCCCTTGGTGTGAATTGAAAAATGATTACAACACTTCGAAATTCGACATTCTGTGTTCGAGATTCAGTGTTCTGATGGCCCGGGTGGTGGAATTGGTAGACACAAGGGACTTAAAATCCCTCGGCCTTAAAAGCCGTGCCGGTTCGATTCCGGCCCCGGGTACTTACCTGCGCTCCTCTTTGGAGGAGCTTCGGTCAGCGAGCCAACCAAACCATAATTATTGTAATCAAACTAGGGATAGTTCACCGAAGCTCGGCTTGTCCGCTGAAGACCCAAAGGGCGCAAGTGGGAGTGCGAAGGAGAGCCCCGGGTACTAACCTAACAAATGGGCTCTGATGGGTTGATCATAGATTTTAATGATGGTTTGATATAGTGACGACTTTATAGGCTCTATTTATTGGGTTTCCGAGGTATTAATTGGGTTCGTAACCTAATCGATTTTGATACCACTAATTGGATCGAAGAAATGTAGATTTTTATATTGTGGCAAGAAATTTACGGTCTCATCTATTTTAAATAAATAGTTACTCTGCACACGGGCAACCACTTGAGATTCACCACACAAAGTATAGAGATACGACTCACTTCCCATTAGTTCGCTAACTTCCATTTGAACCGCTATTCCCTCCCCTGACTTTGTCAATTCAAGGTGCTCTGGGCGGACACCCAGGATTACATTTCTCCCAGAATACTCAGCAAGCCCATCGTGCTCTTCCCGTGGATACTTCAGTTTGAAATTTTCGTTAACTAGTTGTATCCCATTACTCGTGTTAACATTTACATCGAGAAAATTCATCGAGGGAGAGCCAATGAAACTCGCCACGAATTGATTTGTCGGTTGATTGTAAAGATTTAATGGGGCATCAGCTTGCAATAGATGTCCATCCTTCAGCACAGCGATTCGATCACCCATAGTCATCGCCTCAACCTGATCATGCGTTACATAGATCATTGTTGTTCCCAATTTGGCATGAAGTTTTTTTATCTCAGTGCGCATCTGCACGCGCAATTTTGCATCAAGATTTGAAAGTGGTTCATCGAATAGGAAAACTGATGGATTCCGAACAATGGCACGACCAACCGCGACTCGCTGTCGTTGACCGCCAGAAAGTTCCTTTGGTCTACGCTTAAGTAAATCCCCTATTCCAAGTATCTCGGCAGCTGCTGATACACGGCTATCGATCTCTGCTGAAGCAATCTTTTGCAGCTTTAAACCGAATCCCATATTATCGAAAACATTCATATGAGGGTAAAGCGCATAATTTTGGAAAACCATGGCGATATCACGATTTTTAGGTTCCACATCATTCACTCGATCATCACCGATATAAATATCTCCATTTGATGATTCTTCCAGACCAGCAATAATTCTCAAAAGCGTAGACTTCCCACAACCAGAGGGTCCCACCAAAACGAGGAATTCACCATCATTAATTTCAAGATTCACATTATGCAAAACCTGATTATCACCAAATGATTTATCTACATTTTTTATGGTTACTTTTGCCATTGTTTATCCTCAGGGTAATTGTTTGCGAACATGTCGACCATCAGTAGTTTTAATTACAATTGCTATAGTTTAGGTATGAAAATAAGAGAGACTTTACTTGCATCCTAATCATGTGTGGATATCTCGAAATATCGCTGTTTTAGGTCAATTAGAATCAGTTCCGAATAATTTCACCCCTTAATGGTTTTATTCCCTTGAAACTACTGATCCCTCAGCAGTTGGGTAAGTTGCAAGTGAACAGGTTACTACATTTAGAGTACAGAACCTGACAAATTTTCTTGAATATTCCAACTACAAATTTTTATCCAACCTGACGAATTGCGACTACGGAAGTTGCGCAATTTGATCTGAGTTCATTGCGCAAAATATCATCTACATAGATAATATTTTCATAGTTCAGACTTAAGGTTGAAGACGTTATTATTACTGAGTATATTGGTAGAAATGAACTGTATTGACGTTTCTATGATTCCGAATTTCACTTTCAATTCGCGATTTCCACCTAACCCTAGCTTGAATGCATTTTTATGACAAACACATTTTATTCACGACCGCACGATTTGAAGCTTCAATCCGACTGTATTGTGAGCTACACTCCTGGGGATAAAGCTCTCAGCATCGATATTAGAAGCGAGGTCCAGTCTCCATTTCCCGGCTCCACGAGTGAATTGGTAAAAAACACACTTGCAGATCTGCGCATTGAAACTGGAAATATTCATATCGATGATTTCGGTGCACCTCCCGCTGTTATGATGGCACATTTAGAAACCGTAATTAAACGGGCCCATCAAGAGGTTAAAGAGGTAGCGCTCCCAGCATTCAAAGCGTATACTCAATACCGAGTTGACAGGACTCAGTTAAGGCGTAGTAGGCTATATCTACCTGGCAATCAACCCAATTTATTTCCAAAAGCAGGGATTCATCACCCTGATGCAGTTATCCTGGATCTTGAAGATTCTGTACCACTGGGACAGAAGGATCTTGCTCGGTATCTTATAAGAAATGCTCTTCGAGTGATAGATTTTGATAGAGCGGAACGAATGGTGCGTATCAATCAGGGCAAAATGGGTCTCCAAGACCTCGAGGTCATTCTTCCTCATAACGTCCATACCATCATTGTCCCAAAGACAGAAACTAAGGAACAATTACTAGAGATCGATGAAGCCGTGGACCACATTCTCGATGAGAATAAAATCGACCACGATGTCTTTATCATTCCTATCCTTGAATCTGCCTTGGGGATACTCAATGCAAAAGAAATAGCATTTGCCTCCAAACGTAATATTGGTCTATCAATCGGCCTTGAAGACTATACAGCTGAAATTGGTACACAAAGATCCGCTGATCAAAAAGAATCTCTATTTGCCAGAAACATGGTCGTGAATGCAGCCCGAGCGGCTGGACTCTCTCCTTTAAATAGCGTTTATAGCGATTTGGCTAATGAGGTAGGTTTACGTGATTATATCCGTGAGTCGGCTGAATTGGGGTTTGAGGGGATTGGCTGTATTCATCCAAAGCAGATTGCACCTGTTCATGAAGGCTTCAGCCCAAGCCCAGAGGAAATTGAGAAAGCCAAACAAATCATTTTTGCAGCCGAGACAGCTTTGGAAAAAGGACTTGGAGTAATCGCCTTAGGTTCGAAAATGATTGACCCTCCGGTTGTGAAGCGTGCAGAGCAAACCATACAAAGAGCTATAGCAGGAGGCATTCTACCTGAAAATTGGAGAACGACAAATTAACTTTACTCGCCCATAAAAATTTTGATACTGAAAGATAAGCAATGAAAACGCCATACAAATTCGTAAAAAACACAGCAGGCCGTAGAGTCCCTACAGAGGCAAATGGGATTCCCCAGGTTCCATTTAAAGGGGCTCAAGGATTTAAACCGACCGGAAACAAAGCTGCGCCGCGTATCGCCAGTTGTACAGAATATCCTGCGGATGGCAATAAGCTAGTTGGAAGCATCAAAGAGGCTCTTGAAATGGCTGGATTGAGGAATGGCATGACCATTTCTTCTCATCATCATTTTCGCAATGGCGATTTGGTCATGAATCATGTTTTTGATGCTGCTGCTGACCTATCTGCCAAAGATTTGCGTTGGTTTCCTAGTGCTGCCTTTGAATGTCATCAGCCAATGATCAAACATCTTGATAGTGGTGTCATTCATAATATTGAAGGCTCATTAAATGGATCACTTGGTAGATACGCATCTGAGGGAAAAATGGAAGGTCTTGCTGTTTTGCGATCTCACGGGGGACGCTGGCAAGCTGTTCAAGATGGTGAAGTACACATCGATATCGCCGTGATTGCTGCTCCAACCGCAGATGCATTTGGGAATGCTACAGGTGACCGAGGACCTTCAGCATGTGGGCTTTTGGGCTTCGGTCTGGTTGACTCTCAATATGCTGATAAGGTTATAGTTGTCACTGACAATCTAGTACCTTTCCCCTGTATCCCCTGGCAGATTCAGGGTCAAAACGTAGATTTTGTTGTTGTCCTCGACAAGATCGGCGAACCCGAAAAAATTATCTCCGGAACCACTGAGCTAACGCGGTCTCCAGATCGACTTCTCATTGCTGAATTGACGGCAAAATTTGTTAAGGAAGCTGGTATCATGAAAAACGGTTTCAGTTTTCAAGCTGGAGCTGGAGGAATTTCACTAGCCTTTGCCATCTACCTCAAGGAGATGATGATAAAGGAAAACATTAAGGCACGTTTCATTAGAGGTGGGAGTACCAAATATCTGGTAGAAATGTTGGAAGAGGGACTCACTGATTACATTTTGGATGGTCAAACTTTTGATCTGGAAGGAGTCCGATCCATGCGTGAAAATGCCGGTCATGTTAATACTTCTCCCTTTACCAGCTACAACTGGCATGGAAAAGGGAATTTCGCCTCACAGGTAGATGCTGTCGTTCTGGGAGCCACAGAAGTTGATTTGAAATTCAACGCTAATGTGGTTACACATTCCGATGGCCAAATGCTCCATGGCATTGGTGGCTGGCAAAACTGCTTGTTCAGCAAATGCACTATCCTAAGCATTCCTGCATTCCGTGGCCGCTACCCCATCATCGTAGACGAGGTCACCACCCTGGTTGGTCCAGGTGAACTCATCGATGTGATTATCACTGAACTTGGAATTGCCATTAACCCACTTCGTAAAGATCTAATCGAGGCTACAAAGAGAAGTCAGTTGCCTATTAGAGATATTCGTGAAATAAAGGACGAAGTAGATCAGCTCCTAGGTGAAGTTCCAGCAAAACCACAATTGATGGACGAACCCATTGCAGTTGTGAAGTGGGTCGATGGAACTCTCATAGATACCATTTTTAAGCTGGAAGCAACTTAGAGATATTTCTAATTAAGCAAGGGTATCCGAGCTACTTCAAATCTGCGACACAACGAAAACCCAATAATCCTGCTCGATCCTTACAGGGAGCCATTAGTAGGTATTTCCCGTGCTGATCCAATCGATATGCCTGTGGGAAATACCAATGTGATGTTTGAGGTTGGTAAGAACACCCTCCTCGTAAAGTGGCGGTTCTTGTATGCTCGTCTCTGTGCTCATCTGTCCATTGCCAAATGTTTCCAACCAGATCCATCACTCCAAAGGGACTTGCTCCTGAAGGGTGTGCATCCACATCTGCCAACGGCAAGTGATGCCTTGATGTATTGATTGCTGGAACAGCCTGGGCATCCCAATTATTTCCCCATGGAAACGATCTACCATCATTACCTTGAGCGGCGTACTGCCATTCCCACTCACGAGGAAGGCGCTTGCCCGCCCATTGTGCATAGGCGCGGGCATCTTCCATGGAGACCCAGGTGACCGGCTTATTCTCCCAGCCAGCTTGAGGTTTTCCATCAACCCAATCCAGGAGAAAATTGTGATCATCTTTTGGATGGTAGTCAGCTGCTTGAAGAAAAACTTGAAAATCAGCATTCGTCACAGGGAAACGATCTATACAATATGCTTTCATCTCCATGTGCTTCTGATGAAACCTGCGAGGTGTTTCTTCCCAGGGATATTGAACATCCGCACCTGCCCATAGATATCCTTCGATCTCTACCCCACTTACCTGAAAATCATATTCACCCGCAGGGATGTGAACCATTTCTGCTGGTTCATTGATCAATTTTGGAGTAGGCTCGATTTCTACAAGTTTCTTTGGAAGCGAGTTCCAAACATTTGAGTATGCTTGAAGTGGTTTCTGAGAAATTTGCATCATACGTTTTAAAAAATTCAACACCTCGTGGGTGTCCTCAGGGTTATCCACTTTCAGAACGGCACCAAAGCCCCTCTTCTCCATATCAATTGAGATGATTGCATGGTCGTCCTCAAGACGAGGATGCAATTGTGTACCATTCCAAACATCATAATAGCTCGCATTTTCATGGTGTGTGATTACTATCTGATCTCCTGGAACCGCATACTCATTTCGGTTGACGATGGTCCAGAGGCAACGCCGTTCTCCTGGAAACTTGCTAGCAAAAACTCCTCTATCAAAGGTAGCGTAATATGGTTCCCAATCAGGACTTACGAGTAGTGGGTTAAATTGACGAAAGATGGTTGCTATACGACGAAGGGTCTCACCGGCTCGAGG
>JGI26241J51128_1000983_pt1 | contig 16372 bp, 19 predicted proteins | sample SaaInlV_200m_DNA_4_FD_51128 | JGI IMG/M metagenome (IMG submission 51128) | reverse complement strand
ATATGATGCTAAAACATCTCCTAATCCTGTTTTACATTCTATTTCAACATCATGTGCTATTTGTGCAACTTTAATTTTAGATAATTTACATTCTAATGCATCATTTAATGCAATAGCTAACGATAATGCAACTGCTGCACTAGAACCAAATCCATATCCGACTGGGACATCAATTTCATGTATGACATCTACAAATTTTTCTTTTGTAGGAAATTTACTGAGAACTACTTCAGAGACCCTCATATCTCCTGATTCAAAGCCATTTACTTTGATTGTAAAATTTGAAATATCATGTTTTGTTTTGTTTCTAACTGTAACTGTAGTCTTGACACCTTTCTGTATGGAAAATCCTGCACCTAGCGAACCTAATTCTTTTGAATCCTCTTTATTTAATTCGGCTTTAAAAAAACCTGTAATGTGTGCTGGACAAAATGCTGTTGTCATTATAATCAAATTTCATATATTTGTAAAATATTAATACTTGGCTTAAATAATATAAACTAGTTTAAATTGACTACATTTACACGACGCCTACAAAAGATTGGAAGTAGTATTCTTGTTTCGCTTCCAAAAGAATGGATTGATGCAAATAATCTGAAGAAAAGCAATCAAGTTGAAATTGAAACAAATCAAAATAATCTATCAATTAGAACACAACTAAACAAGAGACCCTCAAAAGAAGTTGTAATTTCATATCCGTTATCAAAAGGTGAGGGTATTGTACCAACAATCACTGGTGCATATCTTTTAGGATTTGATATAATTAGGATTGTTGGAAAATCTTCTATTTCAATCACTGATAGAGAAAGTGTTCGTGGTTCTATGAGGAAATTAGTTGGATTAGAAATTATTGATGAGGATGCAGTAAATATTTCTGTTCAGTTTTTACTTGATGAGACATCAATAAATCCACAAAATATTTTAAAACGAATGAGTTCAATTGCACTTGGAATGTTTAATGATGTTGTATTAGCTTTAAAAAATGGAGATAAAACAAATCTTGAAGCAGTAGCAAATCGTGATGCTGAAATTAATAGACAATATTTTCTTCTTGTTAGATTAATCCGAAGTACTATAATGGATACTAGATTGGCTGGTATTTTTAATTTAGAAAATATTGATATTCTTGATTATAGAATTGCTGCAAATACGCTTGAAATTGCAGGTGATACTGTTGTAGAATTATCTAAATCCTTAATCAAATCAAATCTATCTAGCGTTGAATTAAAAAAATTATATGATTTTGCAAAAGATATGGAAGAAATACAAATTAAATCAATTGATTCTTTTATTTCTAATAATAGAATGCTTGCAATTAATGCAATTACATTACAAAAAATTAATTCTATAAAAATTTCTAAAATTCGTTCTTCTTTAGAGAGTGAGAAGCAAATTTCTCTTCCATTATTTGATCTTATCTATATGTTTGAGAAAATTCTACAATCTTGGTCTGATATTAGTGATTTAGTTAAACCAAGTTACCACTAAAGTATTATGATATTTTTTAGATACTAAAAATAATCAGAATAATTTTTTCTTTGCAGCATAAATCATTACTGCACAAATTGTTTTTGAGTCAATAATTTTTCCAGTTTTAATCATTTGAATCAATTTTTTAATGTCCATCTTTACAACCGTGATAAACTCATCATTATCTAATTTTAAATCAAATTTCTTTTTTGTTCCTGATGCTACAAAAATGTTAATTTCTTCTTTATTGTAGCCTACTGAGGGGAAATATGATACTAATTTAGTCATTTTTTTAGCCTCATAACCCGTTTCTTCAATAATTTCTCTATATGCACAATCAATTGGTTTTTCCCCTTTTTCCAAAGTACCAGCTGGAATCTCTAGAATATATCCATGTGGAAATCGATGTTGTTTTACTAACAATACTTTACCCTTTTCATCAAATGCCAGCATTGCAGCTGCACCTGGATGTTCAATAATTTCTCTTCTAACTTTTCTCTGCTCAACTTGCATATGATATGCATTTATTTCAAATAATTTACCTTTGAACAGTTTCTCTTTTTTCATATTAACTTTGAAAAGTATTATTATTTAATTTGTTTGGTATGTCAAATGTAGTTTAGATGATTTTTTAAAATCAATTATTGTTTTTTCTAACCATTTATTGTAAAATAAAATTTTTTTAGGAATAAATAAATCTGCAGATTTCACATTTTTTATATTTCTAACTTTTTGTGTTAGTTCATCCATTTTGTAAATATTATTACTATACATAAATAAAACAATTTGATTTTTTGCAATAAATGGAATTTGTAAGTACGTATTGGATAATTCCTTATTCATTTTTTCTAATGTTTCCTTCAAATTACTTTCTATCCATGTCATTATTGCATATGGAATAAATTTTTTTATTTTTTTGGGATCATAACTTACAGTAAATTTAATTCCTTCATTTTTGTGTAATTTTTCAATACACCTTGTTATTGTTTTTGTTGACATTTTTGTATTCTTTGCAATTATTTCAATTTTTTGTCTTGGATCTTTTAGTAATTCTTCCAAAATTTCTAAATCTGTTTTTGTTAAATTTGTATTGAATCCTGGATTTTCTGCTTCAAAAATCGATAAAAGTTTAAAATCTTTCATTAGTTTTTTTGCAAGTTCAATTTTCTGTTCTAAATTTTCTTTTACAATAATGCTGCAAACTGTTATTCCGCCAACACATGGTGCTACAAAATGTGGTTCTCCTACTAGACTTACTTGTTCTAAAATTTCTTTCATGTTTTCTCCAGATATTACAAAATACAACACACCGTATCCTAATACTGGTGGTTCAACTTGAACGATAAATTCTTCAAGAATCTCAAGTTTTTGCATTTTACGTATTCTTGCGTTTACTGCCCCCCCAGACATTCCCAAATCAATTCCAATTTGTCTGTCTGATTCTCTACAATTGTTTAATAATTTACTTAAAATTTTAATATCAAAATTGTCCATTATATCACTTATAGTGCCTCCATAAAATACACAAATAACTAATATCATATAAAATTGTCTATAATTTAGCACTAGGAATAATATATCTTATATGTTAGACTTTTTTTATTATTTTATGGATTACCGTTTGAAATTAGCAAAAAGGATGCTATTCAATAAAAGAGGTAGTCTAATTGGTGCAGTTTTAGCTGTAACTATTGGAATTTTAGTAATTCATGTAAATTTTGTAATATTTCAGGGACTCTTTGATGCAATTGTAAGAGATATCAGTGAATATCGAAATGGAGATGTTCTTGTAACTAATGAGGATGACTATATCGATAAATCTGATTCATCTATTGTAAGTTGGTTTGAAAGAATCTCTTATGTTGAAGCGGCGACACCGCGGCTTTCATCGACGGCAGAAATGGAAATCACAAAAAACGGAAAATTAATTGAAAAAACTAGAATACCTGTAGTTGGCGTTGATCCCTTTAATGATATTAGAGCATCAACTGTACATGAAACTATTGCAGAAGGAACTTATGTTTTCTCAAGAAATTCTATTGTTTTAGGAAATACTGTAGCAAATGATCTTGGAGGTGCTATTGTTGGTGATAATGTCAAAGTAACTATTGTTGATAGATGGGGTGAAGAACAAACAAAAAGATTCACTGTATCTGGAATTGCAAAATCTCCTGGTGGTCAGGGATTTGACTATAGTGCAGTTATACATATTGATACATTACGTGATATGACAAATAGAGAAGGTCAAACAGGATCAATTATGGTAAAACTAAAAGATCCTACTAAAGCATTAGAAGTAAAAGAACTATTTTTGTTATCATTTCCAAATGATGATTTTTTGGCAGAGACTATAGAGGAATCAGCTGAAGAACAACTTGCTGGTTTTAGATCAGGTATAGCCATGATTAACATGATTGGTTATTTTGGTATGATGTCTTCTGCATTTGCAATTGTTACAATTCAAATGATGTTAGTAAATGGAAAAACTCGAGAAATTGGTGTAATGAGAGCAATTGGTGCTAAAAGAAAAGATATTTTGATAATTTTTATTTTTCAAGGTATGATAATTGGGGCAATTGGTGCCGGAGTTGGAACTGCCACTGGATTAGGATATACTTTTTATGCAAAGGAAACAAAAATGTCCTTTAACAACAGTTTACCTCTTGAAGTAACTTACAATTGGGGGAAAATTATACAAACTGCTTTGACTTCATTTGTTTTGGCTATCATTGCATCGTTATATCCTTCGTATAGGGCTACAAAATTACTACCTGTGGAGGCAATGAGAACTGTCTAGAGTACTTGAAGTTAATCATTTAACCAAAATTTATGGTGATGGTGATAATAAAGTGAAAGCTCTTGATGATGTATCTTTTTCAATTGAACAAGGTGAAGTTGTTTTAATTGTTGGAAGTTCAGGTTCAGGAAAATCTACATTATTGAATATGATTGGGCTTTTAGATAGTCCAACTAATGGTAATGTTTTGATTGATGAAATTAACACCACAACTCTTAATGATAATCAAATTTCATCATTTAGAAATAAGAAATTAGGATTTATTTTTCAATTTTCTAATCTTTTAACAGATCTTTCAGTTTTAGAAAACATACTCTTACCAAAACAAATTGCTGGTACTGATTTAACTTCTGAAAAACAAGCTCTTGATTTACTAAAAGCAGTTGGATTAGAAACTCAAATTCATAAACGTGCAAATAAAATTTCTGGTGGACAAGCTCAAAGAGTAGCTATAGCAAGAGGTTTAATCAATAAACCTTCAATTGTTTTAGCTGATGAACCTACAGGTAATCTTGATTCAGTTACTTCACAATTAATAGTTGATTTAATGAAATCAATGGCAAAAAAACTTAATCAAACTTTTGTTATTGTTACTCACGATAGAGAACATTTTGGAAAAGTTGACAAAGTTATTACAATTAAAGATGGTAGAGCATTTCAAGGAGAAGAGCCTTCAACAATGGAGATTACTGTATAATGAATTCTAAATTTTTATTAATTTTATTTTTAATTGGATTTGTACCATTTATTTTCACAAATTCTTATGCTGATTGGAAAGATGGTCCGATTTCTTCTGGAAATTTTGGTGATTCACCATTTGAAAGAGACTTTGGTGATGTTAAATTATTAGATGCATATTTTGGTACCTTAAACAATAAGATAGAAGTTGATGGCGGGGATAGTAATGTCCCATTTACAATTGAATTTGCAAATGTAGGAACTCAGGACATAACTGGGATTGATGGTAAATTATCCTTACCCTTTGGATTTTCAGGTTCAGATGGTCTGGGTACTGCAATTGAAGCAAATGCTAACACTAATTCTTTAGCTGGTGAGAATTTTCATTTAACTTTTTATGTAAATTTAGATAAAAATACAACAATTCAACAGTATTCTGGAACAGTTAAAATCGATTATTCAAGATTACGTGAATCTGGTGTGAGATCATCATTTTCTAATTTTGATTTTAAAGTAACTGGAGATAGTACAATTAATGTAAGAGCATCAGAATCCTTTCTAACATCATTAACATCAAATAATATTGTTATTGATATTGTAAATGATGGAACTGCTCCAATTTCAGCAGTTGATATAATGATAGATAATGCACAAACATCGCTTTCATCAAATACTGCATCAATCACAAATATTGAAAATGTTTTGATCTTAGAATCCAGTTGGGACATTGGAAATATTCCTGCAAGATCCTANCAATCTTTTGTTGCAGATGTGTATATACCTGAATCTTTAAAGGGTGACACTTTACGAATTCCTTTATCTATTTCATATTATAATACGCATGGTGATAAAGAAACAATCTCAAAAATTCTTGATTTTTACATTAGAGGTTTAATTGATCTTACTGTTTTTAATGTAAAAGTAATTGAATTATCTGGTACTCAAATGGTAATAGGTGAAATAATTAATGAAGGAAATGAAGATGGATTATTTGGTTTTGTAACTCTTGATTCTAATGGAAATTCTAACATTAAATCAAATACTCAATTTATTGATGAAATTGAAACTGATGCACCTGTTCCATTTAATGTTCCTATAGAATTTGATGGTGAACCACAATATGGTGAACATGATATTACAATTACTGTAAGATACAAAGATAGTATTAGAGATGAAATTTTTCTTACATATGATACTATGATTTTAGTTAATGAACCATCTAATCTTGAAGGAGATTCATTAGATTCTACAATGATTATTATTCCGATAATTTTGATTATTGGTCTTTCAATATTTATAATTCGTAGGCGTAAAAAGTCGAATTATTGACAAATTATTAATTAATTTTAAATCTAAAAAGTACTAATGAAGTTACGATTAACTATTACATTTTTAATTATTGCATTAATCTTTAGTATAATCATTACAGTTAGTTTTATTTTTTTCCTAAATTCATATACTAATTCATTATTTGAAAATTATTGTTAAATCATCGAAAATTAACTTTCATTGGTGTTATTTTTTTAGTTATCACTTTTTTGATTAACTACTATCATCAACAAAATCATCCTGATGTTGGATTTAATTATGCATATATTTCAGGAGCTATAATGTTGATCTCATTTGCTGCAAGTTTTTTGATATTCACTAAAGATAATTTAAAAAATTAATTTTCCTTTAAATCTAATTCTNACATAAATTAAAAATTAATAAAATAAGTAATTATNCTCAAATTCTATTTAGATCTAGGATTATAAGCAATTATTAGATATTCATATCATGTCTAGTGATGAAATTGAAGTTCCAAAGGAATTACGTGAATTTATGCTTGAAGGTGCAAAAGAGACTTTGCTTGGTCAAAAAAATGGAGCAAAAAAACAATATCGATATGGTAATTTGCATATTAGAGAATATGGTGATAAATTTCTTGTTCATACAGATAAAGTTGATCCTAGAGTTAATCCACTTGGGCATTTGGTATGTGATGCCCCTGAAATTTTGATTGGAATTGCATGTGGAATATTTACAGGTGTAGTTATTGGAAAAAAATTTTCTAATAAAAAATCAAAAAAAATGTCTTTTTCTAACATTTTAACATCTTCATTAATTTCTGGATATTTAGGATATGCCACAACTAAAAAAATTAAAAAATATTTAGAGTGATTTTATGTATACTCTTAGAACTGTAAAAATCTTAATCAAACTTTTACCATCTGTTTTGGCATTACGTAAAGATAGAAAAAAATGGATTAATCAAAATAAAAATAAAATTGATTCAAATCAATTTGAAAAAAATGCTAGCAAAGTACTTGAAACTTTTATTTCATTGGGACCAGTTTACATAAAATTGGGACAATGGCTTTCTTCTAGAGCCGATATTTTGCCACAACCTTATTTGAAAGAACTATCAAAACTTCAAGATAGTGTTCCTGCAGCACCATTTGATCAAGTTAAACCAATAATTGAAAAAGATATTGGATTAATTGATGAAACATTTGATAATATTGATCCAGTTTCTATTTCTGGTGCATCATTAGGACAGGTTTATCGAGGTTCTATTTCTGGTCAACAAATTGTTATTAAAGTAAAAAGACCTGGAATTGAAAAAATTGTAGAAAAAGATCTGAAAATTCTAAAAAAAATCTTACCTCTTGCATTAAGATTTGTTGATGCAAATCTGAGATATTCTGCAAAAACTATGCTTACACAATTTATTGAAACTATTCATGAAGAAATGGATTATACCAATGAATCCAAAAATCTTAAAGAAATCAAAAAAGATATGGCAAAAAATAACAAAGTTATTGTGCCTTCAGTTTTTGATGATTTTTCTTCAAAAAATGTTTTGACCATGGAATATTTGCCTGGAATTAAAGTTACTAATATTGATGCTTTAGAAGAGAAAAAAATTGATCGAGAGCAATTAGTTATTGATGTTCATCAGGTCTTTTTTACAATGCTCCTTAAGCATTCAATTTTTCATGCAGATCCACATCCTGGAAACATATCTGTAACTGATGATGGAAAATTAATTCTATATGACTATGGAATGGTTGGACGAATTAATAATAAAACAAGAATTAATTTAATTCGATTATATCTTGCTTTGGTAGAAAAAAATCCTCCACGAGTTGTTTCTGCCATGGATGATCTCAAAATGTTAACTCCTGGTTATAATCGGTCAATAATAGAGAAAGGAATAGAATTATCAATCCGTTCAATGCATGGTGATAAACCTGATGATATGGAGGTACAAAGCCTAATGGAGCTTGCAAATCAAACTATGAGTAAATTCCCCTTTGTTTTGCCAAAAAATTTAGCATTATACTTGAGAATGGCTTCAATAATTGAAGGGATTTACAAAACACATGATGTTGATTTTAAATTTGTGAAAGTTCTAAAAAATATTCTTCAACAAGAAAATTTAATCACAGGAGCATATATTGAAGAATTAAAAATTTCTTTTGATACTTTTCTTAAATCAATTAATTCTACATTAAGAGTTGGATCTGATATGGAAAAATTAATGGATGAAGTTCAAATTTATATGAAAAAACGTAAACCTGTAATTTTGATTAGTGGAAGTATATTTTCTTCTGCTATTTTTATTGGTTCTACATTTTTATTTCAAACAAATGAATTTCTTGGATTATTTGGAATGATAAGTTCTGGAATTATAATGGGAATTTCAGGATTATTACGAAAATATTAAATCATTCAATTGAAATATTTTTTGATTTTTTTGTTACAGGAATAATTAATACTAAAACACCATTTTCATATTTTGCAGTTTCTATTTTCTCTTCACCTTCTTTAACTTCAATTGGTAATCTAATTTTTTTATTAATTATGTTGGGTCTTTGATTTGAAATTAATGTCTTCAAGTCTTCATCATCAATAATTTTTTTAGCTTTAATTGAAAGTATATCTCCACATAAGCTTAATTCTATATCTTTTTTAGAAAATCCTGGAATATCAATAATAATTTTAAGACTTTCATCTGTTAGATGCATGTCTATTGGTGGTAAAACAAATTCATAAAATTCTCTTGATTTATTTCCAATTTCTTTGATTACTTCTTTTATCAATCCCATTTTGTTAATGTGCTTAATTTTTAGATATAAATCTTGATTCATTAAAAAATAAAACTAAATTTTAGGAAAATATGAAAAAGTCAATATTGCTCCTACTACCATCACTGATATAATTAATCCAATAACGAGTATCTTTGGTTTGATAGATGTTTTACTAAATTCTCGTACATATCCACATTTTGAACATTTCATGTGATCTCCTTCTCCTTTGAAAGTATGTGTACAAGACATAGATACAATTTTTCCATATGCGTATTAAATCTTAAATTTATGCCTAATTTTTGAATAATTATTTTGATTTCAAAATAAAATTTAGTCTAGATTTTTACAAATGTGTTCTTGACTTGATAGATTTTTAATCAATTAATTTCTTTATTTTGATAACTCATGATTATTGTAATTGAAGGTGGAGATCAAGCAGGAAAACTAACTCAATCAGTTCTATTGGAAAAATCTTTGAAAAAACAAAAAATCAAAACTAAACTATTTCATTTTCCTGATTATGATACACCAATTGGTAAAGAAATTAGAAAATACTTGGATGGAAAACGTAAATTCCCTTCTCAAGTGATTCATTGTCTTTTAGCAGCTAATAGATGGGAAAAACTAAATGAAATTTTAGCATCTGAAGAAAAAAATTCTGTTTTAATTATGAATCGATACTATCACTCTAACTTAGTTTATGGATTAGCAAACGGTTTGAAACAAAAATGGCTTGAGAGTCTTGATGATGGTTTACCCAAAGCTGATCTTGTAATCTTGTTGGATGTTACCCAAAAAGAATCTTTTTCAAGATCTCCACGAAACGAAAAAGGAAAAATTATGAAAAGAGACAAGTTTGAAAAAAATGAACAATTTTCAAGAAAAATCTCTGAAATTTATCGTAGTACTGCAAAGAAAAAACGTTGGAAAATTATTGATGCATCTAAACCTAAGTTAGAAATTCATGAAGAAATTCTAAAAGCATTTTCAAAGAAATTAGGATTATGAAAAAAATTTATTTAGATATTATAGATCCAATACATGATTTTATTCGTGTTTATGATTATGAACTTCCAATAATTGATAGTCCACTTTTTCAAAGATTAAGGCGTATCAAACAGCTTTCTGGTGCACATTTGACTTATCCTTCAGCTCAACATAGTAGATTTGAACATTCACTTGGAGTTATGCATATTGCAACTGAGGCTGGTTTTGCATTAAATGAAAAAGGATTTTTAAATTCTGATGATGTTCAGATTTTACGTCTTGCAGGGTTGTTACATGACATTGGCCATGGTCCTTTTTCTCATTTATTTGAAGAAGTTATTCGAGAGAAAAAAATTTCACATGAGGATTATGGAAAACAAATTATTTTAAATTCTGAAATTGGTGACATATTATCAAAAACTGGATTTAATAAAAAACTAATTACACAAATTGCATTTGGAGAATCAAAATTTCAATATCTAAATGAAATTATTTCTGGAGCTCTGAGTGCAGATATGATGGACTATTTGCTTAGAGATGGTTATTTTACAGGAGCTGAACATGCAAAAGTTGATCATAAAAGAATAACACAATCACTTAGTATACATAAGAAAAAAATTGCATTGGAACGTTCAGCATTNTATTCTTTTGAATCAATGATGCATTCTAGATATCAAATGTTTAAAGCTGTATATTTTCATAAAACTGTACGTGCTGCAGANGTAATGCTCATTCAAGCATTGAGATTATCTGATGACGAATTTGGTTTTACATCTTTTAATTTTAATGAATATGTAAAACTAACAGATGAATTTGTCTTATCTTCTCTCATCTCTTCAAAATCTTCTAAACTAAAACAAGCTAGACAGTTAGTTGAAGATTATCAAAATAGAAAATTACTCAAATGTGCATTTGAGAGAATACTTACGAATCAATCAAATTTGAAAAAAACTCGAACTGATGAACTTCGAGTGGAACTTTCTAAGAAATCTAAAATTGATGAAAATGACATATTTGTAGATAGTTCAGTTACTCCCTCTATTCCCCTTGCGCCATCAAAAAATGAGTCAAAATCAATAGTTTTGATTTCTAATGAAAATGGTAAATCTTCTGCAAAAGAGATGCCTATTTCTGAAATACCTGTAGTTTCAGCTATTTCTGGCTTTATGAATATACTTAGAATCTATACTCATGAAAAACANAGGAAAAAAGTTGAAATTGCCGCAAAATCGATACTAGGTAATCTAAAATGAAAAAAAGAATTGTCATAAAACTATCTGGTAAAGTTTTTGGAATGGATAATGCCAAAATTATACAAAATTATGCTGATTTTTTGATAAAAATCAGTAAAATCTGTCAACCAATTGTTGTTGCTGGAGGTGGAGTTGTAGCAAGACATTACATTTCACATGCAAGAAATTTTGATGCTGATGAATCCACTTTAGATGAATTAGGAATTGAAATTTCTAGACTTAATGCAAAACTACTGATTTATGCACTAAAAAATAAAGCATATTCTCACCCTCCAACGACTTTACAGGAAGTTAAACATGCAGTTAATGATGGATTAATTGTTGTTGCTGGAGGTTTACATCCAGGTCAGAGTACAAATGGAACATCNGCATTAATTGCTGAAAAAATTCAAGCTGAACAATTTCTTAATGCCACTGATGTTGATGGTGTTTATGACATGGATCCAAATAAATTCAAAAAAGCAAAAAAATTCAAGAGTATTGAACTTAAAAATTTAAAAAATATTTTAGTTCATGAAGATTCTGTTGCTGGAGGATATGATTTAATGGATATTGTTGCTCTAAAAATTATAGAACGTTCTAAAATCAAAACTAGAATTCTAAAAGCCGATCCAAAAATTATTGAAAAAGCAATTAAAGGCAGTAACGTTGGAACTGAAATAATTTTACCGTCTAAAAAATAACTAAACTTCGTTTTGAATTGTTGGTCTTGCTTGAGACCAAATTTGTATTTCATTTTTTGGATATTCTAAAATTCCTGAATTTCGTAGTTTTTTAAATATAGAAATTGCTTCTTCTTTTTCTACTGCTTTTGATTGGGCTTTTGTAAATCCATCTTTATCTACAATTACTGCTACATGTCCATCTTCTGAACTAATTACAGCTGTAAAATCTTCTTCTCCAACTGGATAGAATTTACCTTCAATTTTTTTTGTTGTTAAAGTTAACATTCCAAATCCAGCTACTTCAAACATTTTCATTTGTGATTTACTTGCTCTTTGTTTTCCTTGTTGAACTGCTTGAAAATATTGCACAATTTCTCCCTTCTGGAATGGTATAATAACTATCTAATATTTGATATAATTGAGATCAAGTATGAATCCTAAAGTTTTTGTTTTTATTGCAGTTTTAGCACTTGCTGGAATATTGGGTAGTATTCTTGTAATTGGTCCTACGATGACAGCTCCAGGTCAAGGAAATAATGATGCTGCTCAAAATGCTCCCACTATCGAATTAGTTACAGTTGAATTAGCAGATATTTCTGTTTTAAAAATATCCGAACGTTCAGCAACAATTGAAATTGCATTTGAAATATTTAATCCAAATCCACGTGCGGTAATTATACAAACTATGGATTTNAATNTATTTGAAACTGGTTTTTCTAGTCATGAACAGCTTGCTGGTGGAACTATTGGAAGTAGGCCTGAAGGAATGGTAGAATTTGGTTCAAATTATTATACATTATTGGGTGAAAATTCAATTCTTCTAAAAAAGAAAATAACTATAGCAAATACTGCCACTTCTGGAGAACTATGGAGTGCATTAGAATCTGAATATGATAATGGCGAATCAGGTAGTGCAAGTTGGTGGGTTACTGGTACTGTGTACTTTAATCTAAGTTCAATGACAAGTGGACAAGAAAATACTGTTCCATTTGAATTTTTCAGATAAGCTACAATAGTATCATAAAAAATTAAAATTGTGATAGTTTGTTTTTAGAGAAAAATTATTGACATATCTTATAAAAGCCCGTAAGATTGTTTTTTATCAAATGGCAGAAGCAGGAATGGCCGCTTTCGGCGCAACAGCTGGAGTCGCAATCGCATTAGCAATAGTGTGTTTCGCTCTTCGTGGTAAAGGACATCCAGAACCACTAGATTAATCCCTCAAAGGAATTTTCCTTTGTAATATTTTTCATTTATTTTACTAATCTTTATCGTCTTTGAGGAATTTTCCCATTCCTAACATTTCTCCTAAGTCAAGCTGTTTACTGTTTTTCTTTTTCATAAAGCATTTTTCATAATATTGACACTCAGAACATTCTAGTGATGGTTCTAAAATTGGAGCTTTTTGCTCTTTAAGGAGATTGTTTAGTACTCTTACTCTTCTAATTACTTCTTCAAACATTTTTTTATTCCGTGTTAAGGAAAATGTTGTTTCTTTTCTATCTCCAGTAATGTAAACAACAATTCCTTCTGTTTTATCATATATCCACAAACACGCATTAAGATATAGGACATCATTAGCCAGAGGATTTTCTAATTCACTTTGTGCTGATCTAAATAATATGATGATGTCATCTACTATCATATCCGTTTGTCCTTTCAGTTTAATATCTTCAATCTCAAATTCTTTTGGTTCACTACCGTACTCTAATTTTCTTAATAGTCCTGAAAGAAGTTCATTAAATCCTCTCCTTTCAATTTCTACAGGATCAATTCTATCAAAATATGACCGTCTTAGACATTGAACTACTTCTTGCAAATGAATATTTTGGAAATTTTTTGAATCTATCTCTAATTCTAATTCTCTTCCTATGGAACCTAATGCATTTTGAATTATTGTTCTAAAATCCCTATCTCCCATCATGATGAATTACCTCGTAGTTTAACCCCTTATAGTTTAGCTCATAATTTTAGTTAAAAATTTAGAAATTTTATTTGAAAATGCTAAGGTAACAAAATGAACGCCAAATCCAATTACTGCACCAATAATTAATTCTCCAGTAAAATAGTAAATCCCTAAAAATAATCCTAAAGATGGTAACGTTAGAATCATGGCTAGAAATGAACTTACCCAAATTAATCTAATTAAAACTTCTAAAGAAACATTATTTTTTTTCTTTGAAAAATCAAACATTATAGAATTCCTATTCTTCTTCTAGGATTAATTTTGACATTGTAGTTTTTGTTGGTATTTTTTGTTCAATTGCAAAAGCAATAGCTGCTAGATTTCTAACTTCAAATGATGTTAATTTTGTAATTCCAACAATGGTTGCAAAACTGAACATTTTTGTAAATGATGTAAGACAAGTGCGATAAATAAACATCTCAAATGCTCTTTCAAATTCAGCAATAGCATCTAATTCATTTTCAACTTGTGGAACCAAATTTTTGTATTTTGTACTAGATAGTTCATTAAATGCATCTCTGATTGTTGCAGCAGACATCATTCTTCCAAGTAACTCTTTTGCAGGTGGATTTGTTGAAATGATTAAATCTTGAATTTGGTCTTCTTGTAATCCCCAGAATTTTCCTCTAATTACACTTAAAATATTGTAAAAGTCAATGTCCATTGCAACTATTTTTACTGCATTTTTATCTGCATAATTTTTCATTGCACCTGCTAAATGTTGGAATAATATTTTATCAAAATATGTATCAAATATCTGAATGTTCTTTTTCTCATTGTATAGCGCTGAAGCCTTGGCAATTTCATCTGCAAATTTAACTGAATTTAAGCTTGCAACAGCTTCTTCAAAATCTTTTGCAACTAATGCTTTGATAACAACATCTCTTTGTTTAATTAATTCTTCAGCATGAAGATTTATGTGAACTTCTAGTTCTTCTTGAGATTTGTTTAATATTTTTCCTTTTAAAATTAATTTTAAATTTGAAACAATAAATTTCATATAATATGCATCTAAAACTCCTGAATTACCTGATGTTTTTGCAATAGAATAATGAATATCTGCTAGTTTACTTCTCAAGGCAGACTCTATATTTTGAGAAGTATATGGTTTTTGAACATCTGCTACAGCCTCTGCATACACTGTATTTTTGATTCTAGTCATCAATTCTTCTAAATCTCTTGCTTCAGCGAGAGTTTGAAAATCTGGTTTTGTAAGTAATTTTCCTCTTTTACTGTATGCCTTTACAGAAGCATAGACATTCTTATCTTCACCCATTTTGATCAATCTCAATGATTAACTGATTTTAATGTTTGGCGATCTAAATTTCTAAGTAATTTTCTCTAAAAATCCTACTACGTCCTTTTTTTCTTGACTTGACAGTTTTACAAATGCTGAAAGAATCTCTTTTTGAATAATTAAATTTTCATCTGAAATATTTTTTAATTTTGAGAGATCAAAAGGAAGTAATTCATTAATTTTATCTTCACAAAATGCTTTTACATATTTTTGTAAAATTGAATATGTGAAAACTGGACTTGTAGTCATAAATTTAGTTAAAACTTTTTCAAATTCTTTTTCTATTGAATCAGATCTTGAAAAAAATTCTTTTAATTGAGGCCCCATTGTCTCAATTCCATTGATCGCTAATCCTACCAAGATTCCTTTTTTTGTTAAATGATAGTATGGAATTCCTTTTTCTTGAAGTGCTTTTGGACCTCTCTTTAATGGTAATCTTCCATCTTCTTCTGCTATCTCCATAGGTAGCAAGATCTCATCTAGATCTCTAAATATTCCTGAATAGATGTTCTTCCAGGAAATTTCTTGCTTTTTTGCTATTTTTTGAGAAATTCCAGTTCTTGTTCGTTCAGCTGGATTTGCACTATTCCCAAGAATGGAGATGATCGCTCTTTGTCTCTTTGCTTCTCCAGTTAAATCATTAGATCTAGTTTTGAATGTATCAAAAATTGCTAATTTTGGCTTTGATTCAGACTTCATTTGTTCTCACTTTTAACATAATATTCATATTTTATGTTACTATCACAATATAGTAGAATATAATAATTTACTTTTTGAAAGATTTTAACATCTTCAACCCTTTAATAATATTCAATTTGGTTAAAATTTAATGAATTCTAGAAACTACAAGTATGCTCTATTACTTGTAGCCGCAGTATCTATCACAGCAACTGGTGCAATGTCACAAGCATTTGCACAAAGTGTTGATGACGGTATGGACGGATACGTCGCAGGAACCAGTGGAATTTACACTGGTAATCCTAACGAATGTTGGTATGATGATGGCGAAGGCGGCATGCTACCTTGTCTTATAGACACAGGTGATACAGCATGGATGCTTACAGCAACATCATTAGTACTCTTCATGTCACCCGGAGTCGGTTTCTTTTATGGCGGATTAGCCAGATCAAAGAACATCGTCAACGTACTTGGTATGACCCTAATTGTAATGGGTTTAATGTCA
>JGI26241J51128_1000972_pt1 | contig 16475 bp, 19 predicted proteins | sample SaaInlV_200m_DNA_4_FD_51128 | JGI IMG/M metagenome (IMG submission 51128) | reverse complement strand
ATTAGAGATATGGAAGAGTCAGAAACAGAAATTTATGTAAATGACAAATTATCAGAAAATGGTCTCAAAACCCCATTACAAGATAAGTACCATTACAAAGCAGTATTCATTACAAAGAATTACGACACATCCAAAGACAAAGATTACTTACCACCATTACCAGAAAACTGAGTTAAAATAAAGAACAAATTCAGACTTAAGAATTTAGATAAATATTTTAAATAATTTAGAATGAAGTGTATTTTACCAATAAAAAATGCGTGTAAGAACTAACTTAAGAATTTAAAAATAATGAAAAGATGAAAGGTGGTAATTTTACCAATATTTACCGTTGTCTGGAATAAGACCGATACCTTCTCTTTCAAAGTGTCTGTCTAATTCATCAACCCATCTCTCACGGTTGTCTTTGTAAGCCCAGCCGTGTACACGTAACCAGAATGAGATAACTCCAAGAAGGAATATCGTGAACATGATGGTTCCGAAGATGTAAATCATTACATCATAGAATAATGGATCATAGTTTGGTCCTAATTGTCCTGTAATTGTTGACAGGATACTTAGGAAAGTACCTACGATAGGAATCATAATGTTTTTGCACTATTTCTGCGATATATACATTTCTTTTATTCTTACAAAGTACGAGATCAGTATCACTAGGAAAAAATAATAAAATGAAAAGGAAAAGTGAGGTTTATTTTATCCTCTGCCCATTGCTGCGTATTTGCCAGATCTTCCTTTTATGAAGAAAGCTCCTGCAATACCACCAAAGACTGCTCCTGCAATTACTGCTGCACCAACAACACCGTCTGCACTAATGTATGGTGTTCCTGATCCAGTTGCCGGATTTGCATCAGCAGATGCAACTCTTCGAGTTTGAATCTCAAGTGCCTCTTCTAATGTGTATGATCCGGTTTGTCCTTCGCTACCAACATTGCCCATGTACTGTGCAAATGCAACAGAACTTTGTGCAGATAGTCCGATAGTGAAGACAGCGATTAAGGATGCTGCTAATAGTATTTTTGTATTCATACTTGTTACCTGTCGTTTTCCATCTAGGGACTTATTTAACTTTTATTCTAAATGCCAAGTTCAGCATAAACTTACGAGATCAGCAAAAGTAACGTTTAATTCTACTTCTAATTGAGTCAAGTTATGGGACGAATGCACACACATAGACATGGTAAATCACACTCAATTAGACCGGCCACACTACGTGCACCATCATGGATTTCATTAACACCTGCAGAAATAGAAGCATTAGTAATAAAATATTCTAAAGAGGGTTTAACTCCTAGTCAAATTGGGATTAAACTAAGAGATCAACATTCAATCCCATTAATCAAACCAATTACGAAAAAAAGTATTGGTCAAATTCTAGAAGAAAATGATTTGAAAGCAGATATGCCAGAAGACTTGGAAAATATTGTCAATAAAGCAGTAGGCCTTCAAAAACACCTTAAAGAAAACAAAGGAGATAATAGAAATGTTAGATCTTTGGAATTAATTGAGGCTAAAGTTCACAGATTGTCTGTGTATTACAAAAGAATTGAAAGAATTCCTAAAACCTGGAAGTATAAATCCGTGGTTGCTCAATTAGAGTAATGACAAGAGTGTTTGAAGAATCACTATCACTATTCAAAGATAAAATTTCAGATTGTATTAAAACAAATAAATCAATTTCGATTACAACACACATTGATTGTGATGGATTGACATCTGGAAGTATTATTGCTAAAGCATTAATCAGAGAAGGGGCAAGGTGTACACTTAGAACATCAAAAGAATTTAATAAAAATATAGTAGAATCATTCAAAACAGATTCCAGAGATTTTCATATTATAACAGATCTTGGGGGAGGGTTTGGAAAAGAACTAAATCAAACATTAGATGATAATTGGGTTATTTTAGATCATCATCAAATATCAGAAGAAGAGAAAGATAATCAAAATGTCATCAATGCATGGAAGTATGGAATTGATGGAGGTTCTGAAATTTGTGCTGGTGGAATGGCATATTTTGCAGCAAAAGCACTAAATGGAAAAAATTCAGATCTATCAGCAATTGCAGTTGTTTCAGCATTAGGAGATAGGCAAGATCAAGGGGAGAAAAAATCACTTACAGGTAAAAATTTTGAAATTTCTAATACTGCTAAAGAATTAGGTTTGCTAGAGATAGATTTAGACTTGTTATTAGTTGGAAGAGAAACTAGACCACTTCCAGAAGCCCTTGCTTTCACATCGCAGCCATTTATTGAAGGATTAACATGGAATAAAGAAACATGTTTGTCAGTTCTAAATTCATCTGGAATCAAATTAAAAGAAGAAGGTAGATGGAGAGTTCCAGCAGAACTAAATGAAGAAGAGAAAAGATTAGTCATAGATGCAATAACAAAATTCTCTTCAGACAAAAATACTACAAAAATAATGTCAGAGTTAATCGGTTACACATACACATTTCCTAGAGAAGATAAAATGAGTTTTCTAAGAGACGGTAGAGAATATTCAACTATGTTGAATTCATGTGGAAGAATTAATCGATCAGGGGTAGGAATGGCAATATGTATGGGTGATAGAAATAAAGTTCTAACAGAAGGAGAAAATATTCTAACAAATTATAGAAAAATAATCAAAGAATACATGAACATATTATCAAATGAAAAATGGAGAATTTCAGAAAATGAAAACTGCATAATGGTAAATGGAGAAGATATTGTCCCAGAAACAATGACAGGTACAATATCATCATTAATTGCAGATTCACCAAAAAATACAGGGAAAGTGATCATTCTAAGAACTAGAGGNGAGAAAAATACAATAAAATTTTCATCAAGGAAATCATTTGGNTGTAAATCAGAAATCAATCTCAGTGAATTAATGCGAACTGGAGCTGAAAAATTAGATGGNATTGGAGGAGGTCACAATGCNGCTGCAGGAGCAAAAATAACTAAAGACAAATTGGACGAATTTTTAAAATATTTAGAAATAAATGTCGTTAACGTGTCAAGTACAAGTAATTCTCAATAACATATCTGGAAAAAAAGCAGAAACTGTAAAAAAAGCATTAGAACCAGATAATGTAAATTTTCCAAAAGGATTGAGCCTCGATGTTGAAAAAATAGATGACAACCTGATTTTTAATTTTGAAAGTAAGGAAAACATAAAACAACTCATAGGAACTATAGATGAAGTGTTAGAACATATCCAGGTAGCATTGAAGGTAATTGAATAATGTTAGATCCTAAACTAATCAAAGAAAAACCAGAGATTGTTAGAAACATGCTCAAATCCAGGGCAGTAGAATTTGATTTAGATGCATTGATTGAATCAGATCAAAAAAGACGAGAATTTATCATTAAAACAGATGAACTAAGAAAAAAGAAAAATCAGATGGCTACAATGATTTCAGAAAAAAAGAAAGGGGGAGAAGATATATCATTAATTTTAGCGGAAATGAAAAATATTTCAAATGAACTAACAAAAATTGAATTAGAACAAGAAAGTATTGAAAGTAAATATTTGAAATTAGCATCAACAATTCCAAATTTAGTTCATGAGTCAGTTCCCATAGGAACAGATGACAGTGCAAATAAAGAAATAAAGAAATGGGGAGATATTCCAAAATTTGATTTTAAAATAAAAGATCATATCGATATTTCTGAAGATTTGGATTTAGTAGATTTAGAAAGAGCTGCAAAAGTAGCAGGAGCCAGATTTTATTATCTAAAAAATGACCTAGTAAGACTAAATCAAGCACTTATTCATTTTGGATTAGATTTTCTTGCAGAAAAAGGATATTCTCTGATTCAACCACCATACATGATNAATAGANAATCAATGGAAGGAGCAGTTATTGCAGAAGACTTTGAAGAAGTCATTTACAAAATTCAAGAAGAAGATCTGTACATGATTGGAACATCAGAACACGCAATGGCAGCAATGCATTCAAAAGAAATTATTGAAGGAAAAGANATACCAATAAAATATGCAGGNATTAGTCCCTGTTTTAGAAAAGAAGCGGGGGCACATGGAAGAGATCAGAAAGGGATTTTCAGAGTACATCAATTTGATAAAATTGAACAATTTGTTTTTGCAAAACCAGAAGATTCTTGGAAAGAGCATGAAAAAATGCTAGCAGTTGCAGAAGAATTTTATCAAAAATTAGAAATTCCATATAGAGTAATGCTACTATCAACAGGGGATATAGGGAAAATTTCAGCAAAAACATATGATATTGAAGCATGGATGGCAGGACAAAATGCATATAGAGAAATCGTATCTTGTTCAAACTGTTTAGAATATCAAGCAAGACGATTAAAGATCAGATTTAGAGATAAAACAAACGAGGATACTCAGTATATTCACACTTTGAACAGTACGTTAATAGCTACAACCAGAGTTTTAGTAGCAATAATGGAAAATTTTCAGACAAAAGATGGGCATATTCGAATTCCACAAGTTTTACAGAGCTATATGGGAAATCAGACAGAGATCTAGTGACATACCCTTATATTTTGGATTCAAGGCTCGTTAAGAATTGGCACGTAGAAAAGGCAGAATAAAGGACAAATGGCGAGAAAAACGTTGGGTAAACGTTANTGCTCCAGATTCATTTAACAATGTTCCAATAGCATATGTACCAATTACAAGTGACGAAAATGCATCAGGNAGAGTAATAGAAGTTACATTATTTGATATTCTCAAAGGTGATCCTTCACAACATCAATACAAGATTTATTTCCAAATTGATAAAGTAGATGGGGAAAATGCATCAACAATTTTCAAGAGATTCGAATATTCAAAAGAATTTTTGCGTAGTTTAGTTCGAAGAGGTTCATCCAAAATTAATTTCATCATAGATATCAAAACAAAAGATGGATATGTCTTTAGAGTTAAAATAATTGCATTAACGCATAGACCATTAAACACATCTAGAAAACATGCACTTAGAATAATTGCAAGAGATGTAATTAACAAAACAGTTCCAGAAATGACAATTGATCAATTTGTTCAAGCCACATGTTATAGTAAAATTAATTCAGATATTATGGCAGCATTCAAGAGAGTTATCAAAGTAAGACATGTAGGTCTTGAAAAAGTAAAACTAATCAGAACTGCAAATGAAGAAACAAAATTACTTGAAGCATAAACTACAAGTAATTCTTTTACAATAATGGTAAATAAGATAGAAGTTACAATTGACGTAATTATTCATGCAACAGAAGATATTTCAAAAATATTTCAATCCTTTAATGAAATATTAGAAATTGAAGAAGAGAATTTTAACATAATAGAGACTACAGGTTACTTTGAAAATCCCATAATATTACTAAATTCAAAACTTGTAAAAAATCAAGCTCAAGAATTTATAAAAAAACTTGTAAAATTACTACCGGTTGATCAAGTTAATNATTTGATTGAAGANATTGAAGAAAGAACAANAGATTCAAGATTTCATTTTAGATTAGATAAACAAGAATTAGTCAAAGGGAAACTAATAGTTAGNCAAAAAGATACAATAAAAATAAAAATTCACAGTCCAATTTACAACAAAAAAGATACTATCAAAACATTTACAGATATNTTACACAGTCAACTGAATTAAATAGGAATAGTTAGATAATCTAATTTGGGAATGAGGAGACAATAGCCGCTCCAGTCTGAGCTAACGCCTTGAAGACGCCGCGACGAACCGACCCCAAAATAATCAATTCATAGTAAAAGAAATTGTGATTTTAGAACATGGTTTATTATAAATACGGATAAACAAATCTAGTTATCATATGGCAGACTATGATGTAATAATTGCAGGTGGAGGATTAGCAGGTACAATTACAGCACAATCNATATCACATTATTCAAATCAAAATTTAAAAATTCTTGTAATTGATAGAAATCCAGAAACATTACCAGGTAGAAAAGGACTGGCAGGATGGGTATGTGGNGATGCATGTTCAAAAGAAGCAGTGGATTTCATGTCAGAGAAAATTAAGGTAAAGTGGACTAAACCAGAAATCGAACACGATGTTAAAGGTGTAATGGCATTTTCTCCAGATAAAGAAACAGCAATTCCATTTGACGGTGATGGATTCATGCTAAATCGTACAGAATTACCAAGAATTCAAAATGAAAGATGTAGAAAAATGGGAATTGAATTTGAATACGAAGTGAGTTTAACAGGTCTAATTTATGACGGTCAACAAGTAATTGGAGTTCAGGGAACAGATAACAAAACAAAACAACCTTTCAAAAAAACATCAAGACTAGTAATTGATGCAACAGGAGTTACATCTATTCTAAGAAATGGACTTCAAAACTCAACTAAGGTTGAGAAAAGAATTGCCATAGAAGATTTAGAAATCACTGGAAGATACATAATGGATTTCGAACCAGGGCAAAAAAATCTCACAGAATTTGATCCAAATTATTGTATAATTCATTTAGATCAAGATATTGCTCCCGGAGGATACGGATGGGTGTTTCCAAAAGGAGAAACAAAAGTTAACATTGGTTTAGGTGTTGAGAAAGCATTTCTAGAAAAAAGAAACAAAAGATTAGGTAAAAAAGATAATGTTGAATCATTAATGAAAGAATATCTTCAAAGAAATCCAGCAATTAAAAATGCAAAACTTTCAGAAGATCCTACAGACCTATTAGGAGGTAATAATTCTGGAATTTTCCAAGTTTCTGTCAGAAGACAAAATGACTGCATGGTATCTGGAGGATACATGATGGTTGGAGATTCTGCATGGATGCCAAAACCAATTGATGCTGGAGGAATAGGACCAGCATTAATTGCAGGAACAATTCTAGGAAATAATGTAGCTCAAGCATTAGAAGCAAATGATGTATCTGAAGCTGGATTATGGCAATACAATCTTGACTATATCAAAGAATACGGATACAAAACTGCAGGTCTTGAACTTTTTAGAAGACTAGTACAACAAATGACAAATGATCAAATTAGTTATGGTATGAAACACTTTTTGGGAAATATGGATGTTGAAGCAATCAGTAAAGGAGAACACCCTGATTTTACAGGATTAGGAAAAGTNGGCATGATAATTAGAGGAGCATTAAACCAAACAGTTGCAAAGGGACTAAAGTANACATCTACTGAAAATCAATGGTTAGTTGANCATTACAATAATTATCCAAAAAATCCCTTAGGATTTGATGAATGGAATAAAACATTACATCAAAGACTAGAAGAAGCATTTGCAAAAATTGCAGTCTTTAATGATTAGATCTAAGAATTAATATCCTTAAAATTTACAAAATCATACATTGGAAGTTCAATACATAGATTGGAATANTTCCATTCAAATTTTAAACAAAGCGTATGATGCAGGTCTTTTTGTGCTAATTATTGGGCCAAAAGGAACTGGAAAGACATCACTAGTAAGAGATTTTGCAAAAAATATGAATTTAGATTTAGAATCAATCAATTTTAGTCTCAGAACTAGAGAAAGTCACCTCATAGGAACAAAAACGCTGATAGAAGGAACTGTAAGATTTGATGAAGGGTTATTGGTAAAATCAATGAAAGAAGGAAACATGNTATACTTGGATGAAATAAATTCTGCAGAAGCAGATGTTTTACTCAGACTAGATGAAGCATTAGATGATAGGCGACAAATTGTGTTAAAAGAATCAACAGGTGAAGTAGTAAAAGCAAAAGAAAAGTGGTTTGTAGTTGCAACCATTAATCCATTGACACATTCTGGAACAAAAGAACTTCCACCACAAATTCTAAGTAGATTTCCAGTACGAATTAGATTAGAATATCCACCAGAAAATATAGAACTAGATATTGTCAAAAAACATGTTTCAGGAAATTATGAATCAGAAATTATTCAAGCCATAAAATTAGCAAATACATTAAGACAAGCTGCAGCTGTTGAAGAATTATTTTATTCGCCAAGTTTGAGAGAAACAATTGCATTTGGAAAATTATTAGATAAAGAAGTACCTCCAAAAGAAGCTGCAAACATTGTTTTTGGAAATGTATACACACAGTGGGGGAATATAGAGTATCAAAAAGTAAGTGACATTATTACTTCAATGTTTGGAAATTAAATGCATCCAATTCAACTTCAAAATGATTCATTAGTAGAAATTGCCACTTTTCTTGTTCGAAGGTGGTCTGAAGAAGANGACATNATAATTGAAATTTCAGATAAAATAGAAACTAAAACAAGATTGAAGGAAAAAAAAGTAATCCTAACACCTTTAGAAAAAAGAATAGGAAGTGATTTTGAAAAATATAGACAATTTAGAATATCATCATGGTATGAAGCAATGAAAATAAAATATTGTGAAAAAATTCTCAGTGAAGATCATGCTTTTGGTTTTATTCTTAACACAATGGAAACAAAAAGAGTAGAACAGTTAGGCAGAAAAATTTGGAAAGGGATGGATGAAGAAATTATTTTTAATTACACATACATGCTTGTGGCAAGACCACAACTTCATACAGTTTATGGAAAAGCAAGAATTGTAGAAGCATTTTATCAATATTTTATGTTTGGAGCAATTAAAGGAAATATACAATCAAGCCACTTTGAAAAAATTAAAAAAGCAGCAATATTTGCAAAAAAAATTGTCAACGAAGCAATAAAAAATAATCAAAAAACAAATTGGATTGAAAAACATGTAACTGAAATAATTAAAATTTTAGAAATCGATTCACTATTAACAATTCCAATATCAGTGGCGTTTATGAAAGCTGGAATGGCATTATCAGAAGAAGAGTTACGAAAAGTGCTAAAAGTAATTTCTAAAAATAAAGAGGGGGATTTTGGTTCAATTGATCCTTCATCAGTAGTAAAAGGAGAGAATGTTTATGATGAATACAAAGTGCTAATTGATGAAAATAAAAAAATGGAAAACAAAGGATTATCATCAGAAACNATAGGAATTCAAATTCCATCTACAAAAAATATTGATGAAACAGCAATCTATGACGTGAGTTTAATCAATGGATTAAAAATGAAATTTAAAGAATGGAAAGCAGGTTGGAAAGAACAACATGTAAAATCTGGAGATGAATTTGATGAGGAAAATTACATTGAAGGAAATGAACCATTTTTTACAGATATAAAAAAATCAATTAAAACCAAAATTGTGATATTATTAGACCATTCATCAAGTATATCTTCAGATGCAATTGAATACAAAAAAGCAACAATAGCATTATGTGAAGTACTAGCATTTCTTAAAGTAAAATTTGCAGTATATGCATTTAGTACTCAAAATAGATCAATGATATGCTGGTCAATTAAAGAAGAGAATGTAAAATGGAATAATATTACTGCAAAAAGGTTAGCACAAATAGTTGCAAATGGATCAACGCCATTAGCAGAAATATATGATAAAATGTTTCCAACTTTACAATCAAAAAGACCAAATATTTTTTTGACATTAACTGATGGTGAACCTTCAGATTCAGATGCAGTTAGAAATATGACAAAATCATTAAAAGGATTAGGAATTAGCATGGTTGCTTTAGGATTAGGTCCAAATACAATTAGAGCTACAACCATAGCAAATAATCTAAAACATTTAGGATATGACAAAACTATGGCAGTAAGTAGATTAAAAGATATTCCAAACAAAGTTATCAGTATTTTAGATGTATGAATAGGAGAATTAAAAATTAGAAAACAGTAGTAAGAATATCAGATATTTTATATGACCTTTTAAACATTAAAAATTAGAAATAAAATTGGAAGAAAATCAAGATAACAATATTGACAAAGATCTACTTGCACGTTTTGAAAAAGAAATTTGGAGTAAAGTACCACATTTAGAAAATAATCAAGAAGGAGAAAAGGTGGTAAATGCAACACCACTAGTAGACATTACAGCAGATTTTAAAGAATGTGCCAAAGAAGTTTACAATCTAGATCTNTCTAATTCAGAATTACAAATTTATGGAAAATTAGATTCCACATTACTTACAGGTTCAATAAAAATAAGACCAGCAGCGAATATAATTTACAATGCAATTACAACAGGAAAAATAAAAAGTGGACAAACCGTAATTGAGGCAACATCAGGTAATTTTGGAATTGCATTAGGAATGTTATCAAAATTAGGATTACAAGTAGTCACAATTGTTTCAAGAAAATTACAAGAAGGAGTATTTCACGAATTAAGAAATATGAATATCAAAATTATGGATTTAGAGATGGATATTTGTCCTGCACCAGGAATGGAAGGTAAGAAAGATGAATTAGTTGCAAAAGCAACAGCAGGTAACATTCGTTCTCAATTATCTCAGATGGGATTTGATCCAAGTATTTTTGATAATTCATCTAATGAAATAGAATCATTATTAGCAAAACAAGATATTATTAATTTAGCAAAATTACTCTCAAAAATATACAATTGTTTCTGTCCAGAACAATATGATAATGATTTGAATGTGAATGCACATAAAACCATAACAGGGGCAGAAATAGATCAGCAATTACATAAAGATGGGAATTCACTTGAAGAATTTAACATCCTATGTACATTTGGTACAGGAGGAACTTCAGGAGGATTAAGTAAATACATCTCTGAAAAATATAACAAAAAGGGAGTTCATGTTATATTTCCACCAAGTGGACAAGATGTTGCAGGGATTAGAACTCACAATAATGCGGATGGCTTAAAATATTATCAACCAGACAAATATGCGGGAGAATATGAAGTAGATTTTGAAAAAGCAAAACCACTCCTAAAATTTTTCGTAGAAAAAGGTCACGACATTGGAGAGAGTAGTGCATTAGAACTTTATGCAACTTTACAACTAGCCAGCACAAATAAAGGAAATAAATTNGTAGTAATGATTTGTGATGGAATAGAGAAATATAGAAAGAACTTGGAAAAAATTGGAAAAATACAGCCTCCAGGACAAGTATCACCACAAGATGTAGCATCAAATGCAGATGATTATGACAAAGTTATTTGGATTCATACACAATATACCCCTCAAGAAGGAGGAATAGAATTACTTGCAAAATCTTTAGGTATTGATAAAAGTAAAATAATNATACCAAATGCAAGAACAGCACAACAACTATTATCAGGACAAGGGATTCCAGATGAAATTAATAATTCACTTCAAGAATCAAAAGGTAAATCATTGATGGTTTGTATGGCTGGAAGAACATCATTAATGGCTGCAAATGTATTAGCAGAAAAAGGAATTGTTACAGATAGTTTGATAGGAGGAATTACAGAGCTTCCCGAAGCAAGAAACAGTGAACTTTCAGAATTAGTTAAACAAGCTTCACAGTTTTAATTTACATAAAAATTCTACCATTATAATTATGAAATGTCTTTCAATTTGTCAACCATTTGCAGAATTAATTATTCAGAATAGAAAAACAATAGAATTAAGAACGTGGAATACAAATTTTCGTGGAGAATTTTTGATACATGCACCAATTAAAATTAGAAAAGAAGAATGTAAAAAATTGAAAATGGAGCAAAAATTTACAACAAGTGCAATAATAGGAAAAGCAGAGTTGTGTGATGTAAAAAAATATGAATCATTAAAAGAAATTCAAATAGATAAAAATAAACATTTTTCATCAAAAACTTTTCATGAAAAAACATTTGGATTTATTTTAAAAAATGCCAAATCATTTAGAATTCCTATTCCATGGAAAGGTCAATTAGGATTCTTTGAGGTCAATTTACCTGAAATGAAAATTAAAGATGATAAAATAATTACAGATATGATTGAAGAAGAATTTAGTTATCAATGGGTAGGACATCATTAAAAAACATAAAAATCATTGCTAGTATATATAAGGAAATACATAAACTCCCTCGCATGCCACAAACAAAACCAATTGTAAACATAGTGAATGTGGTATCATCAGCATCAATTGATCAAAAAATGGATCTAGTGAAAATAGATGAAAAATTTCCAGAAACAGAATATAATCCAGAGCAATTCCCAGGACTGGTATTTAGGTTAACTACACCAAAAACAGCAACTTTGATTTTTAGAACAGGTAAAATGGTGTGCACAGGTGCTAAATCTGAAGAATTGTCAATTACAGCTGTAAATACAGTAGTTCAAAAATTAAGAAAAGCAAAAATCAAAATAAAAAAAGATGCAATAATTTCAGTTCAAAATATTGTTTCATCAATAAGTCTTGGTGGAAAAATCCATTTAGAAAAAGCAGCAAGAACATTACCAAGAAGTATGTACGAGCCAGAGCAATTTCCAGGANTNATTCACAGAATGGTGGACCCAAAAACAGTAATNTTGATTTTTGCATCAGGAAAATTAGTGTGCACAGGTGCTAAAAAAGAGGCAGACGTGTATAGATCTGTACATAATTTACATTCATTATTAGAAGAAAAAAATTTGATGATTTATGAGGAATAATAGGAATAGAAAATGTCCAAGGATATATTTGAGAAAGAAAAAATTAAGTTAACTCCAGAAACAGGATTTAATTTAATTGGAATTGATTATTTTGAAGATGCTGGAAATCAATTGTATTTAGTTGCACATTTTGAAATGTATCAAGATGCTTTAAATGCAAAAAAAGAAAGAAAGAATCAAGAGGAATATTTTGTATTATACAAAGGTCAAAATAATGAATTTGTCTGTAGATAAATTAAAAAAAATTAACTTTACTAAAAATTATATTATTAATAAAAATGTAAAATTTAAGGATTAATGAGAATAGAAAAACAGTAGATATACATTAAAAAAAATTGAGGACTATAAGGTAAATGAAAATTGTGTTGATTTTGTTTCAGAACCATCATCTACTTTAATTGTATATGTTCCAGATTTTTCCCATCCAGGACCACCAGCTATAGCCAATGTAGCATATCTTCCATCGGATTTAACAGAAGTTTGTTCGGCCCATACAAGTTCATTATTTTGATTCATTATCGATAAATTCACAATTTTAGAATTTACAGATATACCGTTAATGGAAATAAGATCTGTTTGAGCATATGAAGATAAATCTGTTTGAATAGATAATTCTAATTTGAATTCAGTAACAGGATCAGGTGAAAATGAATCAGGCATATTTGAAGATAAAATAGATACTGCAGCAATAATGATAATTAATGCAATACCACCAAATCCTAAAATCAATTTTAAATTTTTTTGAATGGGATTAGAACGTAAAGGTGGGGATGAGATTGTTTGGGATTGCACAGAAGGTGAAATTTTAGGCATTATAACATCAGGAATTGTAGGAGTAATAGTTTCAGGTTGTTTAGTAGGGATAATTTCAGGTTGTTTACCCAAATATTGTTCTGCTAATTTTTGAACATAATTTCGTTCATAATTACTAATTATCTCATTATTTTTACACGCTCTAGCAATTTGTTTTAAAATTCGATCATCTCCAAAATCCCCATCTAAAAGAGAAATTACATCATCAAGCAAAGAATCATTCATGTTAATTTTTCCACATATTGATTATTTATGAATATCTTGTTTAAGATTTTGAAGAATTTATCAATAAACAATGAAATAATTCAAANTATCAGAGAATAATTAAAAATTATTTAGAATAAGTCTTTTGAGCTTGTATAATTACAGTTCNGATGTAATCCTTAGCAGTAGAATCAGTTACACCCATTTGTTTTGCTCTAAGATAAATATCATTTTCTTGAGGATTNTTCAAATAACATTTTAAAAGATAGTTTAATCGATGAGATCTTTTTTCATCATTTTTCATAATTTTNTTATTTTTTNATATTAAAAAGAAAAGAGTATAACAAAATAACCAACAATAAATACAAAATTAGTGAATTTAAATAATCTGCTGAAAGGATTGCTACTTCTCCCAGGTTGTTATCCTTTTGGAGGACATGTTTTTGAAGGGTATTTCATTATTACAATTTAAGTATAAAAAGGGATGAAAAATTATTGTTGTCCGTCAATTCCCATCAACGTTAAAGTTGAACGAATTTTTGGAATTTTTCTTATCTTCCAAGTAATGGTTTCACGTAATGCTTCAACTAANCCAGATTCAACTTTGGCNAGGATATCATAAGCACCAAAAGTACCATGTACTTCAACAACANCTTCAATTGNTTTTAGTTCTGCAATTACGGCTTCTTCAGAACCTAGTTCACAATTTATGAGAACATATGCAGTAGCCAATTAAAATTGCACTTCCATCATGATTAAACAATAGTTAATTAACATATATAACAATAATGAAAGAATTTTAAAAATATAATCTAGATATCATTAAAACTTTAAACAAATGTTAAGCTAAAAAAACAATATAATAAATTTTTAAGATAAAAGATATGCATCCGTCATAATTTGTTCTAATTCTTTAATATTTGTAGAAAGAGTAATTTTTGCTCGTAATTTTGAACCTCCATTCATTCCTTTAGTAAAACGCATTGCTTGACTCTTAAGATTTGCAAATTTAATTTTGTATTGATCTGTCAAATGTAAATAATCAAAAAAAGAATCTAATCGATCTTTAAAAGAATATTCATGGTACGTATTTGTTTTAAGATAATCATTAATTTGTTCAAATAAGAATGGATTACCCATAGCACCACGACCAATCATCACATAATCACAATTAGTTTCATCAAACATATTTTTTGCATCTTCAGGAGTAGTAATATCACCATTGCCAACAATAGGAATTCCAGAAATTTCTTTAAGTTCTTTAATTAAATTCCAATCAGCATTACCAGAATAACCTTGATTAACAGTTCTTGGATGTAATGTAATCATTTGAATTCCTTCATCTTCAGCAATTTCTGCAATTTCTTTAAACAAAAATCTACTTGCATCAGTTACACCTGAACGAATTTTTAATGTAACAGGTTTTTTTACAGCATTAACAAGTGTCTGAAATATTTGTTGAGTAAGATTAGTTTGTTGTAAGAGTGCACCTCCGGCCATCTGTTGAGTAATGTGAGGAGCAGGACAACCCATATTATAATCAATAATATCAAAATAAGGTTCAACAATTTTTGCAGCTTGTTCCAATACAGAAAGATCAGATCCAAATAGTTGAATTGAAAGAGGACGTTCTTGATCAGAATATTCAATAAATTCAGTTATTTTTTTCATATGAGCTTTGAGTTGTTTTTCTTTTGCAACAATACTATGAATATTAGTAAATTCAGTAACAACAAGCCCTGCGCCCATTTTTTTACATTGTAACCGTAATGCAGGATCACTAACTCCAGCCATTGGAGCTAAAAAGGCTCTACTAGAAAATTTTGGGAGCATAAAGAAATTTTAATTTCCAGAAATATTAATTGTTTCAAAAAATTATTAAAGAAAAATTAGAATATTGAAAATTAACTTTACTTATGGTAAAGAATCAGGGCAACCGTCTTCATCATTATACTTGTTCCAAGTTTCAGGCTCAGAAGGACATGAATCAAATTCATCCAAATATCCATCTTGATCTAAATCAGTTATTGGTACAACAGTGGATTCTGCACCAATTACGTCAGGGCAACCGTCAGTGTCTGCAAAACCATTATAATTTTCAGATTCATCAAGACATTGATCCCATCTATCATCAATACCATCATTGTCATTATCCATCAAATGATATTTTGGGGAAATAGTAGAATAATCACCAGAGATGCTGTCAGGGCAACCGTCTTCATCTTGGAAGTTGTTGAAAGTTTCTTTATTGTATGTACAATCATCTAATGAATCAATAATACCATCATAATCAGAATCAATTAAGGATTCAGAAGGAATTACGTCAGGGCAACCGTCTTCATCAAAATAGCCATTATGTCTTTCAGAAAGTGTAGGACATAGGTCTTCAATATCAATAATACCATCATCATCAGAATCAATTAAAGCATCAGTACTAGGAGTTGAAATCCCAATTACGTCAGGGCAACCGTCAGTGTCTGCAAAACCATTATAATTTTCAGATTCATCAAGACATTGATCCCATCTATCATCAATACCATCATTGTCATTATCAGGTAATTGGTATGAAAATGAAACTGTAGAGTCTATAGAGTCAGGGCAACCGTCTTCATCTTGGAAGTTGTTATGAGTTTCAGATACATTAGGGCACAAATCTATTGCATTAGAAATTCCATCTTGATCTAAATCACCAACAATTGGATCATCAGGGCAACCGTCTTCATCTAAAAATCGATTATAATTTTCAGGAATATTAGGACAATGATCAAGATTATCTATAATTCCATCACCATCGGAATCAGAAGCATATGTTTGCGTATAAAGAAGGTCAGGGCAACCGTCTTCATCTTGGAAGTTGTTGAAAGTTTCTACAGAATATTTGCAATCATCAAAAGCATCAACTATACCATCATAATCTGAATCAGTTTGAGAGATAAAGTCAGGGCAACCGTCTTCATCTTGGAAGTTGTTGAAAGTTTCAGGTAAGGTTAGACAGTTATCTAAATCATCAAAAATACCGTCATTATCAGAGTCATTAAGGATAGATTCAACAAGTATTTCATCAGGAC
>JGI26241J51128_1000915_pt1 | contig 17161 bp, 15 predicted proteins | sample SaaInlV_200m_DNA_4_FD_51128 | JGI IMG/M metagenome (IMG submission 51128) | reverse complement strand
AAATATTTTAGAAGGGATAACGATTCCAAGTATTTTGATATCAATTCTACTCAGACATCCCCAACCAGCTCGTCACTTAAATCTCTTCCTACTAAATTTGATGAGAAATTACTCGCGTGCTGATAAGAGGCCATTTAATTTAATAACCTCAAGGAATGCAATATACTCTATTTTCATTAACTGTCAAATCGTAAATTAAGATAGTTTTCTAACAATTATTAATCAGCTAATTTGTAAAATAGAACGTTAAGACAATAGCAGTAATATTAAGCTTCTAACAAGATAATGAATTATCGATAAAAAAGTGGGGATTCCGGAACTAGATAATGTCAAAAACACATATCCTCAAGCAGATCAGGGAAAGGTGTTTGAGAGGATCTACGTATTTTTTAATTTAAATGGAGAGAAAAATTCAGACTTTCTTGGAAACATAAACAAAAACAGATTAAAACAGTTTACTTCCAATTAACCTGAATTCACTAACATTAGAATGATCAATAATGTTAGTGAATCATAGTAAAGTCATTTTGAAACAAGCTGGTTAATTTAGTATTTTAGGGGTTTCCAGATGATCCACCATTTCGTCAAGTGCTTTGGCAAAAACATGAGTTGCGTAATCAACCTTAGTTTCGTCATCGATTAAACGACTCTCTAATGAATCCATCAATTCCTTGATCGTTCTTGAGACTTGCCTCTCAAATTGATTACTAAGATCTACACCAACTGCATAGGTGAAATTTTCTATTTTTTCTTCTGTTTGTGTCATTTGTTCCCGCTTATCAAGTACTTGTTAAAGTAAAAAATCCACTGACCTGTTTGACTCTCAGAGTGATAACTCAAGAGATTTGCTGAAACTGAGGCTCAGGGTGTTAAATTTGCTTGAACTGAGAAGAGTACAAGAAACAACTCTCAATCTGCTCTGTATATCGGCAGTAACGCAGAAAAACTTGAGGAAATAAAAAAGAAAATTATTTTTATGATCAGCCAGTGTAATTACCACAAATTTTTAACTAAACAAATGCGAACTTCTTTTATTGCAATCACTAAACTATCAGCTGTTATCTTGTTTATTTTAACAACAGCAATTTCTGCTGAAGCGCAGGAATATGCGACCGACCGCTTGTTCATCAAAGAATACAGCAAAACAAAATGCCGTAGTCAGGTAGAAGGCAAGATTAAAAATTTAAAAATTAACCGCAGTCATGACTCTTGAGCAGGAAGCATTGCTGAATCAAAATGTCTGGTCAAAGTTACGCTTGAAACTTCCACTCAGTCCCGGTGAAAAAGCACATCTGAGAAAGCTCAAAAATAAAGGTGTGTACAGCAACAAATTGAGCAGCAAAAATATCTGGGCCAGAAATGCCGCAAAATTCAAAGAACTTCGGCTTAAATGCAAATAAGCGGTTTTTGCTGATCTGACTTGCATTTCCCTCCGTTTCTCCTGAAAATGTTGACTTGATTATTTTTGTTTCATGGACAGTGAAACTATAATTTATTACATCATTTTTCAGACATTAATCCTCCTCTTTTTACACGTTTTTTAAGGAATTTTTTATGGCATTGCAAACGCCACTGAGTTGGCTGCAAGATTTTGTTGAACTGAGCATGCCGCCAAGTGCGCTTGCTGAACGCCTCACCACCGCAGGTCTAGAGGTTGAATTAATTGAAAAAATTGGTGAAAACTGGGGCGAATATTGTGTTGTTGGACAGGTTGTTGAAATACGCAAACATCCAAACGCTGATGCCTTAAATTTAGTTGATGTAGATTTCGGTGCAGACAAACCGATTACACTCGTTACCGGTGCACCAAACATACAGGAAATGGCAGAAAATTTTCCGGAACCTGCACCAAAAGTTGCACTTGCGCTTACAGGTGCAATGTTGGTGGACGCCTACCACGAAGATCATCCACTGAAAAAACTCAAACCTGCAAAAATTCGCGGGATTGCTTCTGAAGGAATGCTCTGTTCAGAGTTAGAATTAGGACTCAGTGAAGAACATGAAGGTATCCTGATTCTTCCTGAAGATGCACCGGTCGGCAAACTGTTGGAGGAATATTTAGGTGACACCACTCTGCACTTTGATATCAAAGGCGGGTTCAGCCATCTGCTTTCAATGTTAGGTGTGGCCCGTGAAGTTTCTGCATTGACCGGAAAGAAGTTAGTTAAAAGTATTTTACCGGATGTCGCAAAGCTAGAGGTAGTGACACAACCACCGTTTGTTGAATTGGAAATACAAGATCCAGATATTTGTCCGCGCTATTCCGCGTTGTTAATCAGAAATGTTAAAATTGGTCCCTCACCGTTCTGGATGCAGCAGCGTCTGCTGCGGGTTGGAATGCGGCCAATCAACAACATTGTAGACATCACCAATTATGTGATGTTGGAACTGGGACAGCCATTACATGCTTTTGACCACGACAAACTGATTGAACGCTCCAAGGGGCAGACACCAAAAATAATCGTGCGGCGTGCCAAAAAAGGTGAAACTCTGCTCACACTGGACGATGTTGAACGAAAATTAGATGACGATATGCTCATGATTACAGACAATTCCGGACTGATCGCAATTGCCGGAGTCATGGGTGGAAGTGACTCGGAGGTCTCTGATACTACAACAAATATTTTGCTGGAATCCGCAAATTTCGAATTCCTTAATAACAGGCGCACCTCACAGGTGCTGAAATTAAGAACTGAGGCCAGCGAAAGATTCGGTAAACAGGTTGATCCGGAAGGCACATTACAGGCAGCCTTACGTGCAGCAAAATTGATGGTTGAACATGCTTCCGGAACTCTGGAGCCAATTGCCGGAGATTTGTATCCAGAGCCTCAAGAAATTATTTCCATAGAACTTGATCCAGCTTATGTGGAACATCTGCTGGGTATAAAAATCTCTACCGCACAAATTTCGGAAATATTGACTTCACTGGAATTTAAAGTTTCAGGCGAAAACATTTTAAAGATTGAAGTCCCAAGTCACAGGATGGACATCAATATTCCTGCAGATTTAGTGGAAGAAATTGTCAGGATTTACGGATATGAAAATCTTCCGTCAACTTTGCTCAATGACGTTCTTCCTCCGCAGCACATTAATCAAAAACTGGACGCTACTGAACGAGTCCGGGATATCCTGGTAGCTTCCGGAATGGACGAGATTATCACCTATTCCATGATGAATCCCATGGACGAGGCACGTTTACGATTGGAAAAAGACATCGATCTGTCAAAATTTGTGCCTTTGAAAAACCCACTCTCCCAGGAAAGAAGTCACCTGCGCCGTTCACTTCTTCCAGGTGCATTAAGTACTGCCCGCGCTAATTTACGTTTTTTAGCTAAAGTGGTAACATTTGAAGTCGGAAGTGTGTTTCATCCTCATCAAGTAAACAAACTTCCGGATGAACCGCAGCGTCTATCTTTATTGATGAGCGGCAGCCGTGAAACTCAATCATGGCTGGAGCAGTCAGAAGACAACTATGATTTTTTTGACCTGAAAGGTGTTTTGGAACAATTTTTAGGAGCATTGCATCTTGACGGAATTGAGTGGAAAAAGTCAAAGGAACTACCATGCCATCCCGGTCGTTGTGTACAGATATTGGTGAACGGAAATGTTTTAGGATTTGCAGGTGAACTACATCCAAAAATTCGCGCTTCCTTTGAACTTCCGGAACAAGCTGTTTGTATTGCAGAACTGGATTTGGATATGATCATTAAACTGGCGGTTGAAGATCACCAGATGGAATTTATTTCCAACTTCACACCAATTTTTGAAGATCTTGCATTTGTGATGGACGCAAGTTTACCGGTAGAAGCAGTTACACCGTTAATTCTTCAAAGCGGAAAACCCTTACTACGCAAAGCAACTCTGTTTGATGTTTATGAAGGTGAACAGGTGGAAGAAGGGAAACGCAGTTTAGCATATTCCCTCACATTTCAGGCAACTGACAGGACACTTACGGATAAAGAGGTGGGGAAGGTGCGCAACAAAATTATCAAACGTCTGCAGCATGAATTTCAGGCAACTTTAAGAGCTTGAGGTCTTAGGNAATGAAAGCTTTACTTCACTTGTGGAAAGCCTTTGGCTTTAGCTTGCAAGGCTTACGTGATACATTGCATCATGAAATGGCTTTCCGGATTGAATTAACAGTGGCCGCAGTTTTAATCCCAACTGCTTTGCTTTTACCGGTTTCACTGATTTTCAGAATTATGTTAATCAGTTCAGTTATTTTGCTGTTAATAGTAGAATTGCTTAACACNGGAATTGAAGCAGTTGTGGATCGTATTTCAACAGAACATCATCCATTATCCGGAAGAGCCAAGGATGCAGGTAGCGCCGCGGTTTTTATGTCGGCAGTCAACATGGCAGTAGTCTGGNGTTTTATTTTGTTTGACTTAATTTTCAATAATTCATAGATTTGTGCAGATTAATTTAATATTTTACGCAGTACTCGAGGAAACAATTTCAGCAGAACCGCTGTTGCTTGAAGTAAAAAATGGTAGTACTGCCGAGGAGGTAGTAGCTTTTCTTTCAGAAAAATATCCTCAGGCGGCAGCTATTTTAAGGTCAACCAGATTAGCCCATCAAGATGAGTACGTCNGTAAAAAGTCGGTTCTCACAGATGGTGAGGAATATTGTTTGATCCCTCCGGTAAGNGGCGGGTAATTTTTTGTAAACTGTAGAAAATGATCATTGTTTACGAGCACCAGAATGTCAAAAATCACTAAAACTCAAATTACAGCAGGTGTATTCTGGCTTGAAGTTCCAGAGGCTGATTTATACGTCCTTTGCGGTTGTCCCGCTGACAGCGTCAAGCATTTGATGAAAGCCGGTAAAATTAACATTTTTGATCGAAATGTTGGTTCATTAGAACCTGGCTCCGGAGCTTTTCAACATCCTCACGGNTCNGTGACAAGTGAAACCGGACCAAATGCAATTCTTCTTTCCGATTTAAGCGTTCAAAACGGAGACTTTGCAAATTTAGCTGAGTTTCCGGTACTGCAGATGCTTTACCGTCAAGGCATGCTTTTGCCGAATCACCCCAACAATACTGGTGCAAAACCACTGCTCATAGGACGCAGGAACGTGGTGAATGCCCAAATGAAATACATCTACAGGGGTAACTACGGTTTGACGAGTTTGGAGGAAATTCTGGAGACAGGAGTATCTCAGGAACTTGCAGAAGAAATGATGCGGATAAAACTCTACTTTGCTTTTGGCGCAATTCGCTCAAGTACTGATCTGCTCGAAGCTAGAATTGTCGAAGAGAAACCTGTGGAAGTTCTAAATGGTGTAACGGTGCAAAGGAAAAGTGTGAATTGTTACGAATTCACTTATCAAGATGAAAGCGTAGAAATTAATCTAAATCTGGATAAAACTGAACGTTATGTGACACCTTACCAACTTGAGAACCATCATTTTAAACGTGAATATTTCTCTGTTGTTCATACAGGGGAAGGTGACGGCTGGGATATAGACCGTCCCTGCATGGCCAGTGTACTCAGTTTTCAGGGAAAAATTTATTTAATTGATGTTGGTCCAAACATCGCACACACGCTGAACTCAATTGGTGTTGACGTGAATGAGGTGGAAGGCATTTTTCACACACACGCCCATGATGACCATTTTGCAGGGCTGACTTCGCTCATACGTGCAAATCACCGCATCAAGTATTACACAACTCCGATTGTACGAGCATCAGTAACAAAAAAACTTTCTGCTCTGATGTCAATCAGTGAAAAAGCATTTGAAGATTTTTTTGAAGTTTGTGACTTAGAACTTGATGTCTGGAACAATATTGACGGTCTTGAAGTAAACCCAGTTTATTCTCCGCATCCTGTTGAAACAAATATTTTATTTTTCCGGACACTTTGGGAAGATGGTTATGCGACTTACGCTCATTTAGCAGACATTTCTTCTCACACTGTGTTGAAAAAGATGGTTGAAGAAAATCCGCAGCTACCAGGTCTCAGTGTTGAAACTCTGAAAAAAGTCTGGAAAGACTACCTCCATCCTGTAGATGTGAAAAAAATTGATATCGGCGGAGGCTTGATTCACGGTAAGGCAATTGATTTTAAACATGATAAATCCGAAAAAATCATTTTGGCACATACCGCCCAAAAATTAACGCAGGAAGAAAAAATAATCGGCTGCGGAGTTAGTTTTGGAAGTACGGACACGCTAATAGAAGGACATGAGGATTATGCACTGGAATTTGGAGCGGACTATCTACGGGGATATTATCCAAACGTAGAGATTGGTGAAATTCACATGCTGCTCAATTGTGAACGCGAATCTATCAATGCCGGTACTATCCTGCTCCGGGATCAGGAAACACCGAAGCATGTCAGTTTGGTGCTGACAGGCGTAGCAGAGTTGCTTTCTCCACGTGATAAAACAAGTTATCCTTTATCAAGCGGAACTCTAATTGGCGACCTAGCAGTCATTTTTGGGCTGAAAAGTACAGGAACTTACCGCACCTTAAGTCATATTGAAACCCTCAATATTCCAGCTGTTTTGTTCAATGAATTTGTAAAACGCAATCATCTGCTGGAGCAAATTCAAAAAACACAAGAGACTATTGAATTTTTACAGCAGACATGGTTATTTGGAGAATCTATTTCTTCGCCCATTCAAAGTCAGATTGCTCAAAGTATTACACTCACAAAATTCAAGAAAGGTGAAAAGATAGAATGCGATGGGCTGATGCTAGTAAAAAAAGGCAAAGTGGAACTCATCAGCCGTAGAGCCAATAAAAAAGAGAGTCAGCATGTAGTGGAAAAAGGTGATTTTTGGGGTGGCGAAAAATTGATCTCGAGTGATTCAAAATGCAGTAACGCCAGGGCAATCACTCAAGCCGAGATCTACAGCATAACAGATGTGGAAATCCTGCAGAATATTCCGATTATACGCTGGAAAATGCTGGAACAGACTGAAAGACGTGAGTAGCAGGCGAAAAGTTGCTGCTTCCTACAAACAGACAATTGAATCTGCACAGGCGCAGTTTTGCTGATCCGGTTGTTTTGAGAAGATATCTAAAAACATCCGGTTAATTATTTCCTTGTTTAACGACAGCATCTCCTCAATTTCTGCGAGTTGAATGGGACCACTTTCCATTCCGGTGGCCATATTAACCACAAACCCGACTGACGCATAACACATCCCAAGTTCTTTGGCCAAAACAACTTCCGGAACACTTGTCATACCAACAACGTCTGCCCCCCATTGTCTCATCATCTTTATTTCTGCTTCAGTTTCAAAGCGCGGTCCTTCTGTGCAGATATATACCGCATCGCCTTTGAAAAGAACCTTATGCTGAATTGCTGCCTCTCCCAACTTTTGCCGTAAATTTCCGCAATACGGATCATCCATATTGACGTGCTTTGCTCCGTCGGAACCACCTTCAAAAAATGTCAGCGGACGTTGTTTTGTCATGTCCAGAAAATCAGTGAGCAAAACCAGTGAGCCTGTGGGGAAGTCCGGATTTAAAGAACCAACAGCAGCAGTTGCGAAAATCTGCTTTACTCCAAGTTTTTGTAATGCTTTTAAATTTGCACGGTAATTGATGAGGTGGGGAGGGATTCCATGTTGCTTGCCATGACGTGCAAGGAACGCAATAGAGTTACCTTGAAATTCAGCAATATCTACTTCAATCTCACCAAATTCCGTTCGTACGGAAACCTTGTCCGAGGCAACACCGCTGTCATATACTCCGGTACCGCCTATGATTGCGTATTGGATGGACTTCATGAAATCTGAACTGGATGGACTTTTAAACTTAAAACTCTTTAATTTGAACTACTAGCCAAAAAAATCGGAATCATGTGTTTGAATACGTTTTAAGGTACTCTCAGACTGGCAAGTTTCTTTGCCCATGACAGTAACACCAACAAGCCGTTCATAGCGGCTGACCAAAAATTTGGCCATTGCTTCATTGTGTTGACAACTTGAAATATCCATAATTTACCTGAGTAGTTAAAATATTCTTATATACTTTTTGTGTTTTGTTTAACTGCCTGTCACACATACACAAAATTGTTCAAAACTGGATATTATCCCAGTAAATCAAAATCATTTGTTTCGACGAGTTCCATAGTGTCCTCCGTCAGCCAAATATCACTGCCCAAAATCGGCTCACCAACTACTCTTTCAAAACGTCGAATTGAACCTCCGCAGCCCATGAATCTAGACATTGCTTCATTGATTTGATCGCGTGAAATACTCATGTCATCTCCTTCTATGTTATTGAAATAAGCTAATCACCTGCATTTATTAACTGCTAAAAATGAGGTGTTATTTATAATTTTGCAATATACAGACCAGAAGAATTAATTTATAAATTTTGAGAAAAAATGATGAACCTGTAAAAGTCATGAAACCGTGTTATAACTTACAAAGCGAGAAATATTGTCTAAACTACAACTATAATATCATTAAGTTTTCTCCTTATAGTTGAAATGACAAATTGACGTTTAGCTACTTTTTTATCACTGCAGCAAATGTGAGAAACTTATATACGAGTCAGTATCACTCCAGCGGCGACCATCGCAACCGCGATTAGATGTTTTGCTGTAGTTTCCTCTTTCAGAATCCAGATGCTCATCAAAGCCGCAATTACCACACTGCTTTCCCTGATTGCCGATACCAGAGCAATAGGAGAATGCTGCATGGCCCAGACCACAATTCCATATGCAGAAACTGACAACATCCCTCCCGGTACAGCAAATTTCCAGTTTTGTCGGAGGGAACTCAGCAACGTCCTTTTACGCCGGTAAAGCGTAATTCCCAGCAAAGGCCAGCATTCCAATGCCATCAACCAAAGTACGTATGAAGCAGCGTTTCCGGAAAAACGAACTCCTAATCCATCTGTAAGTGTATAAGCGGCAATGAAACTTCCTGTGCCCAACGCGTAAAAAACAGGACGTAGAGAATGGCCTAAAAAATATTTTTCCGCGAAACATCAGACTGAATATGCCCAGAGTGATCAGTCCAATAGCAAACATCATTTTTGTGCTAAGTCCTTCTCCAAGCCAAAACACAGAAACAAAACCTAATAAGAGCGGTGAGGTTCCCCTTGCAATTGGATATACTTGCCCCAGATCACCATAAATGTAGGCTTTAACCAGAAAAAGCTGGTAACCTAAATGCAGTATCACCGAAGCAAAAAGATAAGGCCAGCTTTCAGGATGTGGAATTGGCAGAAACGGTAGTGCAACAATGCCGATAACACCGCTGACAAGATCCAGTGTTGCCATTGTTACCAGACGATCTGGACTTTGTTTAACAAACAGATTCCAGCCGGCGTGCATTAAGGCGGAAAAAAGAACTAAAGATAGAACAAATAAGGACATGAAATGTTAATTTAACTTATACTGAGAGGGAANTCATATTTTGAAATAAGTGAANGCTAAAGGCATAGCGATTGTATAACTTTCAGTTGCTGACTTNGGCTATTTCTGCATCCTGCTTTTCTACTTTCTAAAGCTGCATAACAATGAGAACATTTTTAGATAAATTACACGATCTTAAATTAAAAGAAGTTGCTCAACGCCGGAAAATAATTTCTGAAACAATTTTACGCTGCCAATCAGAAGCACTTGGAAAAGCAGCGGATTTTCGCAAAGCTTTATTAAGAGCACCAGAGGAGCCAATATCTTTGATTACAGAGGTTAAATCAAAAGCACCAGGACGCAGAAATGTAGAAAGTCTTGATCCGGAAGCAGTTGTGCGTGATTATGTAACAGGAGGCGCAAAAGCTATTTCTGTGCTTACTGATGAAAACTGGTTCGGAGGTTCTCTTGAAACACTCGAAATTGTGCGTGAGGCAACTGTTTTGCCTTTGTTGCATAAAGAGTTCATAATAACTCCTTACCAACTACTGGAGGGGCGTGTACGCGGTGCGAGCGCGGCTTTAATTCTGGCTTATTATTTTCAGCAGGCAGAATTAGCTAAAATAATTGCTGAAGCAAAAACAATCGGTCTGGAGGCAGTTGTGGAATGTTCGCTGGAGAATGAACTGCCAAGAGCACTTGCGGTTAATCCGGACATTTTAATGATCAACAATAGAGCAATTGCCGCGATTCCGGAAGAACCGATTAAAACATATGATTTTGGCAGTGTGGATGTAATTTCATCGTGGTGGGAACGTAATCCGGAATTAAGAAGTTGGAAAAAACAGCCCGGAAAACTTTTGATCAGCGCCAGTTGCGTCAATTCTCAGGAGGATATCATCAGTCTGCTGAAGATTCCCTGCGATGCCGCACTAATCGGAAATGCCGCAATGGTAGCACCGGATCGTGCTGGATTTATACGTTCACTCAGTAAAACAGCAAAAGAATATTTAAGTTCTTAAAGAAAATTCCATGAAAAAAACAACTAAATTAGATTTAAGCATTTTGGTGGTGGATGATGACGAAAATATCCGCATGGTTCTCCGTCAGACTCTGGAAAAAGCCGGCTATCACGTTAGCACTGCCAAAAGCGCAGAAGAGGCCTTGAACACACTGGAGCGTAGTTTTTTCAATGTTGTGATAACAGATATCATGATGGCAGAGATGAGCGGAGTGGAATTATTGATGCAGATCAAGGAAATGAATTCGCTGATGCAGATTTTCGTAATGACATCACACAGCACATTACCGCATGTTATCCAATGTATGCAGGGAGGTGCTTATGATTTTTTTGAAAAACCACTCAAAATTGAAGACATTCTAATTTCACTTGGAGAAGCAGCCCGCCGAGCAGCCCGCTGGAGTTCTCTTTACAGCCGCCACTCATTTTCTACTCAGAAAAAATAGGACGATTTATTTTCTAAAGCAGAGCAGTTGTAACTGAAACTAAAATTTATAATTCCTCTCTAGCTAAATTCGCGGTCCGGAAAGCAATAATGCCTGTGTCTGTTCAAATGCTGTTGATTAGAACTTTTTTAGGATTCTTCAAAGCTGGCGTGAAACGACAAAATCTGCAATATCTGACAGGGATTTTGTAAGCCTTGTTTCTGGAAAATTTGCGATACTCAGTTTTGCCGCGGTAGCATGTTTTCTGGAAAATTCTAAAGTGTAACTGATAGAACCATAGTGCTGCATCAACTCGATCACCTCCTCAATCTGTGGTTTTGCTATTTCCTCCATGGAGAGGATCGAATCAAGACGCTTTCTATCGGACGCATTTGCTTGGCCCAGCAGGTGACTTAAAGGAAGAGTTATTTTACGTTCCTGCAAATCCCCGCCAACAGGTTTTCCGGTTTTCTTTTCATCTGCATAATCAAGAGCATCATCCACAATCTGAAATGATATTCCCAGTGCCATTCCGTAATCATACAACTTATTTGCGGATTCACCTGAGGCACCAGCCAGTAAGGCGCCAGTTTTAATTGCAGTTGCAAAAAGACAGGCTGTTTTGTTGATGATGATTTCAAGATACTCTTCTTCGTTTGCTGTCTCAAAGGAACGAGTCAACTGTAATAACTCACCCCGTGCCATCTTTGTTGTTGTTTCTGACATCAGTTCCAGCACTTCCAGATTACGCAATTTTGTGAGGCGGTGAAATGCCATGGACAGCAAATAATCTCCTGAAAGAACGCTGGCTTCATTTCCCCAAACCCGGCAAACAGCTTGCTTGGCTCTGCGTGTTTCCGCACCGTCAACCACATCATCGTGCAGAAGAGTTGCAGTGTGCAGATATTCAATTACCTGTGCAGCTTGCATGACTCGTTCATCCACGCCGTCAAACATTTCTGCACCTAACAGTACAAGTGCGGGGCGCAGCCTTTTTCCTCCGGAACTCAGAATATGATCTGCCACATTATTGAGCAAAGGGATATCGGTCTTTACATCACTTAATATTTTTAACTCAAGCAACTCAATATCAGTGGATACTACTTTTAGAATGTGTTCTAAACTGGTAGAAGTGCTAGATGTCTGGGCAACAGTTTTTGTTAAAGGTACGTTCATGAGAGCAGAAACAAGATCAGGCATCCACAGGCTGCATCACAAACAGCAAATCACCTTGGTTTACAGTGTTCTGGTCTTCGGCAATAACCCGAGTAACTTTGTACTTCACATCATTGAGATATAATGGTTCTCCATCAGGGCTTTTGTAGTCTGCCAATGATAATTCCGTGTAGACTTTCATTGATTCCAACAAACACAGAATGTGATTGACATCAATGATCTGTCCTTCACTTACAAATGGTTCATCCTCACGTGACGCAGCCCGGTAAAAACCACCCATCTGCGGAGAGAGAACCTTCAATTCATCTGAACCTTCCAGCATAATGGCTTTCTGGTCAACAGCATTTTTAGTAGTCCCTGAATCTTTTTGGGATTCACTAAGAAGTTTCTTTTCATCAATCCGTTCAAACAAGTCAACCAAATATCTGGTACTGAAACGTCCTTTTTGAAATTCTACATCCTGCAGAATTAGCCGGTTCAAAGCTAAGTTAGTGGAGACACCATGAATTTTAACTCCCTTCAAATATTCGAGCAAACTGCTGATTGCTTCTTTGCGTGATTTGCCCCAGCAGATTATCTGCGCAATCAGACTATCGTAATATGGTGATACTACAGAGCCNGTAGCAACTGTTTGAATGACACGCACATTTGCTTTTTCCGGAAAATATACTTCCGANACATGCCCTGGATCCGGAATAAAACGCAGCTCACCCTCATCGTCGAGTTCTATTTTCTCTGCAATCACACGTAATTCAATCGCATGACCATTGAGCTTCACATCCAGTCCACCAATATTGTCACCTTGAGCTACTTCCAACTGCAGTTGCACCAAATCAGTTCCTGAAACCATTTCGGATACAGGATGCTCTACCTGCAGCCTTGTATTCATTTCCATAAAATAAACACATTTTTGATCAAGATCATAAATAAATTCAACAGTACCTGCACCGATGTAATCAATTTCATCAATCAATTTACCTGCATAATTAAAAACCTGATCCCTGATATTTTTCGGAATTCCGGAAGCAGTTTCCTCAATCAGTTTTTGATAATTACGCTGAACCGAACAGTCACGTATTCCCAATAATTTAGAATTGCCATGCATGTCACGGATTATTTGCACTTCAAGGTGACGCATCGAACCGACGAATTTTTCTAAATACAAATCTCCATTGCCAAACGCACTCAGGGCTTCCTGAAACATCCGTGAAAATATTGATTTGAAGCGCCCTGCTTCTCTGACTACTCCAATACCTTTTCCTCCTCCTCCGTGTGCCGCTTTTATCAGCACCGGAAATCCAATTTCCGCGGCAACAACCAGAGCATGTGCAGGATCCATTAAAGCACCTTCACTACCAGGGACAACAGGTATCTTTAAATTTTGGGCAGTCGCAATTGCATTTGACTTGTTACCCATTCTATCCATGTTCGCAACACGCGGTCCGATAAAGTTAAAACCGTGTTCCCGGCAAATTCTTGCATAATGCGGAGATTCCGACAAAAATCCAATGCCTGGATGAATTGCATCTACTTCCTCCTGTTCTGCAATTCTGATTACGCTCATTCCGTTCAAATAACTATCCTGCGGTGTGTTGCCTCCAATGCAGACCAAACGGTCTTTTTCACGCAGCAAGGTTGCAGGATAACTTTCCATATCAGCATCCGAGGCAACTAAGACCACTTCCATTCCGGCATCCTGAACACCTCGTATCAAACGTGCCGCGGTGCAGCCGCGTGCGTGAATCAGCACACGTTTAAGTTCACCTGTATGTAAATTTTCCTGAGTAGAATATGTCTGAACTTCATCACCTACAGACAACTGATATTCACCAGACAAGACTCGTGAAATAATTTCCTCGACTGAATATTTCGCAACCGGAATCTGCGGATCTATTTCCAAAAGTTTTTGATCAATATCGGTGTCAAAAGGATTTTTGACAAGACCGTCCATTGTGCCTGGATTTGTGGAAAGGTAATTCGACAAAGTTGAATGAGCCGGTAAGTGGCTTTCCACCACCAATTGACCGGCAAATGGAATTTGTGAACCGGATAAATAGTAGGTACGCACAAGCAAATGCGTTACGAAACTCGCTTGTGCACCTCCTGTACAGTCACGAAAGCCGAAACATAATATCGGTAGGTCCAGATCTTTTACAAATCTTGTTATCCGTTCATTGATAATAGCCATTGAGAATAAAGATCCGCCGCCTTCTTTGGTTTGCATACCCGCGGATGAGATAAAAAAGATGACCGGCAATTTCAAACGCGCGCAATCATCAAGTAAGCGGCAAACTTTTTCGCAGCTTGCCATATCGAAAGCTCCGGCCTGAAACTCTACATTACTAACCACCAGACCTACACGGTAAGAAGTATTTTGCTTTTTAGGAGCAGTTTTTTTATCAACGTCTGCTTCTACTTTTACTTCATTAGTGAAAGTTCCCAACCCAGTCACCACACCACACGGAGTAACACCATTATCCAAGGCCTGCTCAATCGCGTCACGGAATCCTGGAAATTTAACCGGATTTGAAGTTATCCTGTCTGCGTACAGTTCCTTAAAGTCTGTGAAATAATGTTCAATGACTTTAGTTGAACTGATAACAGAGCTTTTGTATCCTCGTAACAAATTCTGGATCAGCAAATCTTTGTAAGACTGATCGAGACGGTTCCAAAAATCTTTAATACCAATGTTACGTGGAGTTATTTTTCCGTTAAAGCGGCCTTTGTTCTGCTGAGCTTCGTAAAGCGAGGGCAACAATCCGGAAAAATAATAACGCACAAGCCCAAACAACGGCGGACTCATCCGCGGAAAGACAACCCTTTTCCATTCGCTGATTGTACCAAGAACTTCATCACAATCTTTACCGTCAATGAAATTTGCCAGCCACTTAAAAAATTGTGTCCGTACTGCTTTACTTTCAAGTTTTAGAGAATTTTTTTCAAATTCCTTCATTGCACCTTCAACTGTCTGCTCAAACAACTGTTCAACAGATTTCTGTGAAATTTGATTTGTACCTTTCAGTTCATCTGCAATCGTCGGAAGTGCCTCTATGACTTGATTGTAGAGCAAATCAAACAGGAGTATGTTCTGGAAATTTTCCTTAAAACTTTGATTAATAACAGTAGTTTTTAACAAGTCCAGTAAATTAGGGTTCTTAGGCGGAAGGTCATTGAGAGTGAATTCTCCAAGTTGTTCGTACAGTTCTATCAGGTTTTCTGCAGTACTGTCCTTCCAGTAATTATAGAGGTAAAGCAGGATTTCCAGAGTCAGGTCATCAACCGCTTTTTTATAATTCTCGCGAGGATCTCCGATGAAAAAGGCAACTAGACGTCCACGATCTTTTTCACGGTCCTCACGGGAACTGACAAACTGTTCAAAACGTTTGTTCAGTTTTTCGTGAAATCGCACCTCCAGCGGAGTCTTATACCACTGTTGTAGTTTTTCCTGACGTTCGTTTTTAAGACGTTCCTGCAATTTACCCAGAGGCGTTTTACGGGAACTGAGTCTGGCATAACTATCAATGGAGCGGCTGACAATTCGTTGACGTAATTTGAGGTAACGCAAAAACCGATAAACATCACCAAAAATATTGAGCGTACCTGTTGGTGTGCGGTCTGTAACTCTGTTACTTTCTATTAAAAGTTTTGAAGGGTTGAGATAATGATTGATGCTGTCACGATAATGATCAAAGAAAAAATCATTTTCAATTAAGAATTTGCAAGAATTATTTTCAGTCGCTTCAACAGCACTGATGATTGCATCCTTGATATTTTTTACCTGATGAGGTTTATCATAAGTATAATCAATGATTCCGTCGAAATAACCTTGAGAGTGTAATTCATAGGCAGAAACTCCGATGTGTTTCGCTGACTCCTGCCAGGACAAATCATATTTACGTGCAATGTTGCTTAAACCTTTTGGATGGATAGTGTTGAAGACACCCTGCCTGACGGAAAGCAGGATATTGGCAGTGGCCAGAGGAATTGCTCCACCACTGTAACCACCTCCAAAAACAATACCAACGACAGGCAACTGTAAATTTGCCATCTCACTGATCAGGAATGAAATACTGTGCGACTGGTTGTCCAGATTTGCTTCTGCATCGGCGGCAGCTCCCGGTGTATCCATGAAAGTTACTAGAGGAATACTGTACGAAGCAAAAAATCGCACCTTTTCCGCGGCTTTCCGGTGGTGATTCGGAGCCCAGACACCATTTTGTATTTTGTGATTCTGGGCAATAAATCCTAACCTTCGCGTTTGTCCGGAAATTAAAAATTCAATTTCTGCAGTATAAAGCGGTCCTTCGGTTTCTTCCGTAATCATTTTTCCGCCTAACTGCTGAATTACTTCTGGAGCACTCGGACGTTTTTTTGATTCGGATGGATTTACCACACGTTGAATATATGAGTCAACATCTACTTTCTTCAGTTGCTGAACTTCTTCTTCAATCTCTTCAGTGGAAAGCAGACCCTGAATTCCTGAATCATCAAAAAAAGCAGGCTGCTTCTTCCCACGCAGAAGGGAAAGGTCGTGTGACATTACTTCAGCAGCATGAAATGCTGATTTGTATTTGCTGGTTTTTTTATTGTTTGAGCCCATATAACTAAGTTGTTTTGTGAAAATTCAGGTTGAGCTTTTAAGGTAGCAATAACGGTGACAATGCTTTATCAAGAGAAGGTAACGAAATCGGAAACAAGAGTTGCTCTTCCAAAGAATGTAATTGTGCCGCAGTTAACGGATCGTTTTGTTGATGATATTTACGTAATATTTTTAGTTTTTTCTCAGGTTTTTTTAAACGCTGATAAGCGACTCCTAAGCGGTCCAGAAACAAAAGCTGCATCGGCGGATTACCGGACAGACGCTGACTTTGTTCCAGAGTTCTTTCCAGTAATTCCATGACTTGCTCCCAGTCTTCAGTCATGACCAGTGACGCGCTTAAAGCATCTACCAGAAAAAGGTGTCCTGGAAACTGAACCAATCCCTGTTGGAAAATTTTCTGGGCTTGCTGCTCTTTGCTTTTGTAACGTAGTAGATCACCTACCAGACGATGAGCATAACCCTGGCTTTCTTTACGTTTAAGGTAGGGCTGACTAATTTCCAGCGCCTCTTCATATTTTCCAACACGGCTTAAAGTTAGAGCATGCAGGTAAACGACTTCCCAATTTCCTGAAAGAACTGCTAACAACGGAGTTGTTACTTCCAGAACTGAACGGTA
>JGI26241J51128_1000903_pt1 | contig 17325 bp, 19 predicted proteins | sample SaaInlV_200m_DNA_4_FD_51128 | JGI IMG/M metagenome (IMG submission 51128) | reverse complement strand
ATGCCCCATAAGAACCATCCGCCTGTAAGTCTCCCTCGCCCAAGAGAGTATCCCCATCAGACCAAGTCGCAACCATAAAGGAAGAATCCTCCCAAGTCTCACACTCCCTCCCAAAAGACTCCCTCAAGATAACAAAATCATCAAGATCCGCATCCCCATCACCATCAAAATCTGCATCTCCCCAGGTCATCCCCTCCATATAACCCCAATGAGCAATAAAGATCTCCAAATCCAACCCATCAACAACGCAATCACAATTAGCATCTCCCATAATACATTCCTCCTCCGCAGCGGCAGCAGCAGATTCAAAGTTTTCTAGAACTTCCGCATTTGAAATAATGATACTATCCCCCTCAGCAATAACTTTTCCCTTCTTCAAACCTCTTGATTTAGCCACATTCCCAGTAATCAGTAAAGAAGAAACAACACCAATATTGACTCTCAAATCTCCGGAATCCACAATTGGAAAAACATCTACAGATTCCGGCTCGCCATAATTAGTTAGATTAAACCTAAACAACTTTGTCGTCCCCGGAGCAGTCACATTATCTGTCAAAATAGTATAATCTACTGAGCTCCCATTCACAGAAAACAAAACATCTATTCCCAAAAGTTCAACTTCATCATTTCCCCGTTTTATCTGAACGCTCGCAAGCCCCGTCTCAGAATCAAAAACAGTATAACCCTCCCCAGTCACAATACTGAGTTCCACTTCTTCCTTCCCAGAGTCAATCTCCCTCGCAAGGGGTATGATAAACTTCCAAATAATCGCAACAGCAGCAACCACAATTAATACAATAAGAATAGTCGCAACAATTCCACTAATCCCTTTTTTCCGATTTCCAAGAGTTAGACATGAGAGTTTCCGATTCACTTCTTTTTGCATCAAATAATAACATTTTCAAATTATATAAATATTCCGAAGACAAAAATTCATAAAAAGGAAATGACCCGGCCTGCGCGCTTCGCAAGTACCCTTCGGGTTAATCAAACTAAGTTCAAATGGCCCCGCCAAGAATCGAACTTGGGCTTTATCGAAGTCAACGATGCGTTCTACCATTAGACTACGGGGCCATAGACAACGAGGCCTATAAAATTATTGAGTATTAGCTACTTTTAAGCTTTTTCCGCTTCCCTTTCCGTCCCCCAATAACCTGTCCCCAACTTCCACTAACAAACTCCACCCCCAAATCATCCGGATCAGTCTTAGCCAAATGACATAAATCTCTAAAAAAGTCCTCGGGCATAAGCCTAACCCCTGAATAATAGTTCTTTAACGTAGAATAAGGAACATCAAATCCGAACTGCAAGATTCCCCGAACAGAAGGAGAACTCATACCTGCCACCACCCGATCAAAGAACTTTTTCTGCATTCCTTTTCTGAATTTTACCCTTCTCAAAACCATATTTAACCAAGTCAACCCCCATTTATAAAAATAACTGTGGGACCATACCTCCCCAAAACTTTAAAAGGCAATTTTTCACCCTAATTAACATGAAGAAGCCGAAAAAGACAAATAGATACTGTCCATTCTGTAAAAAGAAGACAGAGCAGAAGGTAAAAGAACCTAGCTCAGGCAAGGCCTCAACACTTAAGAGAGGAGCAAAGCAAAGGGCAAGACTTAGGGGATCAAACCGAGGAATCGGAAATAAAGGCCGTTTCAGTCGTATGAAGAATCAAGCAAAAGGAAAGAGAAAGACAACTAAGAAAACTAATATTATGTACACTTGTACAGTATGCAAAAAATCTAAATACCAGAAGAAAGGTAAAAGAACCTCAAAAATCGTAATAGAATAAAATGGCAGAAAGAAAAAGATTCATCAACGTTGAAATTCCAATCCTAGAGACAACAATACAAGTTCTTGGAACATTAGAAAATCTTGATAAGAAAACAATCAAACTAGATTTAACTAGACAACTTAGAGGAAAAGGTCTTGAAATCGTACTTAGGATATTCAACCACGATGGAAAACTTATCGCAGTTCCAAAGAAACTTGAATTAATGAAAGCATATATTCGAAGAATGATGAGAAAGAGAGCAGATTATGTGGAAGATTCATTCGCAGCACAATGTGCAGATATAAAAACCACTATCAAACCATTCTTAATAACAAGAAAAAGAGTTTCAAGAGCAGTACGAAAGAATCTAAGAAACACTGCAAAAGAGTTCATTCTGGATTATGTTAAGGATAAAACATATAACGAATTAGCTGAAGAAGTTTTAGAAGGAATCTTCCAAAAAGCAATGCTTCCAAAGTTAAAGAAAGTTTATCCACTTTCATTCTGTGAATTTAGAATCTTCGAAACAAAAGATCTAGAAAAAATTGATCTTTCAACGATAAAACCTAAAGAAGTAGAAACTCCAGCCGAGGAAGTAGTAGAACCAACCGAAGAAACTACAGAAGAAAAAGAAGTTGAAAAAGTAGAGAATAAAGAAGAAGTTGAAGAAAAAACAGAAGAAAAGCCAGTTAATAAGAAAGCTGTAAAGAAAGAAGAAGTAAAAGAGGCAGAAAAGGAAGTTGCACCAAAGAAAGCAACCAAGAAAGCTGCAAAGAAAGAATAATGGCAGAAGAATCCTGTTTAGTTCTGGTAAAGCCTGATGGATTAATAAAAAGTTTAACAGGAAACATTATCACCTCGCTATCTGAAACAAAATTAAAGATTATTGGGGCAAAGATTGTTTCAGTAAAGAGAGAACTTGCAGAAACCCATTACCATAAGTTAAAAGAAGAGAAGGGAGAAGAAATCTTCGAAGAAGTTTTGAAATATATCATGGGAGAATACCATACCCCAAGAGTTCTTGCATTAATCTACAAGGGAGAAAACGCAATCGAAAAGATTAGAACCATTGCAGGAAAGACTAATCCCGAAGAAGCAGATCCAACATCCATTCGAGGAAGATACGGAAGAGTTCATTCGAAAACGGGAGTATTTGAAAACGGCATCCATGCCTCTGATTCTCCAGAAAGCGCAGAAAAAGAAATCAAACTTTGGTTCGCTCCAGAGGAAATTGTAGAAGATATTTATCCCATAAAAGAAGAAAAAGAAGAATGTGAAGTTAAGAAGTGGGCTTAATCTAATTAATTGCTCTCACCAAAAGAAATTTCTTCAGGAGAGTTTAATTCTGCCCGAGAAACCCTTACCAGATAATCAATAGCTGCGGGAGGGACCTCTCCGCCTTCACCTTCGAAACAGTGTGCAACTGATTCCCCCGAAAGAGAATATAGAAAAAGAACATTGGAATTCTTTTTATTCGGATTAGCACCACGCTCACCCATTATTAACTCTTTTTGGGAAACTCGAACGATATAATCAATAGCTGCGGGAGGGACCTCTCCGCCGCAATCACCATCACAATTTGCAATTGGTTTTCCAGATAAAGAAAATAAAAAGAGAGTATCTGATTTCTTTTTCTTATCTCGAGCAGTATCCTCCACAGGATCGTCCATTGAAACTTCTTCTAAGATTTCAGTTAGGTCATCTGACATGTTAAATCATGGCTAAGAAACTATAAATATCTTCCGAATAAAAGAAACTAATGTAATGATCCCAATAAAGTTTGAACTTCGTCAGATTCCAAAGTCTGCATTATTTCCTCTATCTCCTCTGGAGACTTCCCAATAGTATTAACATAGCCAAATCCTGCTCGATTACAACGCTCATCAAATGCCTTACGACGTGCTAATGTTGCTGCATCTGCCGGCACAAAATGTTTCTTCGCAAATGCCCTAAAACGATCCCGATGTTGCTCAGTAGTTTCATTCGGAACATACAAGACCCTATACTCTTTAATAAACTCACTCTCAACTGACATGCAATATAACAATCAACGAACTTTAAATAACTTTCTGAAATTTAAGAACGATCTCCAAACCTAGTCGGAAGGCTGCTTCTTCCATCATAGAACTCTTGGGAATGAATTGAAAGACTAAGGCCAAACATTATACTAGGACGAGCTTCTTTCAAAAGCTGTTCTGCTAAGGCCCTATAGTCTACCTTCTCATTTTCACTATTTTCCATAAGCCTGCGAAGGGAGTCAAACCCTCGACCCTCTGCTTACAAGGCAGATGCTCTATCACTGAGCTACGCAGGCATAGTTTGATGAGAAGATTTTGGTTTTTAAGATTATTGGTCATAGCGTCCCAAACACTTAAAAACTCAATTCATTAAGAAAAAATATGCCATCAAGAAATAAACCAAAGCGACTTGACCGAAATAGAAGTTGGAGAGTTGCAAGAAGAAAGAAGAAAAGGGACGAGTTAGTCAACCCTAAAAAGAGAACTAGAGTGAGAACTAAGCCAAAACAAAAGAAAGTGTCCCAAGAGTAGGGTACTCCGAGCGGAGAAGAAGAATAAAATTCTAATAATTAATTACGTCGCTCTCTTTTTTCTATAGTATGTCCACATTTTGAACATTTCCACTTCTCAAAGACATCTTCCTTGTACGAAAAGGGCAATAAATACCCCGATTCACAAGAAGGACACTTTGGAAAAATACAATTATCTTCCGCCATCATTTCCTCCGCCATTTTAGATATTAACTACTAACAAGAATCACTTATAAATTTAATCTTCCTCGAGAATTTCTACCCGCTTATCTTTCTCCAAAATCTCAACAATTTCATTATCTAAATTTGCAATCTCTCCCTTCTCAAATGGCCCAACATCTCCCCCATTAAGATCCAAAAACTCAGGAACATCTTCTAAGAACCTAACCAGTTTGTACTTCATCTCATCATTTTTTGTCCCAGACATCCCCTCACCCAAATTCTTCTCAGCCTTCTCAAGACTCTTAACGACTATCTCAAACAATTCCTTCTCAAAACTCATCAAATTCTCGAAATCTTTCTTCGAGATCCCAACTTCAGAAGCCACAAAGGCCAAATTCAATATTTTCTTCTTCCTCAACCTAATCAAGTCCCTAAAACTCGACATCGCATTCTCAAGTTTCTTCTTATTTTTAATGGCCATCTCAGAAAATGAATCATCCTCTTTGTCTAAAAACTCCCTTTTCTCCTTAAAATACTCTGCAACTTCTGCCAAAAACTTCTTAGGAAGTAACTGTAATTGTTCAGAATATTTCTCCTTTCTCAAGGCCTCATAAAGATCATTAAATGTTATCATATCCTCGAGAAGAGCGAGCCGTTTAAAAGAATTGTTATACTCTAAAATCCCAGGCGAAACCCAAACTTTAATAATCCCCCAACCACTAAAACAATTATGTTCGGATCACTAAAAAATAAGCTAAAAGGATGGCTAACTAAGGCGAAACCAGAAGAAGAAAGCGAGAAGCCTAAAGAAGCAAAGAAGAAAGAAAAACCAGAAAAGAAAACTAAGAAAATCAAGGTAAAGTCACCAAGCGGCGAAATAGAAAAGAAGGTAGAAAAAGAAGTTAAGAAAGCAAAGAAAAAGGCGGCAAAGAAGAAAGAGAAAACAATTCAACCTGTAGAAGAACCCAAAATTGAAGAATCAGCCCCAGAAACCCCAATTGAAGAAGAACTAGAAGAATCCCTACAAGAAACAATCGATGCCCCAGTAGAAGAAAAAGGCTTTTTCTCGAGATTCAAAAAGAAACTGACAGAAGAAAAGTTCGAAGAACTATTCCAGGAACTTGAAATGATTCTTTTACAAAATAATGTTGCATATGATGCAGTTTCAGCAATAAAAGATGCCCTTGAAGAAAAACTCGTTGGAAAATCACTAAAAGAAGTAAATCTTGAAGAAGAACTAAAGGCATCAATAGAATCAGTTCTAATTAATCCTCCAAATTTCATAGAAGAAATCAAAAGCTCCTTAGAAGTAAAGAAACCATTTGTAATCCTATTCGCAGGAATCAACGGATCAGGTAAAACAACTACAATAGCGAAGGTAGCAAACCTTCTAAAGAAAGAAAAATTATCGGTCTGTCTCGCAGCAGCAGATACTTTCAGAGCAGCAGCAATCCAACAGCTAGAAGAGCACGCAAACAAACTCAAGGTCCCAATAATCAAAAAAGATTATGGGGTAGATCCCGCATCAGTAGGATTCGATGCAATCGCCTATGCAAAAAAACACAAAATTGATGTAGTCCTAATCGACACAGCAGGAAGAATGCAAAACAAAGATTCCTTAATGAGTGAAATAGAAAAAATCTCAAGAGTTAACAAGCCAGATATGAAAATCTTCCTCGGAGAATCAATCACCGGTAATGACGCAACAGAGCAAGCCAAAGCATTCAACGATGCAGTAGACCTAACAGGAATCATCCTAAGCAAAGCAGATGTAGATGAAAAGGGCGGCACAGCAATCTCAGTTAGCCATGTAACAAAAAAACCAGTTCTATTTCTAGGCACAGGTCAAACTTACGACGATCTAGAAGTCTTCGATAAAAAAGAACTGATCAAAAAACTCGGCCTATAGAAATCTCAACCATCACATAAATGTTTTTATAATCCTTCAACATAACATAACCATGGATAAGGCAGAGATCCAAGGAATTATTGAGAGTCGAAGAAGGGAATTGAAAAGTTGGGAAGAAGGGATAAAAAAAGATAAGACAAGAATTAATTCTGGAAAGTTTGAGGATGTTTATGTCCAATGTAGAAGGGCATTAGAGGGTAACCCTTGGGACTCGGGAGCATTTAGGGCTCTCGGAAAGGCAGCATCCGCAGTTAAAAACTATGAACTTGCAGTTTATGCATTTGAACAAATAATAGAATGTGAACCTGGAAATCCAAAGGACGAAGCAAATTTAGGAATTCTTTATTTCAACCATGGAAGAGAGTTACATGGACAGGAAAACTATGAAGCCGCAAGAGAAAACCTAGAAAAATCAAAGAAAATGCTTGAGGGATATGTTGGAAAGGATGAAACAATCCAATATATTCTAAAAAATATTGATACGGAAATCAGAATTTACAGAGGAAAAGAAAGTTTTGAAAAAAGAGAGGGAAAAGATTCTGAAGAGGGATTATTAGAGGCAAATGTAGGTCAATCAGCAAAATTAGATAAAGAAGATAGTGGAAGAGCAATAAACCGAAGAGATCTCGAAGCTAAGTTAGACGACCCAAAGGAAAACAAGGCAAATAGAGTTTCTGCAGCGAGGAAATTATCAGATCATTTTAGGAAAAAGGGCAAATACAAAACTGCTCTCAAATACCTAGAAAAAGCACTGCCTCTCGACGGTCAAAGCGATACTAAAAAGGCAATAGCGAGATTAAAATATGAAGGGTATAGAAAATCGGATTCAAAGGATCTTAAGGAATTAACTAAGATAAGAAAAGAATACGAAGCACTAATAAAAAAAGGGGCAACAGATGATGGGGTAACCCTGGACTTAGGAACAATAAATTTCACACTAAAAAGATGGGCGGAATGTATAACTGCCCTCCAAGGGAATATTCCAAGTGTAGAAAAAGATAAAAATTTGGCAGAAATCCTAATCGGAAGCTCTCTTTCCAACATGCACCTACATCAGGCCGCAGAGTTACAATTTGAAGAAACTGCTTCAAGAACAAGAGGGCAAAAAGGATCACGATATGTGGAAGCTATGTATGGTCTGGGGATCTCCCAAAAGGCCCTAAGAAAGGTGGAAGAAGCTATCAAAAGTTTTAGTGAGGTAATTCGATTAGATCTCCGATATGAAGATGCACTAGATCACCTTAAAAGTTTAACAGACAAGAATTCTCAAAAGCCAAAATCCTAAACCCCATATTAGAAAACATATTTCCTACAACATATATCCTTAAAAAGAAAGCCACACATTTTCCTACAAGAGGAAAAATGGAAAAAGACCCAATAAAAAGAGCGTTAGAATTGAGGACTACATTAATTAAAGGTGATAAGGTTCTTGTTGCAGACTTAAAGGATACGCTACAAGGAAGAGATACATCTAAAGTTGTTGATCTTATGCCGATTGTGGGAACAGTTAATTATCCATTCAGAACTAAAGTTAATATCAAACAATTAGACCCATTAGCTTCGGAAGAATATGGCACAGAATTCTTTGACGTAACAAAGCACACCTCAGAAGAAATTGAAGCATTCACAAGACAGCAAGAATTTGATTTTCCGCTGTGGTTCAAAAACGATGATAATTTTAACATGAAACAAGTTCAACATTACAATCTCCCATTTATTCTCCAGGTAGCCGGATGTAATTTCCACGACGGAAGTGCATCTGGGGGTTGTACATATTGCTTCGTAGACAACGAGAGTAACGATGGCCAACCAGGAAAAGGAAAGGTGTTTCTAGGAATCAATGAGACTATTGACAGCATGGTCAGTGCAAGAAAAAAGATTCAGAGTCAATACGCAGATGTAGGATTTGATATGGATCTTAAAGTTCTAAGAACCTCTGGGGGAGAACCAACCATTGCACTAGATTGGATACTTAACACATGGAGAGAGATTGGAAACAGGGACCTAGATTATGTGGGGCAGATGGATAGTAATCTTTCAACAGGAAGATTAGTTGATGATTTTGAAAGAAGGGGCATCTTTGAACCAAATACTCTAGAAAAACTAGCAAAATATCCTGTGAAAATTCTTACAGCCCTTAAGGGGGTAGATAATGAGAATATTCAGAATAACGTTCAGTCATCAACACAATTAGCAGACCAAGAATATTCTCTTAGAAAAATTGTTGGGGCAGGATTTGACATATTCCCACAAATGTATAATCCAAATCCAGAAACCCTTCCGGCATATCTTGAAAGAATGGATGAAATTATTGAAAACCTCTCCCTAAGAATTCATATCGGGCCATTGAAAGCTTATGGACCAACTACTAAGAGACTAACTCTTGGAGCAGAGAAACTTGGAAAAGATCCGACAGAATTTATCGACGCACAAAAGAAAACTTGGGATTCCAATTATGAAAAAGGTTGTGAAGTTCTTGATACATATCTCAGAAAGAGACACGGCGTAGGATACAAGGAAGTAACTAGGGCAGACGTTCCAGTTAAGCTAAAATAAATTCTCTTCGTAAGGCGAAACTTTAATAATCCCCATTATGCTCCTTTAATCATGGTACTTGATAAGCTAGGATCAGTCCTAAAATCAGGAATAAAGAAAATCTCATCAGCGATTTTCATAGACAAAAAGCTCGTAGATGCAATCATAAAGGACATTCAGAGAGCATTAATCGAAGCAGATGTTAATGTTGAACTAGTTTTTCAGATTTCTCAGAAAATCAAGAAGATTGCTTATGATGAATCGATCAAAGGAATTGATAAAAAAGAACAATTAGTCAAGCTAATTCATGACGAAGTCCTAATAATTCTTGGTGGAGAGAAAAAAGAACTCAAACTTCCAAAACAAGCATCAATCATGTTCCTAGGATTATACGGTGCAGGTAAAACCACAACAATTGCAAAACTTGGATTCTATTACGCTAAGCGAGGACGAAAGGTCGCACTTCTAGGACTTGATACCCAAAGACCTGCAGCAATGGATCAGCTTGAGCAAATGGCCAAAAAAGCCAAACTTCCTGCCTTCGTAGATAAAAAAGAAAAAGATCCAATCAAAATCATAAAGAAGTACGAAAAAGACCTGAAAAAATACGATCTAGTCCTAATTGATACTGCAGGACGAGATGGACTCAACAAAGAACTAATAAAAGAGATAGAAAAACTCAATAAAAAGTTAAAACCAGATTACAGAATCCTAGTAATGCCTGCAGATGTTGGACAGACTGCAAAAACACAAGCTCAAGAGTTCCAAAAAGCCCTGAATGTTGATGGAGTTATCATCACAAGGATGGACGGAACCTCAAAAGCCGGGGGTGCACTAACTGCCTGTGCAGAAACAAACGCACCAGTCTTCTTTATCGGTGTCGGAGAGCAAATTCATGAAGTAGAAACCTTCGACCCAGAATCATTCATCCAAAGACTTCTAGGAATGGGAGATCTTCAAGGCCTTTTAGAAAAGGTCCGTTCAGCAACAGATGAAAAACAAACAAAGAGAATCCAAGAAAGACTTGAAGCAGGTAAATTCACCCTCCTAGATCTATACAATCAACTAGAATCAATGAATCAGATGGGAAGTATGGATAAAATCATGAGCATGGTGCCCGGAATGGGGAGTGCAATGAAGAAAGTTCCAAAAGATCAACTAAAGAAACAAGAAGATAAAATGGTCCACTGGAAGAACGCAATCAACTCGATGACTGAAGAAGAGATTGAGAATCCAGAAGTTCTAGAAAAGCAAACTAGCCGAATCAAACGAATCGCCCAAGGATCCGGAACAACAACCAGCGAAATCAGAGCCCTCCTAAAACAATATAAAATGCTCAAAGAGATGATGGGCATGCAGAATCAAATGGCCGACGGCAAGATCGACCAAAAGATGATGCAGAAGATGGCCAAGAAGATGCGAGGGAAGGGCAAGTTTTAGAGAATGAAAAAACTAATCTCCCAAGGCGCAGAGGCAAAAATCTTCGTAGATTACATCTCCTCTCACTTCTTCGATAGTCCAACCATTCACAAAATCCGAACCCCAAAATCATATCGTCATCCCCAACTAGATACCAAAATCCGAACACGAAGAACCCGCTCAGAAGCAAAGATCATTAACAAAGCAGCATCATTCGGGATAAACGTCCCAAAAATCGACTCCATAGACAAAGAAACTCAAACAATTTTCATGACATATATTGAAGGAGATCGCTTATCCGAAACCTTAAATTCTTATCCTGAAAAAAAGCAATTCACAACAATGCAAAAACTCGGGAAACAGACGGCCCTCCTTCACAAAAACAATATCATCCATGGAGATCTCACGACATCCAACACAATCCTATCAGAAGATAAACTATTCATTATAGACTTTGGCCTGGGATTCATTTCAACAAAGATCGAAGATAAGGCAGTCGACCTCCACCTCATCAAACAAGCCCTAGAAGCAAAACACTTCCAAAATCATACAGATCTCTTCACCAATTTTCTCAAAACATACAAGGATGAGGAAGTCATTAAGAGATTAGAAGTAGTCGAGAAGCGTGGAAGATACAAGCACTAAATCTAAAAAATAGCCCCACCAGGATTCGAACCTGGGTCTCAGGGATCAAAACCCTGTATCCTTGACCAACTAGACTATGGGGCTAAATTAAACATCCCAATCTTCTTGGAATGCCTTGGATTTGAAAATCCGATCAGTTTTAAAAACTTTTGCAATTCAGATTTTTTTGTAATATAAACTCTTCTTCCTGAAACAATTTTCGAAGGGACTATTCCAAGCTTTATTAACGAGTCTCTAACATCATTCAAAAGAGTAAAATTATGGTTAGTAAATGCTATTTGGCATGTCTTCTGATCATTCAGTTGATACATTCCCCCATCAGTATCAAACAATCCCCGAAGACATGCCCTCAAAAAATCATCGTTTTTCTTTATCCAGTCAGGGATATTTAGTTTATTTTTTATTTTATCTCCCGGCTTGAATCCTTTATTTTCCAAGAAATCAACAAGAAGTTTACTGTAAATTGTAATATGGATCGCACCATTTCCATATCCTCCAATTCGTACCACCAATCCAAAAAGTTCTTCCATTAAGGGTTTTAAATAATTTATATGATACTCATAATCTAACTTTCGATCCCCAACAATTCGTGCCATATAAGTTCCAACCCTATAACCCTTAGTCCTATTCAGATTTCCATCACCAAGCATTGCCCCATAGAACTCTGCAAATTTTTCAGACTCCACCGGAAAATCGATATTTTTGATAGTTTTGCCACTAGACAATCTACCGCCCTTAACCCTCCCCCAATTATTATGGAGTTTATCAACTATAAAATCATCAAAATTTGCTTCTGCAATTTTGCACAATTTTTTATACGTCAAATCAGACAAAAGCCTTTTTTCCTTTTTCAAATAATGCCGAACATATACTTCGCTTAGTCCTAACATTTTAGCTAGAGTATTCCAAGTTTTTGCCACTTTAGCCAAACTAACCAGCTCGGATTGTTTTCCCCTTACTAATTTTATTCTCATAAAAAAGAAAAGTAAAAGATAATTATAAATCTATTGTTTGACCACAGAGTTACGACAAAATATTACCTGCCCAAATCTTTAAAAACCAACATTTCTCTCTTTAAACATGGAAAAGATGAAAAAACCTACATGGGTAAAAATGAAAGAACCTGAATTGAAAAAGATTATAGCAGAGCTTGCAGAGAAGCATGCACCATCCAAAATCGGATTAATTCTTAGAGATCAATATGGAATCCCAACAACGAAGGTATTTGGTAAGAAACTTAAAGCATATATGAAAGAATTAGGAATTGAAAGGAATGAAGATCTTGAAAACGCAGAAAAAAAGGTAGACAATATGAAAGAGCACCTAAAGGATAACATCACCGACAGACACGCTAAGCACAAATTACAACACGCTCAGTCCAGATTGAACATTATCAGAAAATATTTCGGAATCTCGGTAAGAGACCGAAAGAAAAAGAAATAATTCTTACTTCAGCACCCTAAATTCTCGTCAACGATTCCATCACAATCATTATCTTTCTCATCACAGATCTCCTTTGCTGAATTCGTATAAACACAGTCTCCAGCAACCTTGTTTCTAGCCATCTCTGCATAGAAGGCCATCTCATTTAGCATTGCCCTCAAGGTAACCTCCGACTTTTCCCCTTGCTCAAAAATTCTTTGTAATCCTGCATCAAAAGCTCCAAGTCCAATCCATCCTGGAGCGAGATTACTCCCCATATGGTATTGCCCATAAACATTTTCCTCACCAACAGTTCCCCCCGGAGTCACAGTTCCAATTGGAAGCTCAAGGCTTCCATCAACAAAATCTCTATATTTTGGATCAGAGATATTCTGATCCCAAATCCTATTCATGAAAGTATATCTAAGGGCATCAATATCTTCCCTAGTAAAAACAATCCCTGCACGATGCAATTCTATCGCAGTAAAAACAAAAGATTCTCCGTGACTCACATCAGAAGGAGAACAATAATTAGTTCCAAGAGAATCTTTACAAATAATCCTTGAAGAACCTGCCCCCCGCACAATATAACAATAATCAGAATAATTCAAATCAATACATGCCGTCTGCCCCCAAGCTACCGCTCTTGAATCTTCAGGATGAGGGAATAAAGAATTTCTTAATGCATTCGCACGAACATTCAAAGCATCCAAATAACCCACCGCCTCGTCCCCTAGATAATCCACATTTCCCTCAATAAGGTACAATTCCAAGAGTACTGCCGTTGAATGAGATACTAAATGATGAACCATTGAATATCCGGGCTCAAAACGATAACTACATTCAGGATTATTTATCATATCATGTTTAATGATATCTAACGCCGCATCAGCCCGGACCCCATAAATATCATTAAGGGAATCCCCATTTTTGATTATCCTTATTAATCTTGCAAACTGCTTAAGAGAACGTTCAGTATGAAGACAGTAGGTTCGGTTCACAGTACTTAGATTGTCATCATGATCATAATTAGACTCATAGGTCCACTCCCGATAACCATCCCCATCAACATCAACCAAATTAGAATTAAGATTCTCAACATTAGCCAGGGCATACTCTAGATACGCTTCATCTTGGGTTGCCTCATACATCGAAATCAATCCAGCTAAATAATGACTCAATGCATAAGGAGACGTTGCAATTATGCCAGTGGGATATTTTCCAAAGAATACCTCATCAAACTTCTCTTGCAGTTCACTAATACTAAAAGTCTCCCATTCCGCATCCACTAAAACTTCGGAAATATCACTAGAATTAATACACCCCGGATCTTCCAAATCGATCAAACCGTCATTATCGTTATCCGCCCCATCCCCACAATCCGATGCTTCATCTAAGGTAGAAATAACTAAGTCCTCGCTGTTTCCATCATCAGAAATAGGGACTCCGGGGATTGCAGTACCTTCTTTCTCAGTACCTCCAGTAAGATAAATGGGAACGAGATCAACATGATCTGGCCGACCATATTCAGAAAGATTGAAACACTTAGTAACCATTTCATTTAGATTAGGAATTTCATGCCCAAATAAAGCTCCCCGATGACTCTCCCCACCAACAGAGAAAAGGATATCAATTTGAGAAATATTAGCATCATCAACCCCCCTCTTAACCTGGACGCAAGCAGACTGATTTTCTTCATCCCAAAAGGTAAATCCTCCAGAGGTTGCAATACTCAATGCTGCTTGCTCGTCAAACATAATGTTTTCCTGAATATAAGGTAAAACAAACATCCAGATTATTGAAATTGCAGCGATCACAATTAAAATTATTAGTATAGTCGCCACGAGAGTTGACACTCCCCTTTTTCCCACTTTCATATACAATAACCCAAAATAAAATATATATACCTTTCCAAAGCAAATCTGACCAGTACCCCTTCCCAGAACACACAAATCTTTTTAAGCACTTAAGAATTATTTGAATCATGTTAAAAGAGGTTGATAGAGTTGCGAAAGAATTTTTAGAACTTTCAAAGAATAAACCTATTAGGATAGTCAGCCATTATGATAGTGATGGAATCACTTCTGCAGCAATTCTTGCAAAAGCTTTCAAACGATTAGATAAAAAATTCTCAATAAAAATCGTTAAGGGACTTGAAGAAGATATCATCAGAAAAGAATTATCTAGACAACCAAAAGAACTAATCGTCTTCAGTGATCTAGCCTCGGGAAGCCTTGAATACTTTCAAAAGCTCCAAGAACCAATCTTTATCTTAGATCATCATGAGATTCACAAAGAACAACTTAACGATAAAATAAAAATTATTAACCCCCATCTTTTCGAAAACGTAGAAGACAATTCATGTACCGGGGCCGGAGTCTGCTATCTTTTTGCAAAGGCACTATCCCCAAAAAATGCAGATCTTTCAAGCCTAGCAATAATCGGAATGATTGGAGATAGGCATGAATCAAATTTGTCTAAAATTAATCAACAGATAATAAATGATACCACCGATCTAACAATTAGAAAAGGACTCGTCCTATATCCTGCAACTCGCCCACTAAGAAGAGCACTAGAATATTCGACATCCCCATACATCCCCGGAGTCACAGGAAATGGGGAAGGAGTTATCGAGATCTTAAGAGAAACAGGAATCGGAATGGGCAAGAGCCTTCTTGAACTGGATGATAACGAAATGTCAAAGCTAATCACTGCAGTAATGATTCGTAGAGCCCAGCATAATAAGGCAGATGACATTCTAGGAAATCTTTACATCCTAAAATTCTTCAATACAAAGGAAGATGTTCGAGAAATTTCCACACTAGTAAATGCTTGTTCGCGTCTAGGATATCATGATACCGCAATTGCCTACTGCATGGAAAATGAAAAAGCAAAGTTACGAGCATTAGATATTTACACAGAATACAAACAAGAATTAGTCTCGGGATTAAGACTCGCAGAAAAGATGGACAAGATAAAAGGAAAAGGATTTGTAATCCTAAATGCAAAAGATAAGATCAAAGATGCAATTGTGGGAACAATCTGCTCAATGCTTTCATCATCTCCAACATATGAGGAGGGCACAGTTCTAATAGGAATGGCATATAACGAAGATAAAATAAAAGTATCTGCAAGAATCGTTGGAAGAGAGGGAAGAAATCTAAAGGAAGTTCTAGAAAAAACAGTAATTACATTCAAAGGTCAGAATCCAGAAACAATTGCCGAAGTTGGAGGCCACCATTTCGCTGCAGGTTGTCTGGTAGAAAAAGAAAAAGAACAGCTATTCATAGAGGCCCTTAAGAAAAATCTAGAGATAGAAATAGTAAAAATCTAGCCCAAAAACCCATATCAAAACCTTTAAAAGTCAATTCTCGTACAGTTTATCATGGCAGATAGAAAAGGAAAATTTGTTAGAGTAAAATGCTCAAAATGTAAGGCATCCCAAACAATATTTGGAAAAGCCTCAACGAAAGTTAGATGTTTAGAGTGTAGTACAGTACTTGCTATACCTTCAGGCGGAAATGCAAAGATCCGTTCAAGGGTAGAGGAAGTTTTGTAATTCTATAAATTTAAATAAGCAACTTATCTCATTTTATTATGGAACTAGAAGAAGGAAACATTGTTCTCGGCACTGTTGAGAAAGTAACCAATACCATTACATTCGTAAGACTGCCAGAGGGAAAAGAAGGAACCCTTGTTTCCTCAGAAATTGCGCCTGGGCGAATTAAGCATATGAGAGCTTATGTTGTTCCAAATAAAAAGATTGTATGTAAAATTCTAAAGATCTCTGGAGATAGAATCGAACTATCCCTTAGAAGAGTTAATTCAAAAGAAAAGAAAGAAGTAATGCAAGCATTCAAGCAAGAACAGGCAATAAGATCCGCATTCAGACAAATTTTCAAAGAAGAAGCTGAAAAGATTGAAGAGAAAATAAAGGAAGAATTTTCCACGCTTCCAGAGTTCGTTGATGCAGCGAGAGAAGATAAAAAGTTAATTGAAAAATATATCCCAAAAGATAACCAAGAAGCATTCATAAAAATTACAGAAAAAAGAAAGAAAACTGTAGATCTAAAACAGATTATTACAATTAAATGTCTTGAAGATGACGGCGTAAAAAGAATCAAAGAAATCTTCTCAACAGATAACCCTGATGTAAAAATTACATACATTTCAGCAGGAGAATTCAAACTAAGCCTAAGTGCTCCAGATTTTAAATCTGGAAAAAAAGTAATGAGTGAACTTCTAGAATCTCTTGAGAATAAAGCAAAAGAAAATAATTGTGAATTCGAATCAAAAGAAGAGAAAAAATGATGCCCCCGAAACCCACAACGACTAATTCTAGCAAAGGCCTAAAAAAATGTCCCAAATGCGAAAGTTATACGATGAAAGATGAGTGTCCCAAATGTAATGATTCAAAGGAAAAAACCGAAAGTATATCCTACAGATTTCCAAAAATTCGAGATGCGCCCCCTTCAAAAGATTTCAGAAGAAGATAATTCCTAAACTTTTCTAAATGAAGGTTTAGAATCTTTTTTTACAAAAGTTAATTTCTTAAATCTCTTATCGTCTTGTTCAGGAAAGTCTTCCCTAAAATGAGACGCTCGACTCTCTTCTCTCAGTAAAGCACCATCCAAGATTATAATTGCCACGTCGATAATGTTTCTGATCTCTAAAAAATCTGAAGACAGTTTATACTTCCAATAAAAATCATTTATATCTTCATGAAGTTGTCCAAGTACTTCCCTCGCCGTACTCATTCTTTCCTTATTCCTAGAAATTCCGCAAAGAGAAGTCATTGTCATTCGAATTATATCCCAATAATAACTAAGGGTAATTTTATCTTTAACCTCCACTGCATTTCCCTCATCCCATGAAGGAACCTTCTTACCTCCGGCTTTCTTCCCT
>JGI26241J51128_1000893_pt1 | contig 17542 bp, 18 predicted proteins | sample SaaInlV_200m_DNA_4_FD_51128 | JGI IMG/M metagenome (IMG submission 51128) | reverse complement strand
ATAAGCTGTGTCAAAATATCGGAAATAATCAAAATCACTTAAAGCCTTAAGTTAGAAAGGTTTTACACTCTTAAAAATCACTAAAAACCCTTGTTTCAACGTTTAAAAGTGATGTTTTTATTCAAAATATGGTTGAAGTAGTTATGAAATAGGCCTCGCCTATTTCATAATGTGAAAATTTCGGAAATTTTGCAAATAACTGGTTTTTTTCTAAAATTAAAGATGTTGACAATAAATATTGGTTTATATATAATAAAGTTAGTTTATATAAAATAGGATGAAATGATGAGGAGTATTGGCATTGGTGAATTGCAAAAAAATACCTCGATTTTTAAAAATCTAACAGAGGCTGTGCAAATAGTTGATAAAAGAAAAAAAATAAATTTAGCGATGGTGTATCCAGTACATACACAAAGCGTGATTAGTGGTCTTGCCGGTAAATATCAATCAAGAGTGGTTAAAAGCGATTTGTCTATGAGTGATATTAAAGATCAGTCCATGACTTTAGCTATGAAAGATAAGTATGATTTACCTTCTTGATACCAGTGTTATCATCCGATTTTTGCTGGGTGATAATGAAAAGTTTTTAGAGCAAAGTACACAATATTTTAAAGACATTGAAACAGCTTCTATTCAAGTTGAAATTTTAGAAGGCGTGCTGATGGAGGCTTTTTTTGTGCTAACTAAGTTCTATAAGCTACCTAAAAATGAAGTAATCAATGACTTAAAAATAATTTTGGCGCTTGATGGTGTGGTGAATAGCAATAAAACAGTTTTGCATGAAGCGTTATCTATTGTTGAAAGTAAGAATGTTGATTTTGTTGATGCATTGATCTGTGCAAAGAGTAAGTTACAAGGCTACGGAAAACTTAGTTTTGATAAAGATATTAAGAATTGTTAGCTAATTCTAAACGTTCTGGTGTGCCGACATCTTGCCAATAGCCGTCATAATGTTCGCCACTGAGTTTTCCGTTGGCGATGGCTTCTTTAAGAATAGGGTAGAGCGGTAATTTTTGCTCAAACTCTAAATGCGATTTAAATAAATCTGGATGGTAAATACCAATGCCTGAAAAAGTGTAAGACTGCCCATGAACATTGGTAACTTGATGGTTATTCACCAACGAGAAATCACCATTTGGATTGTGAGGTGGGTTGTCAATCAGTACCAAATGTGCGAGTGACCCAACCGGTAGGGTGAGCTTGGATAGATTAAAGTCACAAAGCACGTCAGAGTTAATTACAACAAAGGGTTTGTTACCTAAGATTGGCAGCGCTTTGATAATGCCGCCTGCGGTTTCAAGTGCGCCAGAGGATTCGTCGCTATAAGCGATATTGACACCAAATTTTGAGCCATCACCCAGGTGGGTTTTGATCTGCTCGCTTAAATAAGCAATGTTAATCACAATATCGATAATATTGGATTTTTTAAGTGCGTTGATTGAATGCTCAATTAAGGTTAAATCTTTAACTTTAATTAAAGATTTTGGAGTGTTTTTGGTCAGTGGCATCATGCGTTCACCTCTGCCTGCTGCCAGAATCATGCCAATCATAGGATTTCCTTTAAAAAGGAAAATTCTGAGTATTTATTGGCTATTTGCAATGCGTATTTTTTAACCAATGGAATGTCTTCTAAATATTGGTGTTTGCCATCGCGAATGGACAGGCGTTTAAAAATTCCTAAAATTTTTAAATGGCGCTGCAATCCCATTAAATCAAATTCTTTTTCAAACTCTTTAAAGTTGATTTGAATATTGGCTTGTTTGTAAAAATAGGCAAGTAAGGTTTGTATATCAGTAGATTTTAGCTCAAAGTAAGCATCTTTTAATAACGAGCACAAATCATAGGTATATGAGCCAATGACTGCATCTTGAAAATCGATTACCGCTAGAGTATTAGCAGGGCTAAGCATTAAATTACGAGCATGATAGTCTCGATGTACAAATACTTGTGGAGAATTTAGAGCATTATCGGTTAGCAGTTTAAAAATATGGTGCAATTGTGCTTGTTGATTTTTATTTAAGTTTTTGTCCAAATACCAGTCAATCAGTAGCTGCATTTCTGTATTTAGTAATTTGTCATCATATTGTTTTAAGCCTTGATTTTTTGGATTAATCACTTGTATTTTGATCAGTTCATCAATGGCAGATTTGTATAAATCAAGGTTAAAGGTGTGATTTAATGCTTGTAAAAAAGTGGTACTTCCCAGGTCTTCAATGAGTAAAAAACCTTGGGTTAAGTCAGCTTCAATAATTTTAGGTGCATGGATTTTATTGTTTCTTAATAAGGTAGCAATTTGAACAAAAGGGGCGGAGTCTTCTTTTGTAGGCGGTGCATCCATGGCAATGAATGTAGTATTAGATCGTTCAATACGAAAATAGCGACGAAAGCTTGCATCATCACTGGCTTTTGATATGACGAAGTCGGCATCATCAAAGAATGTCTCTAGCCAAGCCTTAAGTGTATCTAGGCGCTGATCAGTCATTTTTTAGTTGTTGATAGTGTTTATAAACACACTGCCACGTTGCACTGACTTTGCCTTGATTAATGAGTTTATTATCAAGCATGGTAATGGGCATAATTTCACGCGTTGAGCTGGAAATCCACAGTTCATCTGAGGTAAATACATCGTCCAATGAAAAAGAAGTTTCTTGGATTTTTAGGCCACAGGCATGAGCACTTTCTAATACTAAATCTCGAGTAATGCCAGACAAGATGTGATTGCTAGTAGGGTGGGTGAATAATGCATTGTCTTTAAGCATGAATACATTTGAAGTGGCACCTTCGGTAATTTGATTGTTGCGGTGAAGAATAACCTCTTCAACGTTGTGTTTTTTTGCATCTTGAGCATAAAGAATATTGGCAAGTAGAGAGATCGACTTAATGTCGCATCGACTCCAGCGAATGTCCTGAGCACTAATGGCGCTAAAACCTTTCGATAGCTCTTGTTTTGTTTTGGAAATAAGTGGATTTGACTCAATGTAGATCGTCGGTATGAGTGCGTCAAAAATGTGTTTACGCTGAGTGTCAGCACCACGTGTAATTTGCAGATAAATGGATTGATCTTTTACGGATGAAAAGCTGATTAATTGAGTGAGAATATCTAAGTATTTTTTTGTTTTATAAGGGTTGGTAATTTGGATCGAATCTAGGCTTTTTTGTAGGCGATCTAAATGCGCTTGTAAGCGAAATATTTTTCCGTTATAAACAGGAATAACTTCGTAAACTCCATCGCCAAATAAAAAGCCTCTATCCATTATGGAAATAGAGGCTTTATTTTTTGCGATAAAATCGCCGTTAAGGTAGACCATTAAAGCCCAATTTTGTTGAGCATACGTGAGAAGAAGCCTGATTCTGGCGCATCTTCAAGTGCAACAAGTGGAAGGTTAGCAAGTGTTTTGCCTTCAAATTTAATGACTAAGTAGCCTACGCTATCGCCTTTGTTAATTGGTGCGGATAAATTGGCATTTAGCTTAATGGCTTGTTGAGATAATTTGTATTGACCACGAGGAAGTGTGACATTGGTGGAGTTTTTAAGACTGACTTTAATTTCATCTTTGGTAGAATTAGCAATGGGTATTTTTTGATTAATTTTGTCAATTATTCTGGTTTCAAAAAAACGAAAACCATAATCTAGGACTTTTTGTGTTTGTGCGGTACGAGATTCACCTGAAGATGAGCCTAATACGACTGAAATGAGGCGCATGCCCATACGGTTGGCGCTGGCGACTAGATTGTATTGTGCTTTTTCAGTGAAGCCGGTCTTAAGGCCGTCAACTGTATTGTCACTCCATAGAAGTTTGTTACGATTACGCTGTTTGATGTCATGATAAGTGAATTCTTTTTCGCTGTACCAAGGATAGAATTCTGGAAAGTCTCTGATAGTAGCAGAGGCTAATTTAGCCATGTCAGAGGCAGTGGTATGTTGATCCTTATAGTCAAGACCTGAGGCATTTTCAAAACGCGTGTTATTCATTCCAAGCTCAGCAGCGTATTGATTCATGTAGGCGGTAAAAGTACCTTCTGTGCCAGCAATATGCTCCGCTAAGGCGACAGCCGCATCATTACCTGATTGGATGATCATGCCTTTGAGTAATATTTTAAGTTTGATGGTCTTTCCCACCTCGACAAAACTTTTTGAGCCCATGGTTTTCCAGGCTTTTTTACTGATACGAACATCGTCTTCTAGGCTGGCCCTACCATCTTTAATAAGTTGAAATACTACATAAGCCGTCATTAGCTTAGTCAGGCTAGCTGGTGCACGTTTGTCGTGCGGTTTATGTGATGCAATAACTTTGCCTGAGTTGTGATCAAGCACAATATAAGAAGAAGCGCTGATGGAAGGTGCTTTTGGGGTAATAAAGATAGCAGCTTGAGCGTTAAGGGTGACAACGCTGGTAGCGATGGCAAATAGTTTAATAAGTTTTTTTGTAAGTGGTTGATGCTTCATAATTTTTTATTGATTATTAGAATTGAATTGTTGCCTTAATTTTTGTGATAATTGGAAGGCGGCCATGGCGTATCTGTTGTCATGATTATAACGAGTTAGTATGTAAAAATTCCAAAAAGTGAGCCAAGTTTCATTCGTTAAGTCTTGAGGAAGGGATATGAAAGCAAGTTTGGTTTTGTTGTTAATGTCTATATCTATGTTAAAACCTTTGGTGCGCCAATGTTTAGCATTTTTCTTTGGCTTATTGGTTGATCTTTTAGCGTACTTTAAGTGCGCTTTATTAAGGGAAATAGGCCGTGCAATCTCGCCAAAATCATGCCATTGGTGTTTGTCAAAATAATTGGCAATCGAGCCGATGGCATCCGTTGGATCTGAGAATAGATCTACTTTGCCATCAAGATTAAAGTCGACTGCATAATAGCGATAAGAGCTGGATATGAATTGTGGATAGCCCATGGCGCCTGCGTAAGAGCCCTTGATGGAAAGTGGTGGCAAGGTATTTTCACGAGCCATTAAAAGAAAGGCTTTTAATTCTTTTTTGTAAAAATTACGTCGCCGGTAATTACCAAACGCACGCTTGGTTAAAGTTTCTAGGGTTGGATGAGTGCCTTTTTTATTGCCATAGCTCGTTTCAATGCCCAGAATGGCAACGATTATTTCTGCAGGCACGTTGTATTTTTTTTGTGCACGATTGATTGTGGTTAAGTTATCTTTCCAAAATTGAACTCCGTTTTTAATGCGTTCATCAGTTATGAATAGACTTTTATATTTATCCCAAGTCATGGTTTTTGGTTTTGGCTTAGCAGGTCCTGGTTTGGCTCCTGGCTTTGGTTTTTCTGCAACTTTCAGTTTGATTTGAGAAAAGAGAAGAGATAGCTCATCCTTGTTAAACTGATGCTCTTTTACAATCTTATTGATGAATTTTTGTACGGATTTAAATTGAGTTGCAGGCAAAGTTTTAGCGTTAATTGCGCTTGAAAACAGCGTAACAATAAGGAGTAGATTGCGAATTATGGTTAGAGTTTGGATAAGTACCTTGGTATTTTGTGTTTACGAATGGACATAATGATACCAAAACTTGACATCAGTGTAATCAAGGATGAACCGCCATAACTTATCAAAGGGAGAGGTACGCCAACTACAGGTAATAAGCCTGATACCATGCCGATATTAACAAAAACATAAGTAAAGAAAACCATTGTTAGACTAGCGCCAAGAAGTTTTGAAAAATTATCTTCAGATTGAAAAGAAATCACAAAGCCACGATAAATAATCAACCCATAGATTATTAATAAAAATACAACTCCTAAGAGTCCTAATTCTTCAGCAATGACTGAAAAAATAAAATCCGTTGCATGTTCAGGCAAAAAATTAAGTTGCGATTGCGATCCTTGTTCTAAGCCTTTTCCAAATAAGCCACCAGAGCCAATGGCAATTTTAGATTGCAGAATATGGTAACCAGAACCTAAAGGATCCGAGCTTGGATCAATCAGTGTCATTATGCGTTTTTTTTGATAGGCGATGAGCAGGTAATTCCATGCAATGTAGGCACTACCAACAATAAACGAACTAATTAAAGCAAAATTAAGCCAGTTGTTTCTCATGATTTGAATTCGGACCCCTGAGAAAAATAACACGTAAAAACCACTTGCACCAATGAGCAGAGAAGTACCTAAGTCAGGTTGTTTGGCGATGAGTAAAACAATCACAACAATAGCGACTAATGAGAGTAGTACCGATAAGGCTTTAGGTGGTAGTGTTTTTTCACTAAGGATCGAGGCGATGGCAATCGGTACAATGACTTTCATTAATTCTGAAGGCTGAAAGCGCACAAAACCCAAGTCCAGCCAACGCTGGGCACCACCACTTTTAGAGCCAAATAAAATTACTAAGAGCAATAGAAAGATGCCGAAAAGCATTAAATAAGGCGAATAACGTTTAAATTGATAAGGGGGGATTTGAGCAATCACCAGCATTGCACTAATAGCGATAGCAAAGTGGATCATTTGTTTGTAGATCATTTGCATGGATCCTGCTGATGCACTATGAAGAACAATAAGACCAAAAGCACTCAAACTGATGATGAGCAGAAACAACGGCGTGTCCATTTTGAAATACTGCCAAAAGTGACGAATTTGTTTAATCATAGTAATAGTAAACCGACCGAGCGTGCATCTGATAACAAAAGGTTAAAGCTTCTTCGTGCTGAGTCGCTGTTCATACTTTCTGTGTTAATACCCATTTGCTTGATGGTTATTTGCTGTTTGGGAGATAAAAATTGAGGCATTTTTCCAGTGCCAATGATTAATAAATTAATATCGTCATGAATGCTAAGTGGAAACAGTAATGTTTTATTAATTTCATCCAGTTTAGAGATGTTAACTTCGCAGTAATAATTTGTGGAGATAAAACAAGGTGTATTGAGTGTTGTATGCGCTAGCTTAATTTGCGCATGATCGGCAGAAATAATACTGTTGTGACTAGACTCTTGTTGATTAAATTCCATGGCTTTGCAACGACTATTTAACCGACATTATAACAGTGTAAAATTATTTACTTTTTAAATTAGAGGTTTCAATGTCAGATTCCAATGAAACAGACACTTTTGGTGTGGATTTAGAAAGCGGTATTGCCGCATTTGATTCGAAAAACTTTTCTATGGCGTATCAACTTTTGGCGCCACTTGCAGCCCAAGGAAATGCGGAGTCTTTATGGAGATTGGGCATGATGCAAATGAACGGACTGGGTATGGTTGAAAACCAGCCTTTGGCTTTTGAAAATTTTATGAAAGCAGCAAGTCAGGATCATGTGTTTGCCCATCACATGATTGGCGTGGCTTANATGACTGGTGAAGGCGTGGATAAAGACANNGATAANGCCATTGAATGGTTTGAAAAAGCAGCTGAATTTAAAATACCTGGCCCTATGTACGCACTAGGCATGTTGTATGAAGATGGTAAAGACGTTGAGCAAGACCTTGAAAAGGCACAACAGTGGTTTGATCGTGCTTCTGAAGTAAACACACCGTGAAGTCGAGATTTGCCCCATCACCCACGGGATATTTGCACATTGGCGGCGCTAGAACGGCATTATTTGCATGGTTGTGGGCAAAGAAAAATCAGGGCACGTTTGTTTTGCGCATTGAGGACACAGATCGAGAAAGGTCAACCCAGCAATCGGTTGACGCGATTTTAGATGGCATGAAGTGGTTAGGGCTTGAGTATGACGAAGGGCCGTATTATCAGACTGATCGATTTGATCGTTACAAGGCTGTTATTCAACAACTTTTAGATAAAGACAAGGCTTACTATTGTGAGTGCTCAACCGAACGCTTACAAGCCTTGCGCGATGAACTTATGGCTAAAGGCGAAAAAGCCAAATACGATGGCCATTGTCAACACAAAAATTTAACCTCAGGGGTGGTGCGTTTTCGTAATCCGACTGATGGAAATGTGGTGTTTTCTGACTTGGTTAAAGGTGAAATTAGCGTTCATAATAAAGAGCTGGATGATTTAATTATCGCAAGAAGTGATGGCACACCGACTTATAATTTAACTGTGGTGGTGGATGATCATGATATGGAAATTGACGCGGTTATTCGTGGTGATGATCATATCAACAACACACCCAGACAAATCAATTTATATCAAGCACTGGGTTGGAATTTACCAGAGTTTGCTCATTTGCCGATGATTTTAGGTTCTGATGGTGCGCGGCTGTCGAAGCGCCATGGTGCGGTGAGTGTGATGGCGTATCGCGATGCAGGTTTTTTACCTGAAGCTTTGCTTAATTATTTAGTACGTTTGGGTTGGTCACACGGTGATCAAGAGGTGTTTTCTTTGAGCAAGATGATTGAGCTTTTTGATCTTAAAAACGTAAACAAGGCACCGGGTAGTTTTAATCAAGACAAATTACTTTGGCTTAATCAAGAATACATCAAAACAGCAGATACAAAACATTTGATCGATCAACTGGCTTGGCATTTAAACGCACAAAGTGTTGATGTTAATAATGGAGCTGACATCTCTAAAGTTATTGATGCTTTAAGAGAGCGCTCAAAAACTCTAGTTGAAATGGTGAATAACATGAAAATGTTCTATCAAGATTTTGATGATTTTGACGAAAAATTAGCTAAAAAACAATTTAAGTCGTCAGCCCGACCTGTTATCACAGCACTGTTGGAAAAATACACTCAATTAGAAGACTGGTCGAGTGAGGCAATTCATTATGTGGTTAAACAGGTGTGCGATGAGCAGGACGTTGGTTTTGGAAAAGTTGGTCAGCCATTTAGATTGGCCCTTAGTGGTACAGGTAATGCAGGCAGTATTGATGTGGTTGCTGAACTTGTGGGTAAAGAGCGTACTATTGCCAGACTTAATATGGCACTTGATTATATTGCCCATCGTTCAAATTAATCAGTTATTATCCCGAGTATGAATTTAGAGGATTTTAAAAAACAATATCAAAAAATACAAAGCTCAATTCAGCAGGGCTTTTTAAAAGACCCTGATTCGGTTGAAGCATTAGTACTTGGGCGTAGCGATGCTATCGATACACTGCTTAGTGATATTTGGCACTCTTTTAAGATGGGTGATGAGTTATGCTTGGTGGCCGTTGGCGGTTACGGCAGGAGTGAACTCCATCTTTATTCTGATATTGATTTACTTGTCTTAATTCCCAATGAATCACACAATGTTCATCAACAAAGTATTTCCAATTTTTTAACTTTTTTATGGGATGTTGGATTGGAAGTTGGGCATGCTACTAGAGACATACAAGATTGTATCCATGTAATTGATGATTTAAGTGTGGTGACTAATTTATTAGAATCAAGACTCTTAATTGGCAACAATTTATTATTTTTGAAAATGAGATCAATGATTAAAGCAAGTGATTGGTCCTCACAATCTTTTTTTGTAGAAAAGCAAAAAGAACAGCACAATCGTCATCTCAATTTTTCTAATACTGCTTATAACTTAGAGCCTAATGTCAAAGAAAGCCCTGGCGGACTTAGGGACATACAAACCATTGCCTGGGTGGCTAAATGGTATTTTGATGTCAATCTTTTATCCGATCTTATTGATAAAAAATATTTAACTAAAAATGAATATGATCTGTTAAGACAAGGGCAATTATTTCTATGGAAAACCAGGCTTGCACTTCATATCATCGCTAAACATCGGGAAGACAGACTTGCCTTTCAATATCAAAAGCAAGTAGCCACTATGCTAGGTTATATCGATGGTGATAGCATGGCAGTTGAAAGTTTAATGAAAGACTATTATCAAACCGTGACAAAAGTATCTCGTTTGAATGATATTTTGTTGCAACTTTTAGAAGACAGAGTGTTGCATACACAAGATCTAAATGAGCGATTTATTATTAGCTATGGTTATATCAAAGCAAGTGATGACCAGGTGTTTATTAAAAATCCTTCGGCCTTTCTTGAGATTTTTTTGTTAATTGCAAGACACAATTATGTACGTGGCATTAGCGCAGGCACGCTAAGATTAATGCAGTTTAGTTTAAATATAATTGATGAAAACTACCACAAAAAAAGAAACAACAATCGATTGTTCATTGAATTATTACAGCAAAAACAAGGCATTAATAAGGCATTAAAGTTGATGAATCGATACGGCATATTGGAGCATTACATTCCTTCTTTTGGAAAAATAATTGGTTTAATGCAGTACGATTTATTTCATGCCTATACAGTGGATCAACACACTTTATTTGTTATTCGTAATTTGAGGCGATTTTTTGTACCTGAGTTTGCCAAAGAGTTTTCATTGTGCAGTGAAATTGCTCAAACTATTAAAAAACCTGAATTATTGCTATTGGCAGGACTTTTTCATGATATTGCCAAAGGCAGGGGCGGGGATCATGCGCAATTAGGCGGTGAGGATGCTAGAGGGTTTTGTAAGCACCATCAATTAAAAACCCAAGAAACAAACTTGGTGGCTAATTTAGTTGAAAAACATTTATTGATGTCGCAAACCGCACAAAAGAAAAATATTGATGATATAGAAGTCGTTGATGAATTTTCTCAAGCAGTGGGCTCGGTAGAATTTTTAGAATTTTTATATTTGTTGACGGTGGCGGACATTAGGTCTACCAAAGCTGATTTGTGGAATGATTGGAAAGATTCTTTATTGAAAAAGCTATTTTATAAAACCAAAGATCATTTGCAAAGTGGAAAAACTGAGCTACCAAATATCAATCAACAAATAGAAACAATAAAACAGTCTGTTGCCATTGAGGTGCAACGACAAGGCTATGAAGTCAATGAGATCGAGAACTTGTTTGCAACTTTACCTAAGGATTATTTTTTGCGTTATGAGATTGATGAGATTTTATGGCACTTAGGGGTGGTTATAAAGTGCCAAGATCAAGAAGTCGTGGTCGCATCAAAAATTTCTGAATACAATGTGGTTGATGTATTTGTTTGCAGTAAAGACTCTAAAGGATTATTTTTTAGATTGGTTAGTATTATTGAAAAATTAGGCTTGGACATTGTTGATGCTAAGATTTTGACCACAAAAGACCACAAGGTCTACAACACGATTAGTATTTTGCAAGACAGAATGTTTGAACAAATTAACATTAATCAAGAAATAGAAGATGAGCTTTCTCAATCTAGTTCAGNCGTTAAAGAGGTCGGTGTCAAATTATCGCATCGTTATTTTGATTATAAAATGAGAATTAATTTCTCCGTTAACAAAAAATGGAATTTAACTCAGGTAGAGATTAGCGTAATTGATAAACAAGGGCTACTTTCAAACATTGCCTATGTTTTTTATCAGCTAAATATTTCAATCATTAACGCTAGAATTGCCACATTAGGGGAAAGAGTGGAAGATGTTTTCTTTGTAAGTAGCGCTCAAAATAAACCGTTAAGCAAAGATGAAGAAAGAGCGCTCCAAAGGGCGCTTGAAGAAAGATTGTAAAATAATACCAAATTTGAAAAATAGTGATATAATTCTCCGTACATTCAGCTCTTCTGCTGCAGTTTTCTATTAAAAAATAATTCACACAGGTATATGAACGATAAAATTTTAGCAGTAACGGACACTTCTTTTGAGGCCGATGTTATTAATTCATCACAAGCAGTATTGGTAGACTTTTGGGCAGAATGGTGCGGACCATGTAAAGCGCTGGCGCCAGTGTTGGATGAGATTGCTGATGAATACGATGGTAAGCTTATCATTGCAAAAATTAATGTGGATGAAAACGATCAAACACCGCCAAAATACGGTATTCGTGGCATTCCAACNGTTTTATTGTTTAAAGATGGTGCGGTTGAAGCAACTAAAATGGGTGCGCTTTCAAAAGCAGAATTAAGTGCTTTTATAGATGCCAATATTTAACAAGTGATCCGATGGTTAATTGCAAATCAATTAACTATTTTTTTAAACTAAGGACTTTTTAAAATCAATTTTTTATTGCGTAGATGCGCTCACGTGTTGACTAATTCTGGTCAATATCTTTCTTAAATCTTATTGGAAAATTCATGAAACTATCGGAATTAAAACGCTCAACACCGGCTGAATTATTAGAGTTGGCTCAATCTCTCGGTGTAGAAAACATCTCTCGTGCAAAAAAACAAACGTTAATTTTTGCAATTCTTAAGGCTAAATCAGCAAATGACGAAGAGGTTTTGGGCGATGGTGTGTTGGATGTTATGCAAGAAGGCTATGGTTTTTTAAGATCAAGCGACGATTCTTACGTATCGGGCCCTGACGATATGTACGTCTCTCCAAATCAAATTCGACGTTTTAATCTGTCAACCGGTGATTTGGTTGCAGGAAAAATACGAGCACCCAAAAAAGGTGAAAAATATTTTGCCCTGATTCAAGTGTCTGAAGTCAACGGTGAAAACCCTGAAAACATCAGAAATAGAATTCCTTTTGCCTCATTGACGCCCATTCATCCTGATGAGCGACTTGGTTTAGAGATAGGTAATGGTGGCACAGAGGACATTACTGCTAGAGTAATCGACCTTGTTGCGCCGTTTGGCAAAGGCCAAAGGGGTTTATTGGTGGCACCGCCTAAAGCGGGTAAAACCATGATTATGCAAAATATTGCTTCTTCGATTTCACGCAATCATCCGGAGTGTGAACTGATTGTGTTGCTTATTGATGAGCGCCCTGAAGAGGTGACTGAAATGGAGAGAACTGTTCGTGGCGAGGTAATTGCAAGTACTTTTGATGAGTCTGCAAAACGTCATGTTCAAGTGGCTGAAATGGTTATTCAAAAGGCTAAAAGACGTGCTGAGCAAGGTAAAGATGTAATTATTTTACTGGATTCAATCACTCGCCTTGCTCGTGCTTACAATACGGTAGCCCCATCGTCAGGTAAGGTTTTGACGGGTGGTGTGGATGCTAATGCTTTGCAGCGCCCGAAACGTTTTTTTGGTGCAGCTAGAAACATTGAAAATGGCGGAAGCATTACTATCATTGCCACAGCTTTAATTGATACAGGTTCAAAGATGGATGAAGTGATTTACCAAGAATTTAAAGGCACGGGCAATATGGAGCTCCACTTAGAAAGACGTTTAAGCGAAAAGCGTATTTTCCCAGCAATCAATATTAACGCTTCTGGTACACGCCGTGAAGAGCTGATTACCGATGAAAAAGAATTACAGAAGATGTGGATTTTACGTAAGATTCTTCACCCGATGGATACGGTAGAAGCAGCTGAGTTTTTAATTGATCGCTTGAAGCTTACCAAGACGAATGATGAATTTTTCTCCTCAATGTCACAAAAGAAATAACACTCTCTAACAATCGTTGTTCGCTTATACTTAAGAAATGAAATTTCCATCCTTTCTTAAGTCTCAAAATACCATTATTGCTAAATACTTAATGCGCAATGTATTAGTAATGTTGAGCGCTGTGTTTATCATTATTGGACTGGTTGTTTTTGGTAATCAATTGGTTTTAGTGATTAATCAGAGCTTGAAAGAGGGTATTCCTGTGTCTGATTTACTTCCGCTGATTAGCTTTAAGATGATCAGAGATGTTCCTTTGATACTATCTTTATCTTTATTTTTAGCCATTATTTTGTCGGTCAGTCGTTTGTACAAAGATTCAGAGGCTATTGTAATGAACTCCTTAGGATTGGGAGATAAGCAATTTATGTTATTTATTCAGCCGATTGTTATTGCTATTTTTATTTTTATTTTATTTTTAACCACCTATGCAGTTCCTTGGTCTAAACACCAAAGAAACATGATCATGGATCGTACTGAAAATGCTTCAGAATTTTCATTCATTAAAGAAGGTGAGTTTCAAGAGTTTAAAGATGGTGATGTTGTTTTTTATGCCTCTAAAGTTAAAGCAGGTAGAGAACTTGGGCAACAAGAAATGGAGGAGATTTTTATTTATACGCTTTCCAATGACGAATCAATTATTACACTGGCTAAGCAAGCAAATAAATACACGGACGGTATTACCAAGAGCGTGTATTTACGTCTAAAAGACGGCACACGTTATCATGGTTTTCCAGGCGATACTAATAAAAAAATCTTAAATTTTGACCTGTATGATTTAAAGATTATTGATGGCGATAAGGAAAAGACTAAAGATACTATCGTTAAGGTTGAAGGCCAAGATACTTTTGATTTATTCCGTTCTGATGGATTGAAAGAAATATCAGAGCTACAATGGAGGCTATCACAGCCCATCAGCGTTTTAATTTTATCTATTCTCGGTATTCTATTGGGCAAGTCATCTCCTAGAGGGGGTAAGAATTTAGGAGTTCTTTTTGGGGTAGTGGTGTTTATCTTATACAATAATGCTCTGCTTGTTGCTAAATCCAATTTAGAGCAAGGATCTGTCCATCCTATAGTCGGGCTTTGGTGGGTGCATTTGTTAATGGTTTTAATTATTTTTATCTTCTATTTATACAGACATAGAAAGTTTGGTTATTATCTTGATAAAATAGCAGATCGTTTTTTTTCAAAGGAAGGGGCTAATGCCAAGTAAAGCTAATAAAGAATTAGAGGTTTTTGATAATCCTAACCCGAATCGTGATTTTGTGATTCAAATTGATATGCCTGAATTCACTTGTTTGTGTCCAAAAACAGGTCAGCCTGACTTTGCCACTTTACATCTTGAATACATCGCCGATCAATCTTGTGTTGAGCTTAAGTCTTTAAAAATGTACATTTGGTCCTTTCGTGATGAGGGCGCTTTTCATGAAGCGGTTACTAATCAAATATTAGACGACCTTGTATCGGTAACCAATCCACGGTTTATGCGATTAAAAGCTGTCTTTAACGTGCGTGGCGGTGTTTACACCACAGTAATTGCCGAACATCAGCAAGAAGGTTGGGTTCCACAAGCCGTTGTTGATTTGAAGCATCTTAGATAACTAATCCAATCCATCTTATGAAAGTTGTTCGTCAAACCGTTAAATTTGACAAAAAATTATTGGATAAAAATGCCGTCAAGGTAATTGATACCATACACAAGGCAGGCTTTGAAGTTTATCTAGTAGGGGGTTGTGTCAGGGATTTATTATTAGGCTTAAGGCCTAAAGATTTTGATGTAGCTACTAACGCCAAGCCCGAACAAGTGCACAAATTGTTTAAACGATCTCGACTCATTGGCAGACGTTTTCGCCTGGTGCACGTTATGTTTTCTGCACGCAATTTTATTGAAGTAGCAACCTTCCGCTCAGGTAAGGTACAGACGGCCAAGAGTGGGGTGATTGTACGAGATAATTGCTATGGCAATATTGAGGATGACGTAATACGCAGAGATTTTAATATTAATGCTTTGTATTATGATATTAAAAAACATCAAGTGATTGATTACGTTGGTGGATTGATTGATATTTCCAATAAAGAAATACACATGATTGGAGAGCCAACTCTACGCTTTGAACAAGATCCAGTCCGCATGATTAGAGCCGTTAGATTCCAGTCAAAACTAAGTGCCAAACTAAGCCCTGAAATTCATGCATCCATTTTAAATCAAGCCCACTTATTGAGTCATGTGTCACCCGCGCGTTTGTACGAAGAATGCATTAAGTTATTTCATAATGAGTATGCATTTGAAGTGTTTGAGAGTTTAGAGAAATATGGTTTACTTCAGTGTTTATTTAAGCAAACACACAAGAATAATTTTATTAAAAAAGCATTGCTTAATACTTCTGCCAGAATTAAACAAAATAAGCCAGTAACGCCTGCTTTTTTATTCGCTGTTTTTTTATGGCAAGCTCAAAACGAGCGATTTATAGTGATTAAAAAGAAGCAAAAATCATTTTATTTAGCCATGGCTAAAGCTTCTGAAGAAGTGATTATTACACAAATTCAGCAAGTATCACTGCCAAAATGGTTAACTGCCCGCATTAAAGATATTTGGATGATGCAATCCAAGTTGGAAAAAATGCATCCAAAAAAAGTTCAAGAATTATTAGATAATCCAAGATTTAGAATGGCGTATGATTTTTTATTATTGCGATCAAAGAGTATCAACCCTGAGTTATTGGAAACTGCTAAATTTTGGACAAAAGTACAAAATTAATGAAATCTGTTTTAATTACAGGTTGCTCCAGTGGAATTGGATTGTGTTTGGCTAAAGGTTTAAAGCAGGGTGGTTATCAAGTTTTTGCCACTGCTAGAAAAGTTGAAGACGTTGAACTGCTTAGGCAAGATGGTCTTGAAGTTTTTCAGTTAGATTTATCATCTTCTATCTCTATTAAAAAGGCGGTTAAATTAATTTTTCAACAAACTAATAATTTGTACGGATTAATTCATAACGGTGGTTACGGTCAAGTTGGGGCGCTGGAGGATATTTCTCGTCAAGCACTGGACGAGCAGTTTCAGACCAATGTGTTTGGATGGCACGAGTTAACTAATTTGATATTACCAAAGATGAAAGCTGATAATAAAGGTAGAATTATTTACTTGAGTTCAGTCTTAGGTTTTGTAGCGATGCCATTCAGAGGGCCTTACAATGCTTCAAAATTTGCGATAGAAGGTTTAGTTAATACTTTGAGATTGGAATTGATGCATACTAATATACAATTATCCCTGATTCAACCAGGTCCGATTGAATCAAAATTTAGAATTAATGCATATCAGGCGTTTAAAAAACACGTAGATATGGAAGAAAGTGATTATAAAATGAATTATCAAGGGATGATAAAACGCTTGCGTTCCGATGGATTGGCAGATTATACTTTAGGGCCTGAAGCGGTGCTTAAGTGTTGCTTGCACGCATTGGAATCAAAACAAGCAAAAATTCATTATCGAGTGACGTTTCCAGCTAAACTGTTTGCCTTGTTGATAAGAATATTACCATCAAGGGTAATGGATAAATTTTTGTTCAAAGCTGGTGATGGAGGGAAAAGATAACATGGCAAAAAAATTTGATTTTAATAAAGGTTTGTTAGAGCTGGAAGAAATAGTCAAAACAATGGAATCTGGCGACCTCAGCTTAGAAGATTCACTCAAATATTTTGAACAAGGCGTAGAGTTGACTCGACAGTGCCAAGTCGCACTTAATAAGGCAGAACAAAAAATTTCTGTTTTAACGGCCGAAGATAACTATCAACAAGAAAAACCATTAGATGAGCTTTAAAATTAGTTTTAAGGGCTATACTGAGCGTATCAATAAAAAGTTAGATGAGTGTTTAATTTCGCAAGGCTCTTTAACGAAGTCAATGCGCTATAGTGTTTTATCTGGGGGGAAGCGCTTTCGGCCAATTCTAACCTATGCGGTGGCAAACACATTTTCTACTGATCTCAATAGGGCAGATTCCAGTGCTTGTGCAGTAGAATTAATTCATGCCTATTCTTTGATCCATGACGACTTGCCAGCCATGGATGATGATGATACAAGACACAATCAACCGGCTTGTCATAGAAAATTTGGTGAAGCNCAAGCAATCCTAACCGGTGATGGTTTGCAAGCTTTAGCATTTGAGACTTTAGTTAATGANCATAACATCAGTTCTGAAATGCGCATCAAATTACTACAANCCCTCACTCACGCTTCTTTTGAGATGGCTGAAGGGCAATCCATTGACCTTTCTGTAGTTTCTCAGGTAATAGACATTAAAACTTTGAAAAATATGCATCGG